>Ga0129306_1002430_pt1 | contig 16584 bp, 11 predicted proteins | sample P827metagenome_FD_94438 | JGI IMG/M metagenome (GOLD analysis project Ga0129306, IMG submission 94438) | Capybara group fecal microbial communities from Wisconsin, USA - P827 metagenome | ecosystem: Host-associated > Mammals > Digestive system > Large intestine > Fecal | place: USA: Wisconsin... | reverse complement strand
GAAAGTAACAATACGAAGGCGATTCAGGGAATCATGAACGTAATGTCTCATATCACGCTTGACCAAAGGCAGATGGAGTTTGCCAAGGCTGCGAACTGCAAGTTCACGGCCGGGCAGGTCCTTGAGCTGATGGTCCTGTTCCCTTTCTTCGCCGTCAAAAACGGACACAACTTTGCCAAGAGCATCCTCGGGCAGATGTTTGCCTGCCGGAAGGATATGTTCTACCGCTTTCTGGCCAATGCGGACATCAACTGGCGTCAGATTGTGTACAGCTTCAATCGCAGGCTCCTTAGGCGCATTGCCATGCGCAGTGACTCGGTTAAGAGCAAAGAGCCCCGCTGCCTGATTGCTGATGACACTGACTTCCCGAAGACAGGCCGTAAAGGCGAACTGCTGGGCCGCGTCTTTTCCCATATTGAACACAAGAGCATCCTGGGCTACAAGGGTCTGTTCCTCCTGTATACAGACGGAAAGACACAGACCTTCGCAGACTTCACACTCCAGGGTGAGATGGGCAAGAAGCCGGCCAAGCCTCAGGGCTTGTCCCAGAAGCAGTTGGATGCCAGATATAGCAAGGAACGCGATACGGACAGCCGTGCGGCAAAGCGTGCAGGAGAGTACTTCCAGAGCAAGATTGACAACCTTATCTACCTTGTCAAGCGGGCCATCCTGGAAGGAATCCGTTTTGACTACCTGCTTGTGGACAGCTGGTTCACAAACAAGGAACTGGTCCAGTTCGTGAAGTCCAGACACATAGGCTGCCATCTTCTGGGCATGATCAAGATGTCTAAGACCAAGTATGACACGACCGAGGGGGCCATGACGGCGAATGCCATCATAGCCAGGGAATCCAAGCGGAAGGGTCATGTCAAATACTCCAGACATTATCGTTTCTATTACTGTGAGGTGGCGGCGACTTTTGCCGGAACACCTGTTAAACTCTTTTTCTATCGCAACGGCAAGAAGGGCGAATGGAATGCGTTGCTTTCCACTAATACCGCCCTTGGTGCCTATGAAGCGTACAAAATATACTCAATGCGCTGGGCCATCGAAGTCTCGTTCGCTGAAGGCAAAAGGCTTCTGAACCTTGGCAAATGCCAGTGCCGCGACTTCGCGTCCCAGATTGCATCCATCTCGCTCTGCATGCTCCAGTACAACATCCTCGGATACGTCAAGCGGTATGAGTCATACGAGACCATCGGTGGCGTGTTCCGTGATGTGACGCAGGCTTCCGTAGAACTGACTGTCACCGAGAAGATCTGGGGCATCCTCATGGAGGTTATCCAAACCATCGCTGAAGCCTTCAACTTCGATCAGGACGAGATGATGCGTGTCATCATTAACAACAATAACAAAGAACTCAATGCCGTCCGACGAGCCTTTGAGGCCCTACAACTGGCGGCCTAAATCACTTGCGAAACTTAAATTATTAAGTCATTCGAAGTGGTTCCTAGTATATTTAGTTGGTTTAAGAATGCGGCTCTTAGTTCGGATGGAAAAAGGATCTATATCGGTACAACAGACAACCCTATTCGCGTTTTAGATACAGAGTCTGGTTCTTTGAAATATGAGTTTGGACGTGATTCGCTATGGACGGATAACATTGCCATTAGTCCTGATGATAAAACTTTTGCCTTGGTATCTAAAGATGGTTCTTTGGAGGTATGGGATGTATCAACTCAAAAAACAATAAAGCGAATAGGGAGTGAACACAAGCGATTCTCTGCCATAGTTTTCAGTCCGGATGGCAGTGTTCTTGCGACTGGAGCATTGGATCATTCAATATATTTGTGGAACACGAAAGACTGGAAACTACTAAATAGACTGGAGGGGCATGAGTCTTCTATTAGTTCTTTACTTTATGTAAAGAGTGGAAGACGTCTAATCTCAGGCAGTTCTGACGGTAGTATTATTATTTGGGACTCCGAAACGAACAAAAGAATTAAATCATTGATAAGTAGTTCTAGTTCTATAGTATCTGTCGCTTCAAGTGAAGATGGCAATGTTATTATGTCTGCTAGTAGTGATGGAACTATCCAAATATGGCACAAATCATCTAAGATTCTTAAAGCGGACTATTCACCTCATAGTCATTGGGTTACCTCCTTGTCTTTTAGTCCGGATGGTAAGCGCATAGCTTCTGGTTCACTATGGGATAACTCTATTGCGGTCCAGAACCTCTACTCCCTTGAGGACTCGGTTCATTTTTATGATTTCTTCTCCTTTATAAATTCTGTTTCTTTTAGTAAAACAGGCGATAAGATTTTTGCAACAACTTGGACGCCTGGTGACAAAGCATATTCTTTTCAACCAAATGGTCGAATTTCATATTATGAGGATGAATCTTCTTCTTCCGAGGACATCTTTACTACGGATGATTCTGGTGATATGACCTTTAATATCACAGAATTCGATAATGCATTGGAACTTGGACCACTTAGTCCTGATGGGGCTAAGGTGTTCTCGCGGAGTGGTTTCACTATAAAAGAGTATGATGCGAAATCCGGAAGCATAATTGATACGAGAGATATAACATCATCAAATGCATCAGCTTTGGGTATTAGCCCAAATGGTAAAATGCTGATTGAGTTGGATGGGGACAATACAATTCTCATTCGAAACATAAGAGATGGTAGAATAATACGTACAATTTTAGCACCAATGGAGCATTTGGGTTGTGTAGCAATGAGTCCGGATAATAGATTGCTCGCCTGTGCTGATTTTGATACAATTCATTTATGGGATTTAAGCTCGGTTAAAGTAGTAAAATCTTGGAAGGCACATAATGAAAAGTGGATTCATTCTCTATCTTTTAGTCCTGATTCAAAACAGATAGTTTCTGCCTCCGATGATCATACTGTTAAAGTTTGGGATTTGGACTCTGGTATTGCTCTTTATACTTTTCTACATCCAGAAGCAGTCATAAGCACTGCTATTAGCCCGGATGGCAGAGCTATAGCTACTGGGGCATACGATCACAAAGTGAGAGTTTGGGAGTACCTTTCTCTTCAGGAATTAATTGACAATACGAAAGAAAGATTTAAAGAAAATTGGTTATCTGAAGAAGATTTAAAGAATTACCATATCAAATAAACGAACGGTACTTAAGAACGTCATGAATTATTCATGATAGGATAGCATATTCTACGCCCTCTCTACTTATAAAGCAGTAAAGAGGGTTTTTATTATGGCAAACTTTATCAAATCGAACAAGGAACTCATATCCAAGTGCTATTTGGTCATCCTGGCAGTCTCGGCGCTGTTATTCCAAACGGTGGTTTACCGCTGTACTTACGACTTCAAAGGCGACGAGTGGATCCTGTTTTGGAAGATGACACCGTGGTCGCTCGTTCCGATGCTCACCTGCGCCCTGCTGGCGGCATATTTCACGGACAAGGGTAACGGAAAAACTGTCGGAATCATAGGCTTGTTCCTGCTTCTGGGCTCCGCAGTTGTCCTCTCCGGAAGTATGCTATGGGCATCATCGTATCGGGATAAAGTCCTTACGACCTCATTGTGCGGTTACGGGATCAGGATGTCGCTGGCGATATTTCTCATCGCGGCCAGTTTCATGCGTGGCGGCGTAATAGCCATTTTGCTGAGTCTGCTTTCAAATGTACGGCACCAAAATGGGCCGAAAAACGGAGAATTGCGATGGATGTGTGTCAGTGCTATAATAATCGGGATTCTCGCTTTATTGATGCTCATCGTCAGGTTCCAGCTGACCTGGCCCGTGATTGCACTGGGCGGCTCAATCCTTGTCGTAATGACAATTCCGGCATTCTTATGTATCAAATCAATTGCAGACGCTAAGCCTGATACCGGAATGTTACCCATATGTGCGGCTAAAAAGACTGGTAAAGAGTGGATTATGCCTACTACGGCTCTTTTGCTATGCATTCTGACCATCGTTTCATACTGGCAATACATACCGAACTCATGGCGCTATTACCATATAGGGACCAGGACAATACACTATATGGCCATGATTATTTTCATGGTCACCTTTGCCGTCTGTCTGTGGATTCCTAAGAAACTGGCTCGAAAGAACGGAATACTTATTGGTGCGATTTTTTTACTTCTCGGCCTTCCATTGGGCGCCATGATGATGGATGAGGGGGTGCTGTTTGATATCATCCCAATGATTCTTATCGGGATGGGAGTGGCCATGATAATCCGGTCTACGATGGAATCCTTCGTCATGATGCCGGTCAAAATGTATACACTTTCATGGGTGGGGATTGTTTCGGGCATCATTGTCATTAGCAAACTGATGTTCATTGTATTCAATAGGATTGAAGCGGTACTACACACCAGGTCAGTAGCCGCATACATAGTTTACCCGTTAATGGCCATTGCCTTGATGGTTCTGGGATGGCTGATAATGGAAAGAAATAAAGACGCGGACGAGCTATGAGGATAGGATGCTTTTTTATCGCCAGATTCGGGAAACAATTGTTTTTCGGAATCCGCACCAAGGAGGGTGTAAAGAGAGTTTACCCATCCCTACGTTACTGTGGTGACTTCTATTACCGTAGAGGCAATTATATGACACCGCTTAAGCTGGCCTATAACCGTTATTTGCCAGTATTGAAAACGGAACTGTTCAGAAATTGCTTCCGGGTCTGTTACAATGGACAGTTCGGGCTATTCCTGTCGGACGGGAAAGAAATTCTTCCATGCAGGTATGAGGATATTACCGATTGTGATCCCTTGGGGACCGTGGGGATAAAAACAGATGGAAAGTGGGGCCTGTACAACATTGATAGAGGTCTGATTTTACCACCCCAGTATACTCTCAGCAGGTTTGAGGCCGACTGTAAGGGAAACTGGATTATGTGGGAAAAAGGTCCTTGGAGACTGTTTGGAACTTGGGGAGACCGCAGGGATGACTACGTGGGTATCATGAATAAAGATGGTAAAATAGTCGTTCCGACCGAGTATGACTGGGTACAGTTGAACGAGAAGGGCAAGTTTGAAGCTATAATTGACGAAGAGACACACATTTACGATCAGTTCGGGAAACGTTTGGAATAATCCCGGAAAAAGGAGGACGCTATGATATACGAGTTTTCAAAGACAGTTGACGAGATAGCGCGTACTGCGGCTGCGAAGGCAAAAGCCATGAACACGGAATTCGTGTCCAAGGAAATAATGCTCTTGTGCGTGCTGGAACACAAGACTGTAAAACCAACCATCGTAAAGCATATTCCAAATTATGTGATTCAAAGGGACGAACTTCTCGACTTTATCGGGCAATCCATTGTCGTATTGAACAGAACTATCAACTCGGTCCTGTTCAACCGGGATATGGAGGCACTGCTTGAGCAGGCCGTTCGCTGTAGTTTTATGCGTCAGCAGGACCGGATCATTGATACCCCCCAACTGTTACTGACCATGTACAACGACAAGTTGTCTTATGCCGGAGACTGGCTCCGCAGGCATGTATGCATCCCACGCGGATATCAGTTCGCCAACGTGTTGTACGAGATTGCAGCGAATCCCAATGCCAAGTTTCCAACATCAACCAAGGTAAGGAAAACATGTCCGCCTCTGTGCTCATATATCCTTCCTGAAATTGCAGATGGATGGCATCTCGTTGGTCGAGAGAAAGAGATAGAACGCGCCCTGACGGTTTTGTGCCGACGGAATAAGAGTACCCCGGTGTTTATTGGAGAGCATGGTGTGGGCAAATCAGCCATTGTAAGAGGTCTTGCCGAACGCATTGAAAAAGGAAATGCCCCCGAGCGTCTTAAAAGCAAGCGGGTCCTACAGTTTGATTTGTCTGCAGCTATTGCGGGAACCCCTTATCGGGGAGACCTGGAAAAGAAGTTGAAAGAGGTTCTGGATGGCGTTGTCGCCCTTGGTGACATTATCCTATTTATTGATAACATTCATGCACTGGTAGGCGCCGGCCGCCTTACTGAGACCACTATCGACAGCGTAAGTCTTCTTGCACCTTATATCGAGAGCGGGCGCCTTTCCGTCATAGGCACAAGCACTTTTGGAGAATATCGAGTGGCCTGCAACCGGAACCGGAACTTCTCTAGCCTATTTCAGACAATTGATGTAGCAGACCAGGACAAGGAAGAATCTGCAAAAGTTCTTGCGCTTCATAAAAACCAACTTGAGGTCTATCACCATGTTACCTATACTGAGGATGCCATAGAATATGCTGTCAATGGCAGCGAAAGATACATGCCCGGAAAAAGTCTTCCCGGGAAAGCCATTGAACTGCTGGATGAAGCAGGAGCCGCTATGGAAATGAAGGATATCAGGCGTGTTGACCGAGTTTCCGTCAGGGACTCCCTTAGCCTTATTAGTGGGATTGACTTATCTGAAGGAGACAACATGGATGGAGATGTACGTTTTCTCAGAGAAAGGCTTCTTGATAGGATATATGGCCAGAATGGTGCCATAGAAACTGTATGCCGGGCGATATACAGCTCTAAAGCAGGGCTCTCCGATTCGTTGAAGCCAATCGCTTCTCTTCTTTTTGTGGGGCCCACAGGTGTTGGAAAGACTCAGTTGGCGAAAGAGCTGGCCGCCTATATGCACGTGCCTCTTGAGAGAATAGATATGTCCGAGTATGGGGAAAAGCATTCCGCATCTAAGCTCATCGGCACGACAGCCGGATATATCGGCTATGAAGATGGCGGCATCCTTACCGATGCCATCAAAAAGAACCCGTACTGCGTTCTCCTTCTGGATGAGATTGAGAAGGCTCACCCAGATGTATTCAATCTTCTTCTCCAGATTATGGATTACGGGACATTGACAGACGGAATGGGTATTAAAGTCAATTTCCGCAATGTGGTTCTAATCATGACATCCAACACAGGTGCGCGTTATGCCCATCGTGCAAGTATAGGCTTTACTCCCACAGTCAATGCCGGTGCGGCTATGAGCAAGGAGGTAAAGAATACGTTTACGCCCGAGTTTATCAACCGGTTGACTGAGATTGTCGTATTCAATGATATGGATGAGGAGATGGCAAGGCTCATATTAGGGGCAAAGTTGAGAGAACTGGATGGCAAACTGGAATCCAAGAATATTCATCTGGAGTATACTGACGAGGCCAAGATAGAAATGCTTCGCTTAGGTTATTCTCCCGAATATGGAGCCCGTGAGATGGAACGCGTTATTGGAAATCAAATCAAACCGTTAATCGTAAATGAAATCCTGTTCGGTTCTCTTGCCAGCGGTGGAAGTGCTGTGCTGGATTTCATTGATGGCCGCTTTACGGTTTCCATAATACAAGACAACGCACGTTTTTCTTTCGGAGATCGCCTCAAAACTCTTTTCACAAGACCCTCTGCGTAGAAAATTCGTCGAACTGGGAAATAATTCGTAAATTGCAAAGAATTAATCGATAACACATAAAAGACACAATACTATGAAGCGTATAATCATCTTAGCCGCAGCTGCCCTGATGACGCTCTGCTGCACCAATGCACCGAAAACGGCCGAATTCGTTACTCCTGAAATCGATCTGAACAACCTTGCACCGGCACTTGAATACAAGACCGTTGACAAGCAGGAGATGTTGGACCTGCTTCTTAAATACATTGCCGTGAACAGTGGCTCCATTGACACAAATGAAGGATACCCTATGACGCCCGGTCAGGAAGAAATGGCTCTTCTCTTAAAGAACGACGCTGAGGCCCTTGGCGCCAAGGTGTTCCTATCTGAGTGGCAGTATGTTTACATTGATGTCCCATCTAATCTTGATCATGAGGTCCCTGTCCTTGGCATCTCCTGTCACCTTGATTATAACACAGAGACTTACGGCGCGAATGTGAAATGGGAGGACCTTCCGCCTATCCGTCCTATCATTCTTGAATATAAGGGTGGAGACATTGAGCAGGCTCCCGGTCGTTACATCAGAATGGAGTCCGTCGAAGGCAGGGACCTGCCCAGACTTGTGGGTAAAACATTAATTCACACTGATGGGACTACTGTACTAAGCGGCGATGATAAGAACGGTTGCGCCATCGTTATGTCGCTATTGAAGACTATCCTCCAAGATGGAGTTAAGCACGGTCGTATTCAAATTGTTATAGCGCCCAACGAAGACATCGGCGAAGCTGCCCTCAAGATTGACGCCCAGTACTTTAACCCGGATATCCTCTTTGATGTGGATGGCGGTGGCGGCAATGAGATTATGGCTTCCAACTTTACCGCTCGCGGACTGAATGTGGAATTCATCGGGCATGATGCTTATCCGGGCGAAGCCAAGGCACAGAAATTGGGTGATGCATTCGCAGCTTACTGTGAGTATGTTGCATCGGTCCCTCTCATGAACAGGCCGGAAAGGACTGAAGGGTACGAGGGATACATCCACCCTTACGAGTGCAAGGAGGAAAAAGTAGAAGACGCCGATGGCAACCAACAGAAGAAGTATACGGTTAAATCCCGCATCCGTTTCTTTGACCCCAAGGAAGGGGAACAGTTTGACAAGTTAATCCAGGAAACATTGAAAAAAGTGGCCGAAGATCATCCTAATGTGACCATCAACGTAGTTTTCGACGATACGCAGTATGAGAACGTCGCTGTCACGATGAACCCGCTTTCCTATTCTGTCCTTGGGCGTGCCGCAGCACGTACCGGTCAGGAAATCAAGTTCACCTCGGTCCGCGCAGGCACGACTGCAGCCATGTTTGCGGCAAAGGGCTTAAGTGCCGGGATGTGCCTGTTTTCCGGGCAGCATAACGACCATACGCCTAAAGAGTATTCATGTCTGGAGGAAATGATGGACGCTTACCTCCTGCTCCTCTACGCCGTGGACGAAGTGGCAAATACTAAGTAAAGATTATCCGTATGGTACACAAATGCATAGTCGCCTTTGGCGAGTACCTCTGGGACTGCCACAAGGATTACAGGGTGCCCGGCGGAGCTCCGGCGAATGCTCTGTTTCATGCCTCACAGTTTGGTTATGACGGGGTTTTGATTACCGCGTTGGGCCAAGATGCCGATGGCGATGCCCTGTTCAATGAGATTGAAGGAAAGGGGCTGGACCTGACTAAGGTTCAGCGCATTTCAGAGCTCCCGACGGGCACGGTTGATATTGATGAACAGGATTTGAATGATCCTAAATACGACATCAAGACAGAAGTCGCCTGGAGTGCTATCCATGACTTTGAAGGCATGGAAGAATTAGCTGCCAAATGTGATGCCGTACTGTATGGTTCGCTTTCCCAGGTGGGAGAGGTTTCCCGCCAAACCCTTTATCGTTTCCTGTCTCTGGTTCCATCGGCCTGTAAAAAGGTCTGCGACATCAACCTGCGCTACAAATATGGCGGGGATGAACTGATTTGTAGCGATGACATTCTCCTTGAAAGCATTGAGAAATGCAATATCCTGAAGGTCAACGCCGGCGAATTGGAATTGTTGTCCGGCAAGTTTGGATGTGGCTTCTTGAGGGACGATATACGGGCATCAGCCCGGATGTTCCTGGCAAGATTCCTTAATGTAGAAACTCTGATTGCCACGCTGGGTACTGACGGAAGCTGGGTAATATCCAGGAACCTTGAGGAGACCTTCTGCAGCGTTCCTAAGATTAAGTTCAAGAATGCCGTAGGCGCAGGAGATGCATTCACCGGGGCCTATATCGGTTCTATTCTTGCCGGAAAACCACAGTCCATTGCTCACAAGACGGCCGTGAACGTGAGCGCGTATGTTTGTACACAAGACGGGGCAATGCCGATAGTTCCGGATTGGGTAAAACAATTGCCAATGGCCCTGGAATGGAGAGAATATCTTATTGAAGAATAATAATTTAGACTTAGATATGAGCACGGAGAATAGCGGAAGAATCTTTATTAGTTATGGTCATGACGAGTTCTCGGGATTTGCATTATCTCTCGCCGATTTCCTTAGAGGACACGGGTATGAAGTGTTTATTGATAAAGATGGTATACATACTGGTCAAGAATGGGAGACGAACTTAGAGGACGGGTTGAAATGGGCCAAGAGCGGCACCAAAGACGGGATCTTTATTCTGCTCATGACTCCTTACTCTGTCCGACGTCCCAATGGTTACTGCCTAAACGAAATGCTTTATGCCTTGGATTTAGGGTTGAAGATGGTTCCCGTGATGTTGAAAACTGTCACACCGCCTCTTTCCATATATCGCATACAGTATCTGGATTTAACGTCAACCGCAAACGACACTGATGTATGTTTTCCCAAGATACTTAACTGCATATCCGCACCCACCAATGATTCGGTGGAGAATTCCTACAGAGTAACACCTTTGATGCAGCATTTGTGTCCACTGGACTTCTCAGGGGAAATAGAGCTTTTCTCAAAGGATTTTGTCGGAAGAAAGTGGTCTATCCCAATGATAGAGGATTGGGCCTCCAATAATCATGGCGTGCTTGCTATTACGGGCTCAGCTGGAGTTGGTAAAACAGCTTTAGCCGTATTCCTGTATAATCATTTGCCTGATGCTATTGCATTCTATATGTTTCGCCGCAATGATAGCGCAAAACTCCCATTGAAGCGTTTCGTCACCACGATTGCTTACGAGATTTCAACTCAAATAAAAGAATACCGCGACATTCTTCTTGCTCTAGACTCGGAGGAGATAGATAACACTGGAAGTGCAAGCAGGTTATTCCAAAAGCTAATTATTGCTCCTTTAAAGAGAATAGAACGGCCGCAAGAGCCCAAGTATATTCTAATTGATGGTCTTGATGAAGCGGAATCTGAAAAGTATAATCCAGTTGCCGTTTTTCTTGACGAAAACATTCATTTCTTGCCCGACTGGGTTAACGTTATAATTACAACCAGACCGCAGGTGGCTTCAATAAAGCCTCTTAATGCAGATAAGGTGTTCAGTCTTGATGAACTAGGAGCAGAGAACATAGCAGATATCAAACAATATGTCTCGGCTGTTATGCCATATCTCGACGAGCAGCAACAGGTCTCAATTGTTGAGAAATCTCACGGCTCTTTCTTATATGTCAAACGTATAAGTGAATGGTATCGAACACATCAAGCAGAAGATTTGCCTTTGGATATTGTTGCGTTTTATAGCTCAGACTTTATTCGTTTATTTCCCACTGAAGCATCTTATGCTAATAGCCGATTCTTCTTGGAAATCATCATCGCTTCTTCTATTCCACTATCCAAGGCCTTGCTACATATTATCGCCAATGACTCGCCTTATAAACTGGACGAGTTCTTAACTACTTTTAGGGACTTGGTCAAAGAGGGTAAAGACTCTCGAATCAGAGTTGACCACTCATCTTTTTCCGAATGGCTGGTAAGCGAACAGGCTGGAGTTTATCGCATTAATGCGATGGAAGGGAGACAAAGAATTATCGATTTACTAAAACGATATATGGTCTGGGAAGTTGAAGATGGCAACGAGAGTTCAACACGTGTCGATAAGTTTTGCAAGCGAATTGAAGATATTGAATCATCGCTTTGTTTGAAATACGACGATGAACTTATTCCTATATATTGCAACGTCATGGAAGAATCTGGTGAATGGACCGCATTCATGGAGTTCTCTTACTGGTACCTGACTTCTCCCCATATTAATTATCAGTTTATGGAGATGCTTTGTAGGGCTGTTGATACATACTATAATGATTTAAAACACATTTCTTCTTATTCATTAATCGATCAGGGTCTGACCGAATCGATTAAGCATTCTTATGACTATATGATGGAGAAGGCAAGTCATGGAATAACCACTGAATTAACCAAACCAGCGTATATCATATTGAATGATCTCCGAGTCGTTATTGATAATACTGAGAATAATCAAAGACTGGAAGATTATATTCTGAGTATTATGAACGCTTTTCCTAATCTTCTTGGTGTTTTCTCTTCGGCAATGTTTCATAATGAAGTCGATTTCGGATTCGCAGACTCGATTGTTGAATTGTTCACTGGCTTACGAGATTCACAAAGAATAACCAATCCAGACATTCTCGAATGGCTTTCAAAAGCAAGAGTGTGGGACTAATTAAGACTGAATTATATGGAGCAGAAACAATACTTTGCGTTCATAAGCTACAAACGGGAAGACGAAAAATGGGCTTCCTGGCTTCAGCATAAACTGGAGCATTATAAGCTTCCGTCCAACCTAAACGGCAGGAAGGATTTACCAAAGTATATCCGCCCAGTCTTTAAAGATACATCTGAATTGTCCGCTGGAGTTCTAGCGGATGAGATTAAGGCAGCACTTGACCAATCCAAGTATCTGATTGTTATCTGTTCTCCCAACGCATCCAAGTCCAAGTGGGTAAACAAAGAAGCCCAATCCTTTATTGACTCGGGGCGGGCAGACAGAATCATCCCGTTTATCATTGACGGGACACCTAACAGCGGAAATCCAGAAACAGAATGCTTCCCGTTTGCCATCAGGGAATTGCCGGAAGCTAAGGAACTTCTGGGCGTAAATATCAAAGAAATGGGCCGGGATGCAGCGGCGGTGAAGGTCGTTGCCCATATGCTCGGACTAAACTTTGACACTCTTTGGCAGAGGCACGAGAAAGAAAGCAAGCGGAAACGGATTCTTTGGATTATTGGCGCAGCGGCTTTAGCATTGGTAGGCTCTTTTGTCGGCATCTATTTCTTCATGCAGAATAACAAGCTCCTAATTAACCAGTCGAAGTTCGTAGCAGAAAAGGCACAGACAATCGCACAGGAGAATTCTTCCCTTGCTAGAAGGCTTTCAGTCTATGCTTTGCCGTCAAATTTGAGCCATCCAAATCGTCCATATGTTACGGAAGCCGAAAGTGCTTTGAGGAATGCATTCCGGTATAATACGGTTTCATATCAAGAGCCAGATGACGGGAACTATATTACGGATGCTATGTTTAGTCCAGATGGCGGTTCTGTGGTTTATGGAACCGAATACGGCGCCATTAGAATGTGGGATATCAAAACGGGAGCAAATGATTCTATTCCTGTGGTTGGACGGCATATGACTCGAGTGAATGATATCGAATTCAGTCCCGATGGGAAAAGCATTGTGTCGTGTTCCGGTGACGGAAAGATAATACAATGGCCGTTGACACAATCTATACAAGCATATTCTGTTATTGGAGATAGAGGTATACCCATAAACGACATCGCTATTTCGCCTAACGGAGCGCTTTTGATCTCGGGAGCTAAGGATGGCACTATTGACCTGTGGGATATTGAATCCGGGAAACTCATTCAATCGTTAAAAGGCCATAAATCTGATGTGTCTTGTGTGGGAATCAGCATTGACGGCAAAACGTTCGCTTCGGGTTCCTTCGATAAGACTCTTATTCTTTGGGATATAAAAAACAGAACTGCGATTAAGACCCTTTTAGGACATGACGACCGTGTCCTAGATGTGGCTTTCAGCCCGGACGGGAAGTTGCTTGCATCAGCCTCTGCAGATAAAAAAGTCAAGATATGGGACACAGAGAACGGACAAGAGCTTCGAATGCTTGAGGGCCACCTGAACGAGGTGACATCTGTCGCTTTTAGTCCAGATGGAGCTAGAATAGTTACTGGTTCAAATGACGGGCAAATCAAGATATGGGATGCCTTTGAGGGGAAAGAATTACAAACACTCTCACATGATTATCATAGAGTTACGACGGTGGCATTTAGTCCTGACGGCAGGAGAATAGTATCTGGATCTACTAGCCGAAACGTAAAGACATGGGAAACCGAAACTAAAGCTGAGCTTCGCATTAACGAGGCTCATGAGTATTACGTGTCTTCTGTTGCTTTTAGTCCAAATGGTACACAAATAGCATCTGGCTCTGCTGACAGAACTGTCAAAATCTGGGATGCTTATACTTGCGCACATATACGGACATTGGCTGCCACTCCTCGACCAGCAAGAACAATAGCATACAATCCCAACGGAGAACTTTTGGCCGCTGGAACAGATGATGGAAAATTGTACGTGTTTGAGGTTTCAAACGGGCAGTCACTATTTGGTGCTATAAACGCCCACAACGATTGGCTTTCCGCCCTATCATTTAGTCCAGATGGAAGAAGTATTGTGACCTGTTCATACGATAAGACTATTAAGGTCTGGGATACTTATACTGGTAACCTCTTATTAGGACCTATTCTAGCTCATGATGAATGGATTACAGATGTGGTATATTCTCCAGACGGGCTTTATTTCGCGTCTTGCTCATATGACATGACTATCAAGATTTGGGATGCTAAAAGCGGAAGGAATACGCTAACAATTGAATCAGACCACGAATCTGAGGTGTCGGGACTAGCTTATTCCCCTGACGGTAAGCACCTGGCCTCTTGCTCCGCTGATAGAACAATCAAGATTTGGGATATAAAACACGGGGGAAAGCTTGTATTGACAACGCGTAAAAGTCATAATGCGAAGATCTGTGCTATTTCATATAATCCTGCGGGAGATAGAATTGTGTCTGGCTCGAATGATAACCTGATTAAAGTCTGGAACGCAGATACCGGAAAAGAAATTCAATCACTCAATGGCCACGGTGATTGGGTCCTATCCGTTGCTTTCAGCCACGATGGCAGACGGATTGTTTCCGGCGCTGCTGATAACTGCATTAGAGTCTGGGAATTCCCGCCGCTACAAGAACTGATTGATAGCACAAGAAATAGCTGGAAAGGGGATGATATTCTTTCTAATGATGAGAAAGTGAAATATAACATCGATTAATTGCTATGCGAAAGAACTATATATCAAGCGCTGCCCTGCTCTTCTCTTTTCTCTTTATCCCTTCCGACATCAGTTTATTCGGGCAAAGCAATACCGCCAAAAGTGGGGTAAGCCCTTCACCATCACAGGGCATTATTTCTGAGCACAAGTATGTTGATTTGGGCCTTTCTGTACTGTGGGCGACATGTAACGTCGGGGCGTCTTTACCAGAAGAGTACGGTAATTTTTTCCCCTGGGGAGAGGTATATAATGTCGAATCCTTTTCGTGGGAGTCCTATAAGTATGGCGAGACATCAAACGATAACAAACACTTGTTGAAAAAATATATCCCAACGAATGCTGAGGATTGCGGAATCAATGGTTATTCAGATGGCTTAACCAGTCTTGATATAATAGATGATGTGGCCAATACTCAATGGAGTAGTAATTGGCGAATACCTACAAGGGAGGAGTTTCGGGAATTATGCTCAAATTGTACCTTAAAATGGATCACCATTAATGGGCATAACGGGTATCAGTTCACGGCGGACAATGGCAATAGCATCTTCCTTCCGGCGGCAGGACACCGGGAAGGAGATTTGTACTATTGGGATGAGAATCGTTACGGGTACTATTGGAGTGCCGACGTGTTTGAGCGAAAGCCCGAAGATGCATGGGGCTTGTATTTTCACAGAGGAATAGCCGACGTCGCTCACGGCGCCAGAAGTAGAGGCTTTAGCGTCAGACCGGTGATTGACAGATAATCATACCCTTTGCTTTGAGAACATGCCATCCAGAAATTCCTTCCTTCCTTAAGAAGAGTATTCCAACTGTTACAAGATTCAGGAGTTGGGGAAGAGCGACATAAAAGCTGAAGCCCATTCCTCCCTTATCGGCATCGAAAATGCCAACTACTGCAAAGAATAGAAGTGTCAATGCATAGGAAACAGGCAAAGAGAGGAATAATAACCAAACGCCTATAACACGTTTAAATGCAATTAATACAAAGCCAGAAACGTAAACAATGCCCCCAATAATGAGAATCATAAAAGCCCCTTCATCTGGTGTCATTTTGGACATGGACCAACCACGAACAAAGAGGCTGACGTTATTCAATAGCACGGGGGCACAAATATAAAGGGCCAGAAGTAACCACGTGTAAATTAGCGGATTGAAAGATTTTAAGGATTTCATTGGCCTCACTCTTTTTTAATATAGAGGGAATAGAAACAGTATAACTATCAGACAGAGTCGTTATGAGAGCATACAACGAAATACAGCGTCCATACTATACGCCAGACTATATCACAGAGTTGAAGTTGAAGGATGATGAAATCTTCGTCTTTGGGTCGAACCTCCACGGCGCCCACGGCGGTGGGGCGGCGTGGGTGGCCTATCGTCAGTTCGGCGCCATCATGGGACAGGGCGTTGGCCTACAAGGCCAGAGTTACGCCATCCCGACGATGCAAGGCGGCGTAGAGACCATAGAGCCCCACGTAACGGAGTTTATCGCCTTCGCCAAGGCTCATCCGGAGCTGTTCTTCTATGTGACGCGCATCGGCTGCGGTATTGCCGGATTCCGGGATATTGAGATTGCACCGCTATTTGCCGAGGCCCTTGGCGTGGAAAACATCTGCCTCCCGGAGACATTTGTGAAGGTCCTGAGCAACTCCCATTAGTAGTTGAAGAGAAGTCCGATTCCCCGTGGGAATCGAACTCCAAAAAGCACATTGAAAGTACCTCAAATAAGTTTTTTTCCGTAGGCTATTGCGGTTCCGAAATAAAGCATTACCTTTGTTGTACAAATGTTGTACAAAATGGCCGCGGCCTTTCTGAGCAAAGAAAACGGAGATTTTGTAAAATGTTGAAAGAAAAGCATTTGCGGAGCTTACGGTAGGCGAAAAATGCCAAAGGATTAAAAGTATGGCATTCAAAAGGTCAGGAGT
>Ga0129306_1002429_pt1 | contig 16593 bp, 12 predicted proteins | sample P827metagenome_FD_94438 | JGI IMG/M metagenome (GOLD analysis project Ga0129306, IMG submission 94438) | Capybara group fecal microbial communities from Wisconsin, USA - P827 metagenome | ecosystem: Host-associated > Mammals > Digestive system > Large intestine > Fecal | place: USA: Wisconsin... | reverse complement strand
GCAAACGAAAACACCATGCCCAGCCGCCAGTAATTGAGCATCGTATCCGACACTGACCTCTGCGTGCTGCGTTCATAAGCGTTCTTCGTCATAACTGAAATCCCTCGTCAACGCCGACACGACGACAGCAAAAAACGTGAACAGCCACTGGATGCCGACGATCGACAACAGCCGTCCGGAGGTGACGCTGGCATCCCAAAAAAACAAACGCGCCGGCGTCGTCATCAGGCAGAGCACGCAGGTGATGACAAGATATGGAAGCATTTTCCTGCTGTCGGCCGGCACCTCATACCAGAACCAACGAGCTGCCAGCAGCGCGCTTATATAAAGAGCAGCACTCAAACCGGGTACGCCGATCCAGCGCAAGTCCAGCAGAAAACCGCCGACTAAAGCGGCAGCGATCCAAGAATAAGGAGCGTCCGGTTCGCGCGACCGCGTGGCGCAGTCCAAAAGCGCCACAGCAAAAAACTCCGGTGCCAGGAAGGTCTGCGTCACCAGGATCTGCACCAGATCCTGCACATACCAACAGACGGCGAGGACAAGCAGTGTTTTCATGACCCCTCTCCCCCCGCCGCAAAAACGTACTGGAGCCTGAACAGGTCGGCGCCCGTCTTCACTTTGTATTCGTCGATGCCGGCCGTTACCGTTCTACGTTCCGAAGTGAGCACGCCGATCGGCAGCCCCGGACGGAGACGACTACCCAACACTGTCAGAATCCTCATGCCCGGCTTGTAATCGCCGTCGGAAGGCAGATAGCGCAGCCACACGCCCCCTTCGTTGTCACCGGTGACGACGCCGATCTCGCGCGTTTCTTCGACGACGACGGGGACATAAAAGTTGGCACTGGTGATCATCCTCACCCAGGCGCTGTCGCCCGACTGTGAGGTGATGACCCCCATCAGGTCGGAGCCGTCAAACACGGCGCTGCCAGGCGCAAACTTTTTGCCCTGCGTACCGATGCGAAGCTCTTCCCACCATGTGCGCGGATCGCGGAAAACGACAGGGTAACGGTTCTCCGGGCGCGTCTTTTTTTTGAACTCTTCAGATATCTTCATGCCCGACTGCATCTTCATCTGACGGTTTTCTTCGCGAAGCACAGCCAGCTCAAGCAGCAGTTCGCGCCGCTCCGTCGTCCAGCGGCGGAGATTCCCCACCTCATCCATCACGAACACCGCCGGACGTTCGAGGGGAACAAGCCAGGCTGCCACGGTATCCATCGCCTTGCGCGTGCCTTCCCGTCCTGTAGACACGAGGGCAAAGATAACGCAGATGATGACGCAGACTGTCGAAACGATCAGCTCCCGTTCAAAAATCCTGCGCTGCGGCATGGCAGTATCCGTTTAGAGCTGACTTTTATGGACCGTCGTCAGGATCTTCTTCATCTCTCCCAGATTTTGTACGGTCAGCCCCACGCCGTTGGCAACAGCGTGAATGGGGTCTTCCGAGAGGATGACGGGGGCGCCCAGTACTTTGGTGAGCTTGGGAGCAAGACCGCGGATTTTTGAGCCGCCGCCGGTCAGGACGATACCGTTATCGACGATGTCGCGCGACAACTCCGGCGGCGTCTGTTCGAGTGCGACCTTGACCATGTCTTCGATACGCGAGACGATGGGGATGAGCACTTCACGAACTTCGACCGAACTGACGCGCGTGACTTTCGGCAGTCCGTCGGCCAGATCGCGGCCCTTTACTTCCATCTCCAGCTCTTCCTTGAGCGGCAGGACGGAGCCGATCTGGATCTTGACGTTTTCTGCCGTGCTCTCGCCTATCAAGAGGGCGTGCTTCTGCCTGAAAAGGCCTATGATGGCCTCGTCCATGCTGTCGCCGGCAACGCGCAGCGAATTGCTGACGACAAGCCCGCCGAGCGAGATCACCGCCACTTCACTGGTGCCCGAACCGATGTCGAGCACCATGCTGCCCTCGGCAGAATTGATTGGCAGACCGGCGCCCAGTGCGGCCGCTACGGGCTCGTCGATGATGTAGGCCTCGCGCGCACCGGCTCCGAGAGCCGCGTCGACAACGGCGCGCCGCTCCACCTCCGTGACCTTGGCGGGCACAGAAACGATCACCTGCGGATTGGAAAAGCGTCCCGCCTTGCAGGTTTTTGAGATAAAATGCCGCAGCACCGCCTCGGTCATGTCGAAATTGGCGATGACGCCGTCTCGCAGGGGCTTGATCACCGATACGCCGATCGGTGTCTTGCCGATCATCGCCTTGGCCTCGTGGCCATAAGCAATCACTTCGACGCCGCCGCGGGGCAGCTTGCGCACCGAGACGCACGACGGCTCGTCATAGACGATCCCTTTATCGCTCTGAAAGACTACGATGTTGGCCGTGCCCAAATCGATGCCGACGCCAACGCCGCCTGTTCTCCTAAAAAAAGACACGATCGTTCCTCCTCAAAATGCTTGTGCGCAGCATCATAGCGACAGAAAAAACAGATTCTGCGCCCCTGTTGCTGTTATATTTTATGCGCGGCCGCAGCCCGGGTGGCCGCTTCGTCATCAGACTCTGTCTTGTCGTCGATGCGGCTGACAGCTCCCCCGCCTACGATATAATGGCCGTAAAATTCGATCTGCAGCGTCGAAAGCATCTTCGCGACGCCGCGCGTCAGCCGCAGATCCTCAGGACTGGGTTCCAGGTCACCGTCGGGGTGATTATGGAGCAGCGCCAGCGACGCGCAGTCGAGCCGCACAGCCCGGCGCATCAAGTATGACGCATCAAGGAGCGCGCCGTCGACGCCGCCGTAAGAAATGCGCTCATCGGTGATGGGACGGTCTTTCGCGTCCAGATAAATGGCGACCATAAACTCGCGCTCATCGGTGCTGAGGGTGCGCGTCCAAAAAGCCAGACGCCCCTCGAGGTCGTCGTCGCGCTCCGCTTCAACAGCAGCGCGCTTGCCCAGTTCCAGCGCCGCAAGGAGCGTGACGGCTTTCGCCTCGCCGATGCCCTTGACGCTTTCTCCGCCGCAGGCGTTTTTGCCGGTCAGTTCATAGACGTGCGCCCGCGACAGGCTTTTCAACGAGCCGTACTTATTGAGCAACTCACGCGACATCTCCAACACGTCGCACCCCTGCCGCCCCGTGCCGAACAAGATCGCCAGCAGCTCTTCGGTTTTGAGCGACTCGGCGCCGCAGGCGATCAACCGTTCGCGCGGGCGCTCGCCGGCGGTCATTTTCAGAGCCGACATCAGCCGTTCAGGAAGGGGTTCAACTCGCGCTCGCGCTGCAACGATGTCTCCGGGCCGTGTCCGGGCAGAACCGGCATGTCACCGGGAAGCGATACCAGCCGCTCCAGAGAACGGCTCATCGCCGCCATGTCGCCGCCGGTCAAATCGGTACGGCCGATGCTGCGCGCAAACAGCGTGTCACCGGACACAAGCAGCTTTTGCCCGTTTTGCTCTACCAGATAGCAGGTGCTGCCGGGAGTGTGTCCTGGGGTGTGCAGCACAGTCAGCTTCAGCCCGCCCACGGCAAACTCGTCGCCGTCGTGCACGATATGATCGGCCCTGACCGGTTCGACCGGGTAGCCGAACTCGGCGGCGAGGTTTTTGTTCGGGTCGCTCAGCAGCGGCTCGTCAAACTCGGGCACATACACCTCTGCGCCTGTTGCGCGCACGAGCGGCGCCACGCCAAGGATGTGATCCATGTGCCCGTGGGTAAGCACCACAGCCGCTAGCTTCAGCTGTTCATTGCGAAGCCAGCCCAGCACATCGGCCGGGTCGCCGCCGGCATCGACGATCAGAGCCGTACCCGCGCCGTCGTCGATGACGTATGAATTGGTCCACAATGGCCCCAAGGGGATGCGTTTGTAATTCATGATTTCTTCTCCGGTGTATCGACGATCAGCGTGACGGGGCCGTCGTTGACAAGCGAGACGGCCATCATCGTGCGAAAGACGCCCGTTTCCACGTGAACGCCCAGATTTTTAACGTTTTCGACAAATTTTTCGTAGAGCGCGTCAGCCTGCTCGGGCCGCGCCGCTTCGGAAAACGAAGGACGCCGTCCGCGCCGGCACTCGCCGTAGAGCGTGAACTGCGACACGACCAGCATAGCACCGCCCGTATCGAGCAGCGAGCGGTTGAGCTTGCCTTCTTCGTCCTCAAAAACACGCAAATTTACGATCTTGTCTGCCAGCCATGCGGCATCGGCCTCGGTGTCGGAATGAGTGACGCCCAGCAGCACGCAAAAGCCCGCGCCGATAGAACCCGTTCTGACGCCCTCGGAATCGACCGACGCCTGCGATACTCTCTGCACGACCGCTCTCATCAGCCCTGCCCCCTGTCCACGTTGATAACATCCTTTACGCCGTTGAGACGGGCGATGATCGAATAGAGCTGCTCCAGATCCTGCACGGCGATGTCCATTTTCATCCTCGAATTGCCGCTGCCCATCTGCGACGCGATCACTGAAGTGATGTTGACGCCGCTGTTGCCGCACACCTGCGCCACGTCGGCGAACAGGCCGGGGCGGTTGAGCGCATCGATGACGATGCGGGTCGCGTATTTTTTCTTGTCGGTGTTGCCCCAGGTAACCGGGATCAAACGGTCGGAGGCGGCTTTTTCAAGGCGCGGACAGCTCTCGCGATGCACCATGATGCCGCGCACCTTGGTGGAAAAACCCACGATAGCGTCACCGGGAACTGGCTGACAGCAATGCGCCAGGGTGACTGAAATGCCGGATGCGCCCTCTACGATGACATCGGCCTCTTTTTGTGCGAAACCGTGCGGTGCCTGATGCGCGATCGCTTCGGGCGTCTGCGGCACGGTATCGGCGATGGGAGTGTTGAGCGCGACACAGACTTTCTGCGCTATCCCGGCCGGACCGAGCGAACCGCCTCCAATGGCCGCCAACACATCTTCGGCATTGTTGCAGCTCACATCATGGGCGATGCGGCTTATATATGAGGTAAGCTCATCGATGGGCTTGAAGTTCTCGCCCAAGCGGCTTTTCAGCTCGCGCTCCAGAAGTTCGCGCCCGCGCTGGATGTTCTCGGCTTTCTCAAGCGAGTCAAGGCGTTTGAAGTAGCTGCGGATGCGGCTTTTTGCCTTGCTGCTCTTGACGAAGTTGGCCCAGTCGCGCGACGGTTTGCCCTGCGGCGAGGTCATGATCTTGACGATGTCGCCGTTGTTGAGCTGATAATCGGCCGCGACGATGCGGTTGTTGACCATCGCGCCCACGTACTGCTCACCGATGCGGCTGTGCACGGCATAGGCAAAATCGACGGGGCACGAACCGCGCGGCAGGCTCTTCACGTCGCCCTCAGGCGTGAACACGAACACGTCGGAGGTGAGTACGTCGTCGCGCAGACGCTCCATGAACTCCTGGCTGTTGGTCTCCTGGCCGTTCTCCAGGGCCTTGCGGATCCATTCGAGCTTGTTGTCCATTTCGTCGATCTGCGCGTGCCCTTCTTTGTAGCGCCAGTGCGCTGCCACGCCGTACTCGGCCAGCCAGTGCATCTCCCAGGTGCGAATTTGCACTTCCAGCGGCTCGCCCTGCGGGCCCATGACGGTGGTGTGCAGCGACTTGTACATGTTGTTCTTAGGGTTGGCGATGTAGTCGTCGAACTGGCCGGGGATGGGCTTCCACAGTGTATGAACAACGCCCAGCACCGTGTAGCACGTCGTCACGTCGTCAACGATGACGCGCAGCGCCAGCAGGTCGTAAAGCTGCTCGACCGACAGCTTTTTGCGGTTCATTTTCTCGTAGATGCTGTAGAAATGCTTGGCGCGCCCTTTGATCTGCGCCTCGATACCCATTTCTTTGAGTCTGGCGTCGAGGATGCCCATCGCCTGTCCGACCAGTTCTTCGCGTTCGGGCAGGCGTTTTTTGACGCGGCGCTTGATGTCGTAATACATCGTGGGATCGTAGTACTTGAAGGCCAGGTCTTCGAGCGTGCGTTTGACCTGATAGATGCCCAGACGGTGCGCCAGCGGAGCGTAGATCTCCAACGTCTCCTTGGCGATGCGCTGCTGCTTGTCACGCCGCAGCGCGCCCAGGCTGCGCATATTGTGTGTGCGGTCGGCCAGCTTGATCAGCACGACGCGGATGTCTTTAGCCATGACGAGGAACATCTTGCGCAGGTTTTCGGCCTGATAGTCCTCGAACGACTTGAACTGCAGTTTGCCCAGTTTTGTGACACCGTCGACGAGCATCTCGACTGTGGCGCCGAATTTGGCTTTCATCTGCTCGGGCGTGACGCCGGTGTCTTCCAGCACATCGTGCAGCAGGCCGGCCTGCAGCGTGGGCAGGTCCATGCGCATGTCGGCAAGGATGGAGGTGACGTAGATGGGGTGAATGATGTAGGGCTCGCCTGAGGCCCGCATCTGCTCGCCGTGAGCCTGCGCGGCCGAAACGAGCGCTTCGCCCAGCTGCTTGAGGTCGGCAACGCTCATATAGCGCGAGGCTTTGCTCCACAGTTCCTGCCAGGCAAAGTTGACCGTCACCGAACGTTGCGGCGCGGGCAGACGTCCCATGTAGCTGTCGCGAAGCAGGTACAGCTCTTTTTTACTGACGCCGCTCCCTTCGGAGGGCGTGACCTCAGCCTGGCCGGCCTCCTTCGGCTCGGGAGTCTTCGTGCGCGAGACGGCGAATTTGAAGCGTTCGTTTTCGGGATGGTGCTGAGAACTTGCCTCGCCCGGTCCCACGGGAGCCCCCAGGCCTTCTTCGGGCACAACGGCCGGGGCAGGCGCTTTTTTTTCTGCTGATGTCATGCTTTCTCACACCTCCACTGCCTCTCGTTCTCTAAGAGAACAGCGATGAGGCACGCCGTCTCCTCCAAAATATCTTGCGCACAGGCTTCTTCTGTACTGAGGCTTATGCGTTTTATCATGCCGGCATCAAAAGCCTGTTTGATGGTCGACACAGGTCACTACAGTCCGTGTCCGTTTAAGCGACGACAATGCCTTCGACAATGTGCTGCAAACTCAGCCGCCCCTGCCACAGGTTCAGCCGCGGGCGGTAGATCCAGCCGCGGATGCCTGAGGTGCGTTCGATCTGCTCGGCGCCGCCGAACGCGATCAACGAGCAGTCGCCAAACAGGACGCGCGAATGCAGGCCTTTTTTGCCCAGCGGCGCGTAGGTTGTGTTCGCGTCAAACGGGACATAAAACACCGGCGCGGGGTTGCCGTTGCCAAACGGCCCCATGCGCAGCACTTCATTCCACATGCCGAGGTGGATGTCGGCAGGCAAAAACTGGATAACCTCCTCGCGCGACGGCTCAACGGTGATGTTTTTGAGCAGTGCGTCAAGCTCACGCGACAGGCGCGGCCATTTGAGCTGCGAAACGGAAAAGCCGGCCGCGCTTTTGTGACCGCCCCAGGCTTCGAGCAGTTCGTCAAGGCTTTTGAGCATCTCGACGGCATTGGCGCCCTTGGGGACGCGCAGCGTGCCACGGATGCCGTTTCCCGAAGGAGCGGCCAGCGCAAAGCCTTTATTGTGCTCGCCGCACAAACGGCTGGCAATGGCGCTGAGGATGCCTACGGGCCAACTGCCGTTGAAGAGCACCTGGGACTGCTCGCCCCGCTCCAGGCCGGCATTGATATCGGCACAGATGGTCGTTGACAGGTCGCGGCGGCGGCGGTTCAATTCGATCAGGTCGTTCACGCTGCGGGCCAGCTCTTCAGGCGAGCCCTGGCCCGACAACACGTTGACGGCCACGTCGGCCACCTGCACGCGGCCGGCGGCGTTGAGACACGGGATGATGCGCATCGAAAGGAAGTTCTCATCGATCATGGCTTCCGATTCGTTTGGGCAGAGCGTGTGTACAAGATCGCGCAGGCCGCGGCGGGGCGAGCGGCGCATCATGCCGATGCCCTCGCGCGTGATGGCGCGGTTGAGCGGGCCAAGCGGCATACAGTCGGCCACCGTCGCCAGCGCCGCCAACTGGAGCATTGGCGCCAGTCGCCGCTCTGGCAAAATGCGCGACTGCCAGGCCCAGCACCACAGCACGGTGGTGGCGCACAGCCTTTTGGCCTCGGCGTCGCCGTCGAGCTGCGGATTGAGCAGCGTATCGAGGCTGACGATGGAGCCTTCAGCGGCGTGATGGTCGAAGATGAACACGTTCATGCCGGCGGCCACGGCCATCTTGACGGCTTCCACATCCTTAGAGCCGCAGTCGACCACGATCATCGTGTCGAAACCGTCGCCGACGATGCGGCGCATGCTCTCCGGACTAATGCCGTAACCTTCGCTGCGGCGGTCGGGGATGTAGTACACCGCGTCGGCAGCGCCGCTCTGCTGTGCCAGTTCCAGCGCCAGCACTGTTGACGACACGCCGTCAACATCGTAGTCACCATAGACGAACACTTTTTTGCCGGGCACGGCACGAGGCCACAGCTGAGCGATAGCGCGCGCGGCCTCTCCCATGCGGAGAGAGTCGAGCAGAGCGCGCAGCCCCGGCGAGTTCAACATCTCGCGGCCGTGCTCCTCCTCAAAACTGCGGCTGTCGAGAACGGCTCCGGCCAGATCGGAACATTCCAGGCGGCGGGCCAGCTCATGCGATTTGTCGCAGGGTTTGTAGATAAGCAGTTCACTCAAAGAGCGCACAGGGATCAAAAATAACAGTCCTTCCCAAAACAACGATAACGATAAGGATTTTTGCCGTCACGGCAGCGCGGCGCCTACAGCGAGGTGCCGTTCTCGATGAACGTGATCTCCTCCTGCGTGGCGCCGGCGGCTTTCATCGCGGCAAGCAGAGCATCGCGCTCTTTTTCGAGGGCGGCGATACGGCGTTTGCCGCGCTCGATCTCGCGGCGGCTGCGGAACAGCGCTTCCCACGAGGCGGCCAGCGAGATCAGCCACATCAGCAGCATACCGAACGAAAAGAGGAACACTTCCCACACGCCCTGCGGCAGAGCAAAATCCCAGGCCAGAAAACGCACCGCCAGGATCTCCTGATTTTGCACAGCAAACATCGCGGCGAGGATCGCCACCAGCCCCAGACCGATTCCGTAACTTCTCATTGCCGCATGCCTCCTCTTTCTCTGTCGTCCTTTTTGTCCGAAAAAAACGTGCTGCCGGCGCGCGGACGCACTACTGATAATACAACTGACATTGTACCAGATTTTTGCTCAATTAAACGGGTGTAAATGAATTTTTATCAGCCAATTTTCACATCAATCCGCAAAATCGCTCAAATTGTTTGATTTTAGTAACATAATCTCAGGCTATCGTCTTTCCCGGTTTCATGAAACGACACATTTTCCCCGACGAAAAACGGGTTGCCCAAGATCATTTGTTCCACGTGGAACAGAAAAAAAGATCGGACGCGAAGATACGCCGATGTCAAAAGGCTTGAGGAAACGCTGATAAAATACGTCATCTCCTGCGAAACGCTGCCCCTGGAGCTTCGGCGGCGCTGCGGCCGTTCGTCTCGAATGGGCTTATCCGGGACAGTTTTCTTCACAGCGACGCTTTTTTCGGGCTTGCTGTGCGATCACAATGCTGCGTAACAGGATCGAATCGGCGTTTACCTCATTCAGAAAACCGCGGCGGCTTTTTCTGCGTCCGTTTTGGCGCGCAGATCATGGCTTACGAACGATTACATACAGCTTATCGCATAACTCCAGGTATTTTGCAACTTTTCCGCATCAGCACTCAGGGGGCGGCACACGAGGGATTTTGTTCGACTGACGAAATATTTATTGCACTGTGTATTTTTTTGCTCTATAATGCCGCAAGGATAAGAATTGACGGGTGTCATTCCGCCCGCCCCGGGAGGTAAAACTTCATGATCAAAAAATTCATCGCGGCTGCGGCCCTGTGCGCCATTTCGCTGCCGGCATGTGCGGCGCTGCGCGTGGCGACGGCCAGTACGTATCCGCCCTATGAGTTCATCAACGAGAAGGGGCTGCTGGACGGCTTCGACAAAGACCTGATGGAAGAGATCGGCCGCCGCCTGAACGAGCAGGTCGAGTGGCTCGACACCGGGCATTACGACATGGTCATCCCCTCGCTGGTGACCGACCGCGCCGACGTGATCGCCGCCGGCATGAGCGCCACGCCCATCCGCGCCAAGCGCGTGCTGTTCTCCGTGCCGTATGTGCCGACGATGGCCTGCTTCGTCACCGCCCCGTCGCTGAACGTTGCGTCGCTTGACGATCTGAAAGGTCTGCGCGGCTCCGTGCCCGTGGGGACGACGCAGGACGTGTTCCTCACGCCAATGGCCGAGAAACGCGGCTTTTCGATCAAGACGTTCGCCAAGATCGAGGAGTGCGTGTGGGACATCGTCACGGGGCGTTCCGACTTCACGCTGATGGACGTGCCCGTGGCCGAGAAGATGCTCGATCTGCCGGCGTTCAAGGGCAAGCTGGCGCGCGGGCTGACCTTCCAGCTCACCGGCGCCGGCAAAGCGCTGGCCGTGCGGCTGGGCGACACCGCTCTGAAAGAAAAGCTTGACGGCGCCATCGCCGCGATGGAAGCCGACGGCACGCTGAACGCGCTGCGCGCCAAATGGGGCGTGGGGCGCAAATAGCGACGGCCGCAAAACTGCCGATACAGACAAAGCGCGCGCACGACGCAGCCAGACGTTTTGCGCGCGCTCTTTTGCGCCTTCGCACCGCCGCAAACGCGCTCCGGCGGCCGCCGCGCACACATTCAAAACAAACGCCCCGAAAGCTGTGCTTCGCCAATGCGGCACAGCCTTCGGGGCGCTGTTTTTTTTTTGCGGTTATTTCACTTCGTTATACAGCCGGGTCATGTACCGGCCGTAGCCGTTGTTCTTGTCGGCTTCGCCGTACTCGCGCAGTTTTTCGGCGGGCAGGAAGCCGGCACGGAACGCGGCTTCCTCGGGCGCGCAGATGACGCGGCCTTCCTCGCGCTCCACGCGGGCCACGTAGTTGCTGGCCTCCAGCAGGCTCTCGTAGGTGCCGGAATCGAGCCAGGCAAACCCTTCCGGGAACACCTGCAGGTCGAGCTGGCCGGCTTCCATGTAGCGGCGGTTGACGTCGGTGATCGACACTTCCTGATCTTCGGGGATCTCCTTACGGAGCTGGTGGGCGATCTCCATCACTTTGCCGTCGAAGAAGTACAGGCCGACGACGGCGCAGTTGGACTTGGGCTGCTTGGGCTTTTCCTCAAGCGACAGCACCTTGCCGCTTGCGTCGAACTCGGCCACGCCGAAACGCTCGGGATCGGGCACGATGGAGCCGAACACCGTGGCGCCCTCGGTCTTGGCGGCCGCCTTGGCGAGCATGGCGGGGAAGCCGGGGCCGTAGAAGATGTTGTCGCCCAGGATGAGCATGCACGGGTCGCCGGCGATGAAGTCTTCCGCCTGCACAAAGGCGTCGACAAGCCCGTTGGGCACATACTGGATGCGGTACTGGATGTTGACGCCAAAGCGCGAACCGTCGCCAAGCAGGCGTTCAAAGCCCGCCTTGTCGGCCTCCGACGTGACGAGCATGATGTCGCGCACGCCGGCCTTGATGACGACCCAGATCGCGTAATAGATCATCGGCTTGTTGTAGACGGGGATGAGCTGTTTGTTGACGGCAAGCGTCATGGGGTGAAGCCGGGTGCCGAGCCCGGCGGTGAGGATGATTCCTTTTCTGGCCATGGAAATGGGCCTCCTTCAGACTTATGATGGCTAATTATATCTTTTTATTCTTAAAAAATCCAGTGATTTCTTTCAATACTGTACAGCCAACTTCGCGAAACGCCGCTCGATCCGCCTGCGCCCGGCCGAGGCTTTCCCGCCCGTCCGCGTCAAAGCGTTTCCCGAAGGCCCGCCTTGAGTCGTCATCACAGCGCCCCTTTGCCGCTCCGCATCTCCCCCATGACTGGGGCAAAGTCTTCTGGCGGGCATCGTGCTCCTTTAACCGGCGTTCCCTTTATGCTAAAATTTGTTAAGGAAACACTGATTAAATGAGCCCGATGACCTGTCGAGGTATTTCATCGTCTGGCAAGGAGAAGCGAGGAGGCATAGTGGTGCTATGGTGACGAGCTTCGACGCAGCCAGGCGGCGAAAGGCCCGACAGGGCGCGGACGAATTAATCAGCGTTTCCTTAAGAACTGCAATAAAATCGATAAAGGGGGAGCTCTACATGAAAAAAGTTTTGTTCATCAACGGCAGTCCGCACGAGCACGGCAGCACCGCGGCGGCGCTTGACGAAGTGCGCGGGGCGATCGAACAAAGCGGCATTGCCTGCGACACCCTGTGGCTTGGCGTGCGGCCCATTTCCGGCTGCGTCGGCTGCCGCCTGTGCGCGAAAACCGGCCGGTGCGAGCTGAGCGGGCGCGACGCCGTCAACGACACGGCCGCCCGGCTGGACGAATACGGCGCAGTGGTCGTCGGCTCGCCCGTGTACTACTCCGGCCCGGCGGGGCAGCTGTGCGCGTTTTTGGACAGGCTGTTTTTCAGCACCAAGGGGCGCATGACCGGCAAGATCGGCGCGTCTGTCGTCGTGTGCCGGCGCGGCGGCGGCACGGCGGCGTTTGAGCGGCTGAATCAGTATTTTTTGATGAACAACATGGCCGTGGCCGGCTCGCAGTACTGGAACGTGGTGCACGGCAACAACCCCGATGAGGTGCGCCGCGACGAGGAAGGCATGCAGGTGATGCGCACGCTGGGCGCCAACATCGCCTGGCTGATGAGGTGCATCGACGCGGGAGAAGCCGCCGGCGTGCCGCGTCCGCAGTACGAGCCGAGACAGCGCACCAACTTCATCCGGTAAAGAAAAGGCAAAATCAAGAGCAAAACCGAAACAACACAAAGGCCCGAAGGCCCTAAGAAAAAACAGGTAAAAGAACAGCGGCGTTTTCCGGTAAGCCTGCCGGAGAACGCCGCTGTTATTATGCTCGTTCGCGCCGATATGACAAAAAACGTTCGCAGGAGCGGGCGGGAGCAAGCTGCCCGGCCAAGCAGTTTTGGCGCAAGCCGGAAAGCCGGGCAGCCACGCAGAGCCGCTTTACAGCTCCCATTTGAGGGTGGTGCCGACGCTCAGGTCTTTTTCGCTTGAGCTGCGGCGCACGCCGGCGTTCAGGTCCCACGTAAAGTTTTTGCGCTTGGCGGTGTAGCGGAACGACGCGGTGAACGTGTCGCGGTCGCTCAGCGGGGTGTTGGCAAAATTGGCCGGCTGTCCCTTGGCGACGATGCCTGTGGCAGCTGTGCGGTTGCCGAAGGTGCGGACGTAGCCCACTTCCAGGCTGGGGATCACGCTCCAGCCGTTTGCGCTCTGCATCTCGCCCCACTGGATTTTCACGCCCAGGGGAACGAGCACCTGATTGGCGGTGTAGGCTTTGCTCCACGCGCCGGTGTCATAGCCGTAGGCGCTCTGGCGGTAGCGGTTCCAGCGCAGGCCGATGTAGGGGGTGACGCTCATCTGGCCGGGCTTGGGGTTGTCCACCCACTTGTAATAGGCGCGTCCGCCGAGCGAAAATATCGTGGCGCGCGCGTTGTCCGCCGAAGAGCCGTTGGCCTCGGTGTAGTCGGTCTTGAACCAGCTCATGCCGGCGTCGCCTGTCAGCAGCCACTTTTTGCTCTCGCGGCGACCGTAGACGAGGGCGCCCCAAAAGTCGGTTTCGCTGGTGGCGCCGTCCCACTGGCCTTTGCCGCTGGTGTCGCCTTTGCCGACGTGCAGGGCCACGCCGAAGGTTTTGTCTTGTTTTTTGCTCAGGTCGCGGCCGATGACCAGGCCGTAGGCGCGGTTTTTCATGTCGAGGCGGCCCTGTTCGTCGTACACGCGGCCGGCGTTGCGCCATACGTTGGTCCACAGCAGTTTTTGCGGACGCGGATCGATGGCCGTAAAGCCCGCCGCGCCATCGGCCGCCACGCCGCCGAAAGCACCGCCGCCGCCCTGTTCGACCACGCCGGAAATGGTGTTCTGCATGCTCGTGGCGATGTGGAACACCTCAGTGTGACCGCGCTGCACGAGGATGGGCTGCGGCTCGGGCTCGGGCTCGGGCTCGGGCTCGGGTTCAGGCTTGTTGCCGGTCGTGTCGTCGCTGGTTACGTCGCCGCTGGTGATGTCGCTGCTGGTGATGTCGCCGCTGGTGATGTCGCCGCTGGTTATGTCGCCGCTGGTTATGTCGCCGCTGGTGATGTCGCCGCTGGTGATGGTGATGTCATCGCTTGTTATATCGCCGCTTGTTATGTCATCGCTCGTTATGTCTTCTTTCAGCACGATCTCCAGCACGTAGTCTTCGTCGTCGTCTTCAGTGTAGACTTTCGTCTCGTAGTCGCCGTCCCAGTTGTCGATGCCCATAACCGTGAGAGTTTCACCGCGCTTGCTCCAGCCGCCGCCGGTCACCTTGCCGGCAAAGTTATCCAGCAGGCGCCACTTGCCCGTGCTGTTTTTGGGGATGCCGAGCAGGGTCAGTCTGGCGCCGCTTTGCACTTCGGCGGTGGTGGAGCCTTTGCCAAGCAGCGCGAACGTGGCGTCGGTCGCGGCCCACTGAGGCTTGATGATGGTGGTGGAATCGTCTTTGGCCACAAAGCTGCGGTCGATCTTGTAAACGCCGAGTGTGTCGATGTTCAGCACGCTGCCGCCTTCAAGCGTCAGGCTGGAGAGGGTGCCAGCATTGCCGCCGCCCAGCGTCAGTTCGCCGCCGTTTTTGACGGTGTAGAGGCCGTTTTCCGGGTCGGTCACGCTCATCTTTCCGGCGATGTCCACAGGCGTGTTGACGGCCGTGGCCAGGTCGCCGAACGAGACGGTCGTGCCCTCGCCCACGTCCAGCTTTTCAAACACGCGCGTGGGCAGGGCAAAGTCGACGCTGGTGCCTGCGCCGCTGATGAACATCTGCGGCGTGCGCAGCTGCCCGCCCGGATCCTGGTCGTTGTTAAACTGGTATGAGCCGCCGGTGATGTAGATTTGTCCGGCGACCACGCTGGGGCTGGTGTCGCCCTGCTGATCTACCGTGTGGGCGTAGAGCGGCACTTTCTGCGTTGTGCCGCTTTCTTTGGCGTCGGCGGGATCATCGGTGGGGTACTCTTTGCCGTCGAACACGACGATGTCGCCGCGGTAGAAGCTGTCAAACGTGTATGTGCCGTTGGTCAGGCGCGGGGTGAAGATATTGTCTCCGGCAGCAGCCAGCCAGACGGTGTTAGCTTCGTCGGCCTCGTTCCATTTAGCGCCGCTCTGGCCGCGCCAGATCAGCGTGTGGCGGTCGAACGCCAGCACCAGTTTGGCCGTGTAGCCAAAGTTCTGATACTCGCGCAGCAGGTCGGTCTCTTCGTCGCTCTCAGTGACGGCGTTGTGCATGTAGAGCTTGCCGTTGCGGTAGTCGCTGACATCGATGGCCCAGGTGCGCTCGGTGATGTCGGCCGAGGCCGCGCCCTGCCCGATCAGGCCGGGATCTTCACGGTACAGCACAGTGGCGATATCGGCCACGTAGCGGTTGCCCGAACCTTCGGCGCCGGGGACCAGGTCGAGCTGGTCGAAGTTGGTCAGCGTCAGGCGCGCGCCGTTGAAGTTGATGGAGCTTTGGATGTCGTTCGGCTCGTGCCCGCCGAAGATGGTGAGGTCGCCCGGCTTGCGCCCGGCCGCGTCGGCCGTGAAGGTTTTCGCCTCCAGTTCCAGCGGCAGGCCGCGCTCGGCCATCTCAAACCGCTGCGCGGCGGTGAACGACGTTCCCGGGCGGGCTTTGAGCACGCCGCCAACGCTGATTTTGCCGCTTTCGGCAAACACGTCGTCGGTAGAAGACGCAAAGTTGAAGCGGCCGCCGGCGGCGTCGTTGTGCTGCAGGATGATGTCGCCGGTCTTGCTGTAGAGGGCGCCGCCGAGGTCGGCGCTGTTGCTCTGGAACAGGGCGTTGGGCACATGTCCTGCCGTGCCGTCGAGGGTGACGACGATGTCGCCGCTGGCGTAGATGCCGCCGCCTTTGCTGATGCCGTCGCCGGCCGCAGCGGTGTTGTCTTCAAACAGCAGTTCGTTGTGGACAGTGACGAGGGCGTCTTTTTCCGAAAAAGCGGCGCCGCCGATGGCTTCGGAGCCGGTGGCTTCTGCTGTGTTGCCGGCGAAGGTGAGGGCGTTCAGGCTGATGTCGACGGCGCCGTCGCGCACGGCTATGGCGCCGCCGCGGGCGTTATGGCCTTTGGCGGTGTTGAGGTTGAACTGGGCGCGGGTGCCGGTGATTTTCAGCAGGTCGCTGTCGATGGCGGCGATGGCGCCGGTGGCGAGGTCGTCAGTCGAATCGGATGTGTTGCTTTCGACGATGAGGGGTTCGTCGCCGGCCACGGTGATGGCGGCGCTGCCGGCGGTGTAGATGGCGCTGCCGGCGGCCACGCCTGTGGCGCTTGCTTCGTTGCTTTTGAACTCGCTGCGGCCGCTGGTGGTCCAGTTCAGGGTGCCGGCGGAATAGACGGCGCCGCCGCGGGCGTCGCCGCTTTGGGTGCTGGCCACGTTGCCGACGATCTGGGCTTCTTTGGCGTTCACGGTCAGGACTGTGCCTTTATCGGCCGCGATGGCGCCGCCGTAGACGTTGGCGGACGGCGTTTCGGCTCTGTTGAGCTCCATGTGCAGCAGCTCGGCCGCTTTCAGCGTCAGATCGTGCTGCGCCCAGGCGGCGCCGCCGCGGGCCACGCTGGCGGTATTCGCGTCGGCTATTGCCTTGTTGCTCGCAAATGCGACGGTGCTGCTGTCGAGCGTGGTGGACGATT
>Ga0129306_1002428_pt1 | contig 16598 bp, 1 predicted proteins | sample P827metagenome_FD_94438 | JGI IMG/M metagenome (GOLD analysis project Ga0129306, IMG submission 94438) | Capybara group fecal microbial communities from Wisconsin, USA - P827 metagenome | ecosystem: Host-associated > Mammals > Digestive system > Large intestine > Fecal | place: USA: Wisconsin... | reverse complement strand
CAAAGCGGAAAAATCTGGAGCTGTAGAAGAAACAAATCTAGAAATTGAAATGCAAAAAATAAAAGGCGGAACAATAGAAAATGTAAATGTAATTGCAAAATCTACTGAAGGAACTGATGGAAAAACTGCAGGGAATGTAGAATTTTCTAAAGAAAATTGGAATTTGAAAGATAATGTTCTTACAATAAATAAAAAGAACAATCCGATAAATGGCGATGAGTATTATAGTAAATCTGGTGTAGATGAATACATAATTACATATACAATAAATGGTATATCTTTAAATGAACAAGGTTTAAGTTCAAAAATAAAAGCTGTAGTTACAACTTATGGAACAACACCTATTAAAAATGAAAAAGAGCTAAAATTTGAATACAATATATCTAAACAAATAGGAAATTTAGTTACATATGAACTACAAAATGAAACAGAAAATGTTTCAAAAGGTTATATGTATTATAACTATAATAAAGATATTAGAAATAAAAAAGAAATTAAATTAGATTATGAAGCAACAATAAATATTTCAGATGCGAAATCAATTGAAGAAATAAGTTTATTTGAAACAAATGAATCTTATATAGATAAAGATAATAATGAGTATGAATTAAATGATACTTATTATAATAAAATTTCAATACCTAAAGAAATCTTTAATCAAATACTTGGTGAAAGCGGAGAAATAAAGATTCTTGGAAAAACTGGTGTTGAAATAGGAAAAATATCATCAGAATCAGAAATAGATGATAACAAAAATTATGTATACTATTTTAGTAGATATGCAATAAATCAAATTACAATACAAACAAGTAAACCTATAGAAGATGGAAATTTGATATTTAATATACAAAAAGTTCAAACACAAACAAATTATGATAAAAACCTATATCAAACTTTTAGTAAAATGAGATTTACTTCTTTACCTAAAGTTAAATATTCAAATAATGAAAATTTAATTGAAGGTGAAGAACAAAATATAGAAATAGAATTAGATGATACAATAACAAAAGCAGATTTAATTCTTTCTACAAATACAATTTCAACTTTTGAAGAAACAGATGTTGAAATGATAATAAAATTAAATAATGAAAAAATAGAATCAGATATATATGGAAATGGAATATTTGAAATTCTACTTCCAGAATATATAGAAAATTTAGAAATAAAAGATTACAACATTGCAAACGGTCCTGGCTTAGAATTAGATTCAGTTGAAAAACTTCAAGATGAAAATAACAATTTTGTAATTCGAGCTACAATTAAGGGATTACAAAAAGATTTAAGTCCAGGAATACTTACAAATGGTACAAACCTGATAATAAATACTCAAATAAAATTAAATGAACTTATTCCAAAAATGGAAAAAGAAATAGTATTAAAATATACAAACAGTGAAGCTACAAATTATTTTGATAGTGGAACACAAACTCAAAAAATCACATACTCAGCACCAAGCGGAGTAATCTCAATAAATAGTCTAAATTATAATGAGAGTAAAATTTCTTCAGTAAATGAAGGAACAAAGTATTCTACAATAGCTACTAATTCAAAAGCTATAAGTTCAAAAATGGATATTATAGTAATGAATAATGATGCTAATAAAATTTCAAATATTAGTATTTTAGGTAGAATACCAAAACAAGAAACAACAAATATAATAACAAACGAGAAACTCGGTACAACAAATGATGTTATTTTAACATCAAAATTAGTACCAGACATAAATAATGATACAAACTTCAAAATTTATTATTCTTCAAATGGAGCTGCTACTACAAATCTAGAAAATCCATCAAATGGATGGAGCGAAGAAATGAATTTAGAAGATATAAAATCATATTTAATAATCCCAGAAGATGAGAATTATGAATTAGATGTTTCTAAAGTATTGAAATTCAGTTATGAATTCTTAATACCAGAAAATCTTGAATATAATAACAACTTCTATGGAGAATTTGGAACATACTATAAAAATAATAAAGAAGATTCTCAATACAGAGTAGTGGAATCAGATCAAATTATTTTAACAACTGGAAATAATCCAGAACTCGTATTGGAAACTAAAATTGATTCAGGTCAAACAATTTCTGAGAAAGAGGAACTTACGATAACATCAAAAGTAACGAATACAGGACAAGATGATGTAAATGATGTTAGACTTAAAATTCCAATCCCAGATGGAACAAGTAAATGTTATTACTTAGTTCAAAATGATGAAATTTTAGTTAGTGAAGAAGAAAATTCTTATATATATAATATTCCAAAATTAGAAAAAGGAGCTTCTAAAGAAGTTTCATTAAAAGTGTTAGTAAATTCGATTGAAACAGAAAAAACTTTAAATATATCTTCAAGTATTATTTCAAATAGTAATGAAGAAATTATTACAGATAGTAAAGAAATTTCAGTAAGTAAATCAAAATTAAATTTAGAAATTGAGACCAAGGCACTTGGAAATCAATTTAATATGAAGCAAAGTGGAGTAACAAGCTTTAAAGTAATTGCTAAAAATGAAAGTGAAGAGAATTTAGAAAATGTGGATATAAAAGTTCATGTAGATAATAAATTCCAAGTAATGAATTTGTTTGTGGTAGATCCTCAAACAGAAGATATTCAAGAACTTTCAACATTTAACAAAAAAGATGGCGACATATTAGTAAACTTCAATGAGATTAAAAATCAAAGTGAAAAACAAATCGCTATAAACATTAAAGCAAAAGCTCTTCCAGAAGATTCTATTAAAGAAACTTCATATATATATGCAACAGCAAATATAAACAATACAGAAAATATAAAATCAAATTCAGTTGAATATACAATTGGAAAACCAATAATGAAAATTACTCAAAAAACAAATACTCCAAATTATGTAAAAACTGGAGAAATGATAGAATATGAATTCTTAATAGAAAATGAAGGAACTTATACTTCAGATCAATTTAAATTTGAAAGTGATATTCCAGATAGTTTGATAGTTGAAGAAATAAAAGTACTTAATGAAAATCGAGACATATTGCAATCTGAAAAAATATCAAAACAAGGAACACTTACTAGAAATTTAGAAGTAGGAGCAAAACAAAAAATAATAGTAAATATTATTTGTAGAGTTCTTTCTAATAATAGTAGTAAATATGAAGTAATAAATAAAGCAACAATTACTTCAGAAAGTTTTGGAAAAGTTGAATCAAATGAAATTACTCATACAGTTGAAGATTTGAATATTTTAGTTAAAGAAAATTCAAGTTCAAATACTGAACAAATTGATGAAACTTTAGAAAAAGCAAATGGACCAAATATCGATAACAATTCTGAAAAAAATGTACAAGCTACTTTAACGGGTGTTGTATGGATAGATGAAAATTCAAATGGAGCTAGAGACAAAAAGGAAAAAATATTATCAGATTCAAAAGTAAGTTTACTAGATGCTGAAACTGGTCAAATAGTAGATACAGTTACAACAGATTCTGATGGTAAATATACTTTTAATGTAGAAACAAAAGGAGAATATTTAGTACTATTCGAATATGATTCTGGTCAATATGCATTATCTGCATATCAGAAAAAACGGAGTAGCTGAAAGTAATAATTCTGATGTAATTTCTACAGATATAACTGAAAACGGAGCAAAAAAATCCGAAGCAGTTACAGAAGTAATAAAATTATCAAGAGGAACCAAATCAAATGTAGATATGGGATTAGTTCAAACTAAAACTTTTGATTTAGAGCTAATAAATACAGTTAGTAAAATAACAGTTCAAAATGATAGTGGAACTAAAGAATATAATTTTGATAAAGTAAATTTAGCAAAAGTAGAAATTATACCAAAAGATATAAGTTCATCTACAGTAAATATAGAATACACAATAATAGTTAAGAACAATGGAGATGTAGATGGATATGCTAAAGAAATTGTTAATTACATATCAGATGGTTTGGAGTTTAATCAAGAATTAAATCCAGATTGGTATGTAGGCGATGATGGAAATATATATACTAAAGCATTAGCAAAGCAAGCTATTGCAACAGGAAAAACTAAAAAAGTAAAACTTATACTTACAAAGCAAATGACAGAAGATAACACTGGACTAATAAATAATACAGCAGAAATCTTTGAAGATTATAACGATTATGGAATTGAAGATACAAATTCAAATCCAGCAAATAAGTTAGAAACAGAAAATGATTTCGGATCTGCAAATGTTATTATTTCAGTAAGAACTGGTGGAATATTTATTTACACATCAGTATTACTTACAACAATTTTGTTAGGAGGAATAGCAGTGTTTGTAACAATAAGTAAATTTAATATAATAAAAAGAAAGGAAGGTGGTGTTTAGAATGAGAAAGAGAAAAATAAGTAATATATTAAAAATTAGTATTTTAACTTTACTAATCATTTTAGGCACTGTGGGAAGTACTAAAGCCGTTGATTACCATAACGAATTTATGCCAAATAGTTCATATTCGGGAAATCATGTTATTGATTTAGCAGCTGAAGCAGCAAATGGAACTGTTGGTTTTAGTACTTTGGAAGGAGATAACGGTATATTATGTGATGAGTTGGGAAATGAATTAAATGATCATCATAAGAGAGGATCTTATCAAAATGGATATCCATATTCTGGATATACAATAACAAGTAGTACCCCAGCAGCTGAACAATATCCAATAGGATCTCAATCAGAATATCATTATGAAAAAATAATGAGTGTTGGTAAAGATGAAGTTTCTCAAGAAGAAGCTTTTATAATAGCTCAAATTCCAGAAGGAAGTGGTATTTCACATTATTATAGAACTGCACAACAAGTTTGGTGGGCTCATGGTAGAGCTATGGGAGCTGTTGGCGGTAGTATAAATCCGCTAAAAGGATTTGATTTTGAATCTGCTGATTTACCATTTTCAACTATATTTAATTACAATAATATATTAGGTGCATCAAATAGTATAGATATTATAGAATCGCTAAAATTTACTCTTGGAGAATCAACTTATTCTTCATTTGGATTGGATTCAAACGATGAAAAAGCTATTAGAGATTTAAATTGTACTAAACTTGCAGATTTATATGAAAATTTAGCATCAAATTCTAATTTTACTCAAATTTCTGATGATAAGAAAAATGCTATAATGGATAAATTATACATGTATGTAAAAAGTCAATTACCAATGGAAGAGCAATTAAAAATTGAAGTTCCTTCTTTAAATTTGACTGATACAGAAATAGAAGCAATTAATAATGCTAATAAAAATAATATACTAACTATATATGCTGCATGTTATAAAGGAAAAATATCAGGAATTGATAGTAACAGACAAAAAGAAATTGCGAATATAATATTAAATGACAGTATTACTTCTGAAATAATGGCACAATTATATGGTGTTACTTCTACAGAATTTTCTTTAAAACACAATGAGATTATGGCTGCTGCAGAATTATATGATGGTGGAGAAACTTATCAAGAATTTGCAAATAATTGTTTAGAAAAGAATAGTACTCCTAGAGAAGTTCTTAATGATAAAGGAGTTTTAGAAACAATTACACCACCATATACAATAAAAGATACATATAAACCACATATATATGATGATGGTGTTTCTGCCAAATATGATGAAGAAAGAGAATGTTTTATAGTAGGACCTTTATCAATGAATTATATTGATAAACATACAGATGAGTATAAAATAGCTGGAATAAAAGAAATTCACTTAGAAGGAAAATATAGAAATGACGATAATCCAATAGAATTAGAATATAAAGAATCTGCAACAAGTGACAATTTAGGAAAACAAGAATTTACATTTGTAGATAGTGAATTAAATAAATTTTCAACAAATCATAATATTCCTAATAGCGGTGATAAATTCTATATTTTAATAAAATATGATGAAAATTTAGAAAAAATTTCAAAATTTAGTATAACTCAAGAATATGTTGTAGCAGAAGTTACAACTCCTATTGCATATGAATTATATGGAGATGGTTCTTATAATACAACATCATCATTTACAGTAAAAGTAAGTGGTATAAAAATTACAAGACCTGGATTTAAAGGACAACAAGTCAATACATATTATTACATAAGTAAAGATTCAAATGGAGATGTTCTTGGTTGGGGAAACGTTTATAATACAGAAAAAGTGGATAAAGTAACGGAAGATCCATTTACATATCCGGAAATTTCATTAGAATTTTCAAGTGATATAATAAGTGGAAATATTAGCGATCATTTAGATGAAATAAAAGAGAAAATAGAAGCTAGTGCTAAGTATAAAGAGGCTAATGATTATGTTCCTACATGGTGGACTGATTATGAATTGTCAAATAAAATTTATAATATTTCCGGTGATAAACCTGATAATTATTATAAAGGCTATACTTACGCTTTGAGATATTGGATAAAAGCTAGGGAAAAGATTGGTGAGATAAAATATGAATTTGATAATTCAAATGTTGTATTAGAGCCTGTTTTAACTCCTTCGGGTAGTGATGCTCAAGATTTAGTATCAGCAGGTGGAGCAAGAACATACAGTTTATTTGATGAATATTCAATAAATGTTCCTTGGACAACTGAAATAACTATTAAAAAATCAATTGAAGAAGAAAATGGAACAGAGGTTAATAGTGAAGATATTGATAAAGATCAATTATTCTATTTTGAAGTTAGAAAAGATTTGAATTCAGATGCTATATATCAAAGAAGTGCAAAAGCTGGTGAAGAAGTAAAAATAGAAATATCATCTGATTTAGCTATAAATGGATATTATGTAGTAGAAACAGATGAACATCATTTAACTTATTCAGATTGGACAGATAAAACAAAAGCTTGGGAAGAGGCTGGAAAACCAGAAACTTCTTTATGGCAAAAATATACTCCAAAAGATGGAATTGAAGTAAATGGTACAAAATATCTTGGTATATACAAAAATAATGCAGACAAATTCTATCATGTAACTAATACAAGAAATAAAAAAGTTGCAGGAATAGTTGTAAAAAAAGTATTTCCAAGTAAAAACGCAAGTGACAATGATAGATTTTGGTTTAATGTTGATATAGTTAAAGATGGTATAGTTAGTAAATATTATACAAGATTTTCTATGTCAAAAGCTGATGATGGAAAAGAAATAAAAGATGTTAATGGAAATGCTGTTGGTAAATGTAGTTTTACTAAAGAAGGAAAATATTATATATTAGAAGCTAAATTAAATGATTTCCATTGGTATGATGATGCAAAATATACTGTAAATGTTGAAGAAACAGATAAAGATGCAAAAACATATGATAGATATCAATCAGCTTTAGAAAATGGTGAAGAAGTAAGCGTTGATTCAATTTGGAGTAAATATGCTTATACTTCAACAGAAGGTGAAACAACTTTAGCTGATGGTAGAACAAATACAATAACAATTAATAATAATTCAAAAAATGTTAAAGTTGATTTAAGTTTATTAAAAACAAACCCTAATAAAGATAATCATGAAGATGCAATCTTATTTGTATCTATTGAAGAATGGTATCAAGATGAAGATGGAGATTGGAATCTTCAACTTGTAGATAATAAAACTATTCACACAGAAACAAATAGTGGAATTAGTCAAGAATATAAATATACTTTAAACAATCCAAATCCAAATTCATATTATTTCTTACATATTACAGAACATCAATCAGAAGATTATGCTTGGTCAAATTTTGATGTGGAAAATGGTTATGATGCTGTAGAAATGAATACTGATTCAGGATGGGTATTAGAAGGTACAAAACCTGAAAATGCTGATAAATGGATTATTTATAGAAAACCACGCGTAGAAGATCGAGAAGAAAGAATTATATGTGCTACAAAATTGTTAAATACAACAATTGGAGCTGAAAACAAATTAGGAGTAACTGTTGAAAATAATGATACAGAAAACGAAAATTATACTGGTTTCAGAATAGATAAAGAAATATTAAATTATAATTTACTTGAACCACAACAAGAAACATTCTACTTTAAAGTTGGTACAGAAAAAAATGGAGTATTTAAAAATTATACACATGATTTCTTTGCTGGTGAAGAAGAATATAGTGAAGAATATGATTATATAGCTGTAAATTATAATAAAGAGTTAAGAGGATATGTAAAAGATTCAAACATGATTTATTGGCCATTTGACACAGATTCAGAAGTAATTACAATAAAAGAGGTTGATCAATATGGTGTTGAATATAAAGGAGAAGAATTCTTAAGTGAATTAGAAGAAGGTTCTATTTGGCATAAGTTTAAGCCAGTAGATGCAGATTCTAAATTATCTATAACTTTAAATAAAAAAGATTATAATTATAGTAATTATGAAAAATTAGCTGAAGATATTGAAGATAATAAATTAAGCTTCCATGTAGAAAATGCTATAAGATATAAAGGAAAAATAGTAATTGAAAAATATTTAACAGCACCTGCTGAAGAATCACATACATTCTATTTCCAAGTTGATTCTTTAAATGATACTTATGAAACTATAAATTCTAACAAAACACCATATGATTATTTTAATAATAATGATATATATGTTTTAGAGAATGAATCAAAAGTAGTAAAAGTAGAAGTTAAAGCTGGAGAAAAATTTGCAGCTGTAACATCTAATGATATTGAGTGGACTTCTAATATGGAAAATCCAAAAATGAGAATTATGGAGGTTGATCAATTTGGTCAAGCGTATCCAGATGATGTAACAAATATTAGAAATGAAAAATCAATATGGCATAAATATTATCCAGTACGTATACAAATAGATGAATCTACTAAATATCCAGATGAAGCTATCAGTGTAAATACTGATGAGTCTTTAGGAAATAGCTCTGGAAATTATACTTGTCAAATTTTACCAAATGCAGATAAACCTACTGAGTGTTTATATGTTGCAGATTTTGGTAATGCGCCAAGTGCTGGTACAGGATCTGTATTTTTACATAAATTTGTTATAAATCCGGATACAAATAGAGAGGAAAAACCAGAAGATGGTGAAATATTTGGATATAAATTAGAATTTCATTCTAATAAAGGTACAGAAATCCCTACAGAAGAAATTCAATTGAGTGTTGAAAATGACTGGACATATGAATATAACTTTAAAGATGAATTACAAGAAGGAGAAGTAATTACTGTTAGAGCAACAGAGATTGACGAAAATGGTAATAGCTATACTCCTGGTGTAGAATATCCAGAAGGAACTTTATGGACAAAATTTGAAGCAGCATATAATGAAGAAGAAAATGCTTATGGTGTTTGTGTAGGAAAAGTTACTTGGAATGGAAATGAACATGTTTCTGCAAAATTATATGGAACAAACTTTGTTATCCCAAAACCAACTGAACATAAATTAAAAATTCAAAAAACTATTGGTGGTGGACCAATTACAGGTGATGATAAATTCTATTTCAAGGTTCAAGAAATACCAAAAGGAAATGGACAAACATTTCTTCCAGAAGATAGAACTAAAGCTTTATTTAGAACAAATACTGTTGTTTTAGATAAAGATAATCAATCAGAAGAAAGTGTAGTAATTGAAACAGAAAAAGGAAAATCTCATACTTATATTATTACAGAATATGATGAAAATGGTGTATCTTATGCAGATTATAAAAATGGAACAGCTAGTGTATTTTGGTCAACAAAATATGAACCAGAAAATGCTAGTGCAGTATGGCAAGTAACAGTTGATGACGAATCTGAAGAAACAGTATTAGTTAAAGCTTGCAATACTCCTGTAGATAAAGAACCAGTTACATTAACAATTAACAAATCTATAGTTGATATTGAGAATAATGAAGATACAACACTTCCAGAAAATTCTCCTGAATTTAGTTTCAAAGTATATTTGAAAAATTATACAAATAGTTATGTTAATATTGCTCGTCCAGGAGAAACTTATGTAACTACTATTAAAGACATTGCTAAAGATTCTGCTGAAGCTAAAGCTGGATATACAGGATATATTGAAATACCAAGATTTTCAGTAAAAGCTGGAGAAGCTTCTACAGCATGGACAATAACACAATTAGAAATTGTAAAAGGTACTAAATTAGGATATAAAGTTGTTGAAGATGTAGATAGTAAAAAATATAAAGCTGTAACTAAGGAAGCTCCTGAAGGAACAGTAAGTGCAAAAAACGGAGTTTATGAAGGAACTATATCAGGTGAAGAAAATAAAAACTTCCAAACAGTAAACTTCTACAATGCATTTAGAATAGTTGAAATAAACTTACAAAAAACAGTTTATGATGAAACAGGAACTGAAGTTCCAATAGAACAAGGTGAAAAATTTGTTTTTGATGTTGTTTATGAAGATGATGAAAATATCACAAGCAAGAAAGCTGTAATTGATTTTGATAATCAAGAATGGTCAGATAGAGTTGTTGTTGATATAGATGAAGAATTAAAATATACAATAACAGAAACAGAAGCTTATGTTCAAGGAAATGATACTAATGTTTTAGGAACAGTATTTGTTCCAGTAAATGATAAAGCTGAAATAACTGGAATAGTTGGAAAAGATGATTCAACAAAAATTGAATTAAAAGGTGAGAACGCTCAAGTTCCTTACACATTATTACCAATAGAAAAAACATTTAGTGAAGAATCAACACCAATGTTAACTGGAAATGAAAAATTCTATTTCAAAGTTAAATCTGAAGATGCAAAACAAGATTACACAGAATTATTTGGCGGAAGATTAGCTAAAGATAGCGAAATTGAAGATAATAATTATGTAATTGAAGTTTCAGCAGATGAAAATGGAAGATATAGATGGTTATCTCCAGAAACTCCTTGGGTAGGATTAAACAACGAAATTGAAAAATCATCAATTAAAGATTGGTTAGAAAAAGATCATAAAGTTAAACTTGTTGAGGTTGATCAATTTGGTGTTGAATATCCAGGTGATGATAAATTAGATGTATTAAATGAAAATTCAGTATGGTATAACTTTAAACCAGTAAATGTTCCAGAAAGTTATACATTAAAAATCTACGGTAACTTATTAAGCGCAAATCATTCTAGATATTTATTAAATACACTTGCAGCAGAAGTTGAAAATGCTCAAAAATTAACTGGACATATCAATGTTTCAAAATCTGTTGAAGGAACAACTGATCCAGATGATAAATTCTACTTTAAAATTACTAAATTAAATGGAGACGAAGAAAATTACGAATGGTTAAAAGATGATTTAGTAAAAGAATATTTCAAAAATGCAACAACTACAACAGCAAAAGGTGATAATAATACAACATTATTAGTATTAAAAGCTGGTGAAGAAGCTATATCAAGTGATATTGAATGGTATTCAAATGAACATAATCCACAATTCGTATTATCAGAAGTTGACCAATATGGAAAAATGTGGACTGGTAAAGAATCAGATATTAAAAATAATGATTCTACTTGGTTCAAATATCAACCAGTTGATAGTAAATGGGCTTCAACAGTAACAGCTCAATTAATAGCTGGTGCTCACTATGAATTCGGTTATGAATTTGATGAATTATTTGAAAATAAGCTTGCAGATAGACATTTAAATATTTCAAAAGTTGTTAAAAATGGTGAATTTGATGGACCATATTATTTCAAAGTGTTTGAAATATCAAGAGGAAATGGACAAAGTTTCAGTACAGATGTAACAAAGAATTTATTTGATGTAAATGAAAACGGATATCTTGAAATTACTACAGAAGATGCAGTAAAATCAAATAATATTTTTGGAAAACATGAATATTCAATCGTAGAATATGACGAAAATGGAAATACTTATAGTGATTACTTAAATGGAAAAGCTAGTGATTTCTGGTCAACAAAATATGTTCCAGCTAACTTAAATTCATATACACCAGGTAGTTGGACAGTAACTGTAGACGAAAACAATCCAGAAGTTAACTTTACAGCTGAAAACTTAAAATTAGTTACAGGATTAAAAGTTATAAAAGATGCTGATGAAGATGAAGAATTTACAGGAAAATTACATATTATTAGTAATAAATATACAAGGGGTATCTATGTAAAAGATCCACAAACAAATAAATTTGAAGGACCTTTATCTTCAAAAGATTATGATATTACATTTAGTAAATCAAACCCATATGTATTAACAGATTATATTACTTGGATAGGTGAAGCTCCAATTTGGTATGTAAACGAAATTACAGATAATACTGGATGGAAATTAGACGGATATAAAATGAACAATGCTAAAGAATATTCAATAAGCAATGGTTCTGTAATATATGCTGATCCATCTGAAAATGAAAATCAAGTAATTATTAAAAATACTAAATTAGACACAGCTTCATTAGAAATCAGAAAAGAAAGAAGAAATACAACTAATAATAGAGCAATAATTGATGATACTAAAGCATATACATATGATGTAGAAATTTACTTGAAAGACTATGCTTCTAATGAATGTACTTTAGTACAAGGATTAGGAGATAATGCGGTTAGTACACCAATAGAAATATCTGTTATACCAGAACATGCAAGATATTATGAAGGTGGTTATACTGGATATATTAAAACATCTGTAACTGTAGAAGCAGGAGAAACTGTTGGTGAAACATTTATCAATGATATTGCTGTAGAAGATGGTAAAGAATTAGGATATAAAGTAGTTGAAGTTGATGCATACGGATATAGTTATGAAGATAGAGATAAATCAACAGATACTTTATGGAATACAACTAAACCTACTATAACAAATGGTGAAGGAACTATAAGTTCTGAAAAAGCAAAATCTGGTATGAGTAAACTTATATCAATTGAAAATATGTATAAGATTGTTGAACTTGATTTAACAAAATATAAAGTAAACTTTGAACCAGATGAAAAATTCTATATTGATGCAAAATTCACATCAGAAAGAAGTGTAAACGAAGCTTATACAATAACATTAACTGGTGAAAAACCAACATGGTTTAAAGAATTTGTATTAGATTTAGATGAAACATTAACATACGAAGTTGTTGAAAAAGATGAAAATGGATTAACATATACTGAATGGCTTGATAATGGAAAACCAGAATCAGAAGTATGGAGTAAATATGTTCCAAACAATGATGGAAATCCAATTCAAGATGTTTATAATGGTAAAGTTGATTCAAAAGAAGATATAACAGTTCCAATAGCTTTCGTAAATAAAGACGTTCAATACACATTATTACCAATTGAAAAAATAATTAGTGATGAATCACAACCTATCATTTCTGAAAATACTAAATTCTACTTTAAAGTTACATCTATAAAAGGTGATAAAGATTATACTGAATTATTTAGTGATGTAGATGCTAAAAAATCAGAAAACGGAAAAGTAATTGAAGTATCATTAAATGGTAGAAATAATTTCAGAGCTATAACAAGAATTGCTGAATGGGATAGACAAAATTCAAATGCAGTAAAAATCATAGAGGTTGATCAATATGGTGATACTGAAGCAATAGAAAAAGATTCTACATGGAATGAATTTAAATGCTTAAAGAATGAAGTTGCTTATGAATTACCAATATTTGAAAACAAAGAAGCTGCTGAAAAAGTTTATAATGCAAATGCTAAATATTTAGCAAATGCTGAAAAATTAACAGTTGAAGAAAGAGCTGAACTTATCAAATTAGATGATTATGTTGAAATCGAAAATGCTCAAAAAATAAATGGACATATTAAAGTAACAAAACATGTTGAAGGAACAACAGATGAAGGTGATAAATTCTACTTTACAATTACAAAATTAAACGGTGATGAAGAACATTATGAATGGTTTAATGAAAAAGTAATTGAAACATACTTCAAAGGATATGAAACAAAAGAAGTAGATGGAAAAACATTACTTGTATTAGATGCAGAAACTACAGCTGAATCAAGTACAATTGAATGGTGGTCTAATGAACATAATCCACAATTCGTATTATCAGAAGTTGATCAATATGGACAAATGTGGACAGGTGATATAAATGATGTAAAACATGCAGATTCTATTTGGTATAAATATCAACCAGTATTATCTGAAGATGCAACAACAGTTACTGCTCAATTAATAGCTGGAATTGATAATGAATTCAATTATGAATATGGAAAAACATTTAATAACCAAAAAATTTCTCCTAGAAACTTAACTCTTGTAAAAGAGGTTGTAGATGGAGAATTCGAAGGACCATATTATTTCAAAGTTACTGAAAATGACAAAGAAGTAACAGACTTGTTTACAGTAAATAATGATGGATATATCGAAATAAATAGCAAAGATGGAATTACATCAACTGATGTTTATGGTGCACATAATTATGTAATTACAGAGTATGCTAAAGAAGCTAATGAATATGTAACATTCAAACAATTTAAAGATGGAAAATATAGTGAGTTCTGGTCAACAAGATATATTCCAGAAAATGATGGTGTATGGAAAGTATCTCTTGGAAAAGATAATGCTTCTAGAACATTCATATTAAAGAATACTTCAATAGATTCACATTCTGCTGGATTTAGAATCTTAAAAGATGTTGTAAATGAACTTGAAAGCGAAAAAGATACACATAAAGATGTTGAATTTAGAGTTGTTTACAAAATCATTCCAAGTGAAGGAACAAAAGCTATATACTTAAGAGATGCTGAAGGTAAATTAGTTGAATGCAACAAAGGTGAAACAAAAACAATTACAATCTCTGAATCAAACCCATATGATGAACATAAATATGAAGCTGATAAAGATAACTATGTTGTTTGGGTAGGTAATGCTCCAAAACTTGTAGTAGAAGAACAAGGTAAAGCTAAATGGAGATTAGTTGGATATAAAGCTCTTAAAGATGGCGAAAATAGTGAATTTAAAGTTGAAAATACATTTACATTAGAAGATAAAGCAGAAAATGCTATAGTAGTTGGAAACGAAAAAATTGAAATTGAATCAGTTTCAATTCAACTTGAAAAAACAATAGTAGATTTAAGTGGTAGAAAAGTAAAAGCAAAAGAAAATACACCAGTATTCTATTTTGATATTTACTTAGATAATGTATCAGAATTCAAGAATGAACATTATGAACTACAATCTGCTGAAGGAAAACCATATGCTGTAGATGCAGAAAAAGGAATAACATATACATCTTATATAAGAGTTCCAGTTCAAGTTAAAAACGGTACTTCTTCAACAACAGTAACAGTAAATGGAATTAAAATAGAAAAAGACGCAAAAGTAGACTACAAAGTTGTTGAAGTAGATAGCAATGGATATAGTTATGCAGATAGAGCTAAATCAACAGATACTTTATGGAATACTACAAAACCAACAAAATTTGCAGATGGAAAATCAGGAAATATTGATGGTGTTTGGACAGGTGTATTAAGCAAAGAAAATAAAGTTTCTGATAAAGCTAAAATAGATGCTTATAACGTAATAAGACAAGTTAAAATAGTATTTAATAAATCTGTAGAAGATAAAAATGGAAATAAAACAGGAATTAAAGATGGTGAAGTATTCCACTTCAATATTGATTACGACAATCATGAAGATAAATCTGATAATATAACAATTAAACATAAAGAAATAACTGATGTAATTACTTTAGGTTTAGATGAAAAAGAACATGTAATAATAACAGAGGTTGATGCAAATGGCTTATCATATGAAGATTGGTTAAATGCAGATAAACCAGAAACAGATACATGGAATGATTTCGTACCAAAAGATGGAAAAGGAATTGTAGAAGCTGACATTGAAACAGATTTTGATGGTACAATTGAATTATATGGAACAAACGTAGAAAACGGAAAGAAATTATATGACTTATTAACTATCGAAAAATCAATTGTAAATTCAGATGGAACAAATAAAGATAGTGATGAAGCATTAAAAGATGATGAATTCTACTTTACTGTAGAAAATGCAGATAAAGAAAATGTAGTTGCTAAATTATTCGATTCTGAAGATTATACAACATTAAAATCTGCTAATGATATGAATGTAATTGTTCTAAAAGCAGGAGAAAGCGTATCTTCTAACATCCAAGTTTGGGATGAAGGAACAGATGCTCCAGTTTATACAATATATGAGGTTGATCAATATGGTCAAACAGAAGATTTCTTTGAAAATAAAGACAATACAGTAAAAGGTAAAAAAGGAACAGAATCAGAAGCTGGAGATTCAATTTGGGAAAAATATGATTCAAATCATAAAAATGGATTTACTCAAAAATTAACTGGTCATTACCATAAAGAAGAACTAGTTGAAACTGAAAATTGGACAAGATATCATTACACAAATACAATAAAACCAAAATTATGGTCATTGAAGATCCAAAAAGATCAAGATGGTGGACCAGTACAAGATGGTGAAGAATTCTATGTTGAAATTGCAAAAGGTAAAGCTGATGCAATCTTAACAAAAACTGAATTAGAAAAATTATTTGAAGGTAAAGATGTTACTCTTGTATCATTTGATGAAAACGGAGCTGTAAAATTAACTAAAGATCATGATATTGCTATAACAAATGAAGTATTAGCAGCAAATGATACATATTATGTAATTGAGGTTGATGCTTCAGGTAAGACAATTAAAGAAGCTGATAAAGAAAGTGATACATCAGTATT
>Ga0129306_1002425_pt1 | contig 16601 bp, 10 predicted proteins | sample P827metagenome_FD_94438 | JGI IMG/M metagenome (GOLD analysis project Ga0129306, IMG submission 94438) | Capybara group fecal microbial communities from Wisconsin, USA - P827 metagenome | ecosystem: Host-associated > Mammals > Digestive system > Large intestine > Fecal | place: USA: Wisconsin... | reverse complement strand
CTTGGCGGAAGCCCTGACAATACTAAGAAAATGAAAAATCTTTTCTTAGAAAACAACATAAATTGTATGTATTTAGACTCATTAAATATAGAAGAAGACTTAGCTTCAGGTACATGTTATCTTGTACCTGGGGCTTTTAGTGCTGGTTTTGAAAGTTATGATTTGAACTTATTAGTAATATGTTTAGATGAGTTTTTTGAAAATAAGAAAAAGAAAAGAAGAAATTTATCAGAGCACTTTAAAAAAGGTGAAACTGTAGTTTTTTCAGACTTAAAAGTTGGTGATTATATTGTTCACTCAAGCCACGGAATTGGGCAATATATTGGAGTAAACACTATAAAAGCAGATGGAATAACAAAAGATTATATTAAGATAAAATATAAAGGTGATGACATTTTATATATACCTACAAACTCTTTAGATAATGTAAGAAAATTTATAGGTAATGGTGGTGCTGCTCCTAGAGTAAATAAACTTGGCTCTAAAGATTGGGATAAGGAAAAAGCAAAAGTAAAAAGTAATTTAAGAGAAGTTGCAGAAGAACTTATAAAATTATATGCAATAAGATCAAAAACAAAAGGTTATGCTTTTTCAAAAGATACACCATGGCAAAAAGAATTTGAAGACAGCTTTGTATATGCAGAAACAGATGATCAACTTCGTTGTATAGAAGAGTTGAAGAAAGACATGGAAAAAGATAAACCTATGGATAGACTTCTTTGTGGTGATGTTGGATATGGTAAAACAGAAGTTGCTATAAGAGGAGCATTCAAAGCTGTAATGGATCAAAAGCAAGTTGCTTATTTAGTTCCTACAACAGTACTTGCTCAACAACAATATGAAAGTTTTGCTGAAAGAATGAAAAATTATCCTATAAGAGTAGAAGTTTTAAATAGATTTAAAACAGCAAAAGAACAAAAAGAAATATTGAAAAAACTAGAACTTGGTGAAGTTGATGTTTTAATAGGAACACATAGAATATTAAGTAAAGATATAAAATTTAAAGATTTAGGTTTCTTAATAATAGATGAAGAGCATAGATTTGGTGTAAAAGCAAAAGAGAAAATAAAAGAATGGAAGAACAATATAGATGTACTTACAATGACAGCTACACCAATACCAAGAACACTTCATATGTCTATTGTGGGAATGAGAGATATGTCTGTTATTTATGAACCACCACAAGATAGAAAACCAGTTCAAACTTATGTGTTAGAATATGATGAAGAGGTTATTAGAGAAGCTATTACTAAAGAATTAGAAAGAGAAGGTCAAGTATTTTATTTATACAATAATGTAGAAGGTATTGAAGCTAAAGTAAATAAATTACAAAAATTAGTGCCAGATGCAAAAATTGCTTTTGCTCATGGAAAAATGACAGGTGCAGAAATTGAAGAAGTAATGGAACAATTTGTAGAGCAAAAAATAAATGTTTTAGTTTGTACTACAATACTTGAATCAGGAATAGATATTCCAAATGCAAATACAATAATTGTAGAAAATGCAGATAGATTAGGCTTAGCTCAACTATATCAAATAAGAGGTAGAGTTGGTAGATCAAACAAACAAGCTTATGCATTCATAACTTATAGAAGAGATAAAATGCTTACAGAAGTTGCAGATAAAAGACTAAAAGCTATAAAAGAGTTTACAGAATTTGGTTCTGGGTTTAAAATAGCTATGAGGGATTTGGAAATCAGAGGTGCTGGAAGTATAATGGGAGAATTCCAATCTGGACATATGGAGCATGTTGGATATGATATGTATTGCAAGCTTTTAGATGAAGTAGTTAAAGAATTAAAAGGTGAAGAAATAGAAGAAGCAATAGATGTACAAATTGATTTAAATGTATCAAGTTATATTCCAGATGATTTCATTTCAGACTCAAGTCAAAAAATTGAAATTTATCAAAATATTGCTTTGTGTAGATCTGAAAAAGATATTGAAGATGTGCTTGATGAAATTATAGATAGATATGGTAGAGCACCAGATGAAATTCAAAATCTATTAGAAATTGCTAGAATAAAAAATATGGCTAGAGAAAAAGCTGTAGTTAAAATAGCTCAAAAAGGAAACAATATTATATATCATTTTGATGCAAATAAATTTGGTATAGAATCTATAGATAAACTTATAAAAATATATAGAAGCAGAATAAAATTTTCACCAGGGAATATACCTTATATAACATTTAATTTATCTGAAAAAGGTAATGTTAGTGTAATAGATCAATGCAAGGAATTTCTAAATAATTTATAAAATAATTGGCAAATTTCGTTGTTGTTCTTGTTAAAAACGCGGTTACATATGTATATATGTGCCCTTGCCTTTTTAACTTCGAACGCCTAGAAATTTATCCAAATTTTATATAAATAAAAATATAGATATAAGAGGTAGAAATATGATAATAACTAGTAAAGATAATGAAGTAATTAAAAATATAAGAAAATTAAAAGAAAAGAAATATAGAGATGAAACAGGTTCTTTTATTATTGAAGGAATTAAAATTGTTGAAGAGGCAATAGAAGAAAATGCAGATATAAATAAAATTGTGGTTTGTAATGAACTAACTGAAACAATGCCACAAGAATTATTAAACAAAATAAAAAAATATGATGTTATTTTTGCTTCACAAAATGTCTTTAAATTATTATCAGATGTTACAAATCCTCAAGGAATTCTTGCTGTTGTAAATAAAAATAAAAATGCTTCAATAGATTTTTCTCAAGACTTTTATTTAATTTTAGATAATATACAAGATCCTGGAAATATGGGAACAATTTTAAGAACAGCAGATAGCATTAATTTAAAACAAATTATTGTTGCAAAATGTAGTGCAGATTGTTATAATCCTAAAGTAGTAAGGTCTACTATGGGAGCTATTTTTAGAGTAAAAGTTTTTGAATGTGATTTAGCTCAAACTATAGATGAATTGAAAAAACATAAGATAAAAATCTTGGCAACAGATTTAAATACAAATAGTAATATATATGATACAGATTACGAAAGAACAGCTGTAGTTATAGGTAATGAAGCAAATGGTGTATCACAAGAAATATTAAATTTGGCTGATGAAAGAATAAAAATCCCAATGCTTGGTAGAACAGAAAGCTTAAATGCTGGAGTAGCTACAGGAATTATTTTGTATGAAACTGTAAGAAAGAGGCTTTATGGAAAAAAATAAGTCAATTACTGAATTTACAGAAGATGAATATAAAGAATTTTTTTCTTGGATTTTCAATAAAGAAATTTCTACACTAGAAAAAGAATATGACGTGAGTAGAGGTTTAGAGTTAGAAAATTCATATATATATTATACTCCTGAAATAAAAAGATTTTTTGAAACTAAAGCGATGCAAAGATTAGGTAAGGTTGGTCAAATTCCTAATGTTAGTTTATCTAATGCAAACTGTGTTCAAAATAGATTAGAACATTGCAAAGGTGCTTATCAAAAAATATTAGATTTTTATATGTTGCAATTTCAAAATTCTAATTGGAGAGAAAAAAATAGTAGTAAAACTTCAAAATTAAAAGTGCTTGCTGATATGATGGATATGGCTTCTCATGATATAGGACACAATATTGGTTCTCATGCTTTAGAACATCTTATAGGAAAAAAAGGTGCTCATGAAGTTGTTGGAGATAGAATTATTCATGAAAATGAAGAGGTAGTAGATGCTCTATTGTCAATACATCCAGACTTATTAGATTATTTGGATTTTGTAAAAAAGCAAAAATATAATTTACATTCTTTAAAAGAAGGCAATATTGATTTTGATAGAGCTGATTTTTTAAGTAGAGATACTTTGTATTTTGAAAGTGAAAATGGTTTTTATGAAGATGGAGATTCAATTCCAATAATTTTAGATAGAATAAATAAGGGATGTAGAACTTTTTTAATTCAAAATGAAGGAAAAGAATTTGAATGTCCAATATATTCTTATGAAGTAGTTCCAGATATTGAAATGCTTTTAAAAAGAAGAAGAGATGGGTATGAGAATATATATATTTCAAAAACAACAAAGCCAAATGATCATATATTAGAAGAATTTTGTAGAAGCTTTTTAAAATCTGATGAGCCAGGTGTAGGGAAAGGATTAAAAGCTTTTTTAGAACATCTTTCTAATTCTTCAATTGAACATATAGATTTGGATTTATTCTTGGATTGGAATGATATAAAATTTTATAATTCAATTTTTGATATTGCAGAAAATTCTAAAGATGAAAATTTAATAAGATTTGCAAGATTGTGTATACCACCAGTAGAAGCTATGGTTGGAATGGTTCAAACAAGATTATTTCCAACAATTACTCCAAAATTAGATGAAGCTGGAAATGAAATAAATCTTGAAAATGAATTTCAAGATGAAGAAGATAGAAAATTTTATTTAAAAGTAAAATCTATTATCGAAACTCATGACGAAAGGTATTATAATAATGGACTTGAAGAAGAATGTTTTGGCGTATGTTTTGAAAACGAAGAAGATAGAAAAACATTTTTAGAAACATTAACAGAAACTTATGGAGTTTCTGAAAGTGGAATTGCTTCTTTAATTCAATGGCGTTCGAGAGTAAAAGCATATAATCCAGAAGAACCTATATTTATTCTTGGAAAAGATAAAAAAGTATATACATTAGATGATTATCCTGAAAGAACAATTGAGTTAAAACCATATATAGCATATGGAGTTTTTGGAGTAGAATCCAAAAGTTTGCTTGAAGGGATAAATCCAGAAGAATTGAAAAAAATGAAAGTTGCATTTGATGTAAATGCAAATAAAATAGATTTTTCAAATATAGAAAAAGATACAAGATTATTTAGTGAAATGCTAGATAAAAAACAAGATGCAGATGCAAGATAAAAATAAAAACCCTAGATTTAATCTAGGGTTTTGTTTTATTCTTCTTCAGCTAATATATTCAAAATTTCAGGGTAAATTTCTGAAGCTCTTTTGTTCCAGTTGTTTACCATTTGTTTAGCTTGGTCACGAGAACCAGCATGAGTTTCTATATTAAATATTGTAACATCGTTTTCTATTATTTTACATTTTACTAAAAATTCTTTTTCGGAAATTGGAGTGTATTCTGCGATTATAGCAGATTTATCTCTAATTGTATCAAAGTTCTTTTTAAATTTGCTATCAACTTCTAGTTTTAAAATACCAGGCAGTAAATCAATAGCAAGTTCTAACCCTTCTTTTCCTTCAAGAGTTAATTCATAATAATCTTCATTATTGTTTGTAAATTTATTTACATAGTTATCATCAAGTAAGTCAAGTAGATATTGTTGAAAATAAAAATAATTCATATCACAAATAGAGATTACTAATTCTTGAAGTTTATTGTGAGAAATTGGTTTGCCGACTTTAGATAATGTGTAAAGAATTAAAAGTTTGTTTTCAGCAAGGCTATATTTTTCTGAATTAATTTCCATAATACTAACCTTCCTTTCTTAGAATACACTCGAATTATATCATAGGGTAGTCAAAAAAACAATAGTTTTAATTATATAAATGTGGATAAAGCAAAATGAAAATTTTTATATTTATTTTTGGAAATAATTATTAAAATTTTAAAATTTAGAATCGAAAACATATATGGGTTGATATATAAATAAAAATCGTTCATTTTGCAAACAGATATACCGTACACATAAAATACGACAATATTTTTAAAAATAATTGGTTACAAATAATAAATGTGTATAATTTTGACAGAAAAAAGCTACAAAAATAAACTATCCACAAAGTTATCCACATTATCCACAGTTGATAAATTGTTAAGAGTAGATAACATAATATATAAAATAGATAATTTCTATTGAATTATTTAATAAATATATATATACTAGTGACATATAATGGAGGTGTTTGTATGGAAGATTGTTTATTTTGCAAAATTATAAATGGAGATATTCCAAGTTACACAATTTATGAAGATGATATAGTAAAAGTATTTTTAGATATAAGTCCAGTTACAGATGGACATTGTATGGTTGTACCAAAGAAACATACAGAAAATATAGAAACAATTGATTATGAAACTTTAACACATACAGAAAAAGTAAGTAAAGAAATTTATGAAGTGTTAAAAGAAAAATTAGGAGCAGATGGAATGACAAGAATTCAAAACAATGGATATGGTCAAGATATAAAACATTATCATTTACATCTAATTCCTAGATATAATGGTGATGGAGTTTTGTTTAACCATGCTAATAAATTAAAACCAGAAGAAGTTTTTGAGAAATTAAAATAAAGTTAATTGTTCGGAGGAAATATGACAAAAGAAAAAGTTTTGTATCAAGTAAAATTGATTTTAGATAACTTAAATGAAGAAGAATATAAAAGAATAAGAAAAGAAGATTTAGATTATATTTATAATAATATGGAATATGATGAAAATATAACAATTGATACAAGCTTATCTTTTGATGAATTGGATTTAGATCCAGTAGCCTATGATGTTTTAGAAAGAATAATAAATAATGCACAAGTATCAGAAGAAGAAAAAAAGGATGAAAACTATATAGAAAATAGTGCTTCTAAAACGGAAAACAATGTTGAAATTCAAAATCCCCAAGTTGAAGAGTTAAAAAAAATGGTAGTAGATTATAAATCATTAGTTGATAATAAAGATGAAGAGATAAAAAGATTATCTGAAAATAATGTACAATTATATAATAGTATAAAGAAATGTCCGTTTTTAATTAGAAAAATCTTTTTTAAAGATTTTGATCAAAAATTATTGAAATAATTATTTTGTAAATTGCTAAAGATAAGATGGAGAGTGTTTATGGAAACAATAGAAATAACACAGGATAACTATTCGGAATATTTAATTGAAAAACAGAATTCTGATGGGAAAAAAATAATAGAGATAAAAGATGGAATAACTTCTTTTACTATTTTTGATAAAACAATATTACAAGACGTTAGTGAAGTAATAATACCTGATAGTGTAGAAAGTATAGGAGAGTATGCTTTTAAAGATTGTATTAGTTTAGAAAGTGTAAGATTACCACAAAATTTATTGAAAATAGGAAAAGAGGCTTTTGCGGGGTGCAGTAGTTTAACAGATTTAGTATTACCAGAAACTTTGGAAAAGATTGGAGGTTTAGCTTTTTGGAAATGCTCTAAATTAGAAAAATTGGATATTCCTAAAAGTGTAACTAAAATAGGAAATTCGGCTTTTAGCGAATGTTTAGGATTACAAGAAGTTAGTATTACTGGTAATGTAGAGCTTGGAGAGAATAACTCATTATTTCAATATTGTAAAAATTTAAAGAAACTTACTATTCCTGCTTGGAATGCACAAATTCAAACTGGTTTGTTTGAATATTGGAATGGATGGAACAAAGAAAGAGATAATAATTTGGAAGATATTACTTTTTTGCCTCCTGGTGAGGACTTTAAAGAAAGATTATCAAATGCCAAAACATTAAAAAGAATAGTTTTACCAGAAGGTATGAAAAAGATTTCATCAGAGAGCTTTAAAGAGTATACGGAATTAGAAGAAATTGTTATACCATCTACAGTTGAAGAAATAGATGAAAATGCATTTAGAAATTGTAAAAAATTAAAAAGAATAATTCTTCCAGATGGCTTGAAAAAAATAGGCCCAGGAGCTTTTAAAGGTTGTTCGGGATTAGAAGAAATTGTAATACCAGAAGGTGTTGAAAGTTTAAGCGCAGGTGTTTTTGAAGAGTGTATTAGTTTAAAAAGTATTAAATTATCTAGTGGTTTGAAAAAGATAAAAGAAGAGGCTTTTAAAGGATGTTGTAGTTTAGAGAAAATAGATATACCAGAAGGTGTAGAAGGACTAGATGCAGGAGTTTTTGATGGTTGTAGCAAACTGGGAAGAATACAATTACCTAGTAATTTGAAAATAATAGGAGCAAATGCTTTTAAAAATTGTTCAAATTTGGAAGAGTTGGTATTACCAGAGAGTTTAGAAGAAGTGGAAGAAACTGCGTTTTTAAATTGTAAATCTTTAAAAAGTTTGAGAATTCCTAAAAATGTAAAGAAAATTTGGTTAAATGCAATTATTGGATGTGAGAATCTCGAAGAATTAACAATGGCTACTAATAATGGTTTTAAGTTTTATTCATATGTAGAGAATAGTCTAGCTAATTGCAAAAATTTGAGAAGACTTGTTTTTGAAGAAGGGGTTGAAGAATTTCCTGATGTTTTACTTAAAGCTGTAAAGGAAAGAGGTGAAGAAATAGTAGTTCCTTCGACAGTAAAAACAATTAAACCAAAGCAATTTAAAGATTTCGAAAGATTAACTACTGTTGAATTACCAGATAATATGGAGGAAATTGGGGAGGAAGCTTTTTCTGGATGCAAAAATTTAAAAAGAATAAATCTTCCGCAAAAATTAAGAAAAATTGCAAGAGAAGTTTTTGCTAAATGTAATTCTTTAGAAGAAATAAATATTCCTGAGGAAATGGAAGAATTTGGTAATTATGCATTTTCTGAATGTGAAAGTTTGAAAAATATTAGAATACCAGAAAGTGCAACTAAGATAGGAATTGGGGCTTTCAAAAAATGTAAACAACTAAAACAACTTATATTTCCTAAATATATGGAATGTATTTCTTCAGAACTTTGTGAAGATTGTGATAATTTAGAATTTGTAAAGTTACCACAGGAAGTAAAATATACTGGAATATCTGATTCTAGTTTGGAAATGGCAATTGGAGTGGGCGCTTTTTTGGGATGTGAAAATTTACAAACTGTTGTATTACCAGAAAATTTAGAAAAAATTTTTCAAGCAATGTTTGCAAATTGTAAAAGTTTGAAAGAAGTTGAATTACCAAGTGGAATAAAAAGTATTAATAAAGATGCTTTTAGAAAATCAGGAATAACTAATTTGAATTTACCAGATGGAATTCAAACAATTGAACCAGGAGCTTTTAGATTTTGTAGTGAACTTTCAACAATTAATTTCCCTGATAGTTTAGAAAGTGTTAGAGATGCGTTTGAAGGTTGCAGTTTTGATATTATAAATTCTATTCCATGCAAATGTAAATGTACAGATGGTGATGTTTTAACTTGTATATGTCCAGAGGATATTCAAAATGGTGTATTAGTAATTCCAAAAGGAACTAGAGTAATTGAATCTTTAAAAATGTTTGGAGAAAATGATAGAACTTCTTATTATTGGAATGAAGGAAATACAAAGGAAAATGTGAAAAAAATAGAAATACCAGATGGAGTATTAAAAATAGAAGATGAGGCTATACAAGGATTTACTAATGCTGAAGAAGTTACTATGACTGATTCTGTTTTAGAGATTGGTGAAGCCAATTTCGGATGGTTTGGCAATTTAAAACAATTAAGATTATCAAGAAAATTAAAAGTTTTGCCATTAGATGTTTATGAAAGATTGGCCAGCAGTTTAGAGTGTTTTATTATTCCAGATTCTGTGGAAAGACCGTTACCAGTAGATAAAGCTAAAATAAATTTTTTGAATTGTAAATCTGATTGCCATTTTACATATAATCCTGCAGTTATGCCACCTTGTGAATTATCAGAAAAAAGATTAGATCATGTTCAAGAAGCAATTGGAGTAACTCAAAATGAAATTGGAATAAATTATAGTTATAAAGGACGAGATGCTCAAAGTACAACAGAAAGTATTTTTGGAAAGAAAGGTATTACTGCACCAAAAGTTTTAAGAATGGGTGATATTAAACATTTAGCAACTTTAGGAAGTTATACTGTAGATGGCAGCTTTACAGCAATAGGCCCATGTGCATTTGCACAATCTCCAAAATTAGAATCTGTAGTTATAGAAGATGGAGTTAAAATAATAGGCCCAGGTGCATTTTTAGGATGTGAAAACTTAGAAGAAATAGAAATCCCAAAAAGTGTTGAAAAAATTTCTCCATATGCTTTCTTTAGATGTAAAAGTTTAAAAACAATAAAAATTGATGGAAAAGAAGTGGATATAGGCGATTTTGCTTTTGCAGGATGTGAATGTTTAAGTGAAGTAAGCTTACCTAGTAAAGTTACCAGAATTGGAAAAATGGCATTTGGTAAGTGTACAGAATTGGAAAAATTTGATAGACCAGAAAGTGTAGATGTAATTGATGATGGAGCATTTTTGGGGTGCAAAAGATTGCCTGTACAACTTCCAAGAAGAGTTAGGAAAATAGGAAATATGGCTTTTTATAATTCAGGAAATGATCTAAAAGTACCAGAAGATGAAAATATGAAAGAATTTAGAGAATTAGCATATTGTTCATTAGATATTCCAGAAAATTTAGAAGAACTTGGTGAAAGTGCATTTGAAAAGTGTACAAGTTTTAAGATGGTATATTTTTATACAGGTGGAAAATTAAAAGAAATACCAAATTCGGCTTTTAGAGGATGTACAGGATTAGATGATACAATAGTATTTCCATCTGGAGTGGATAAAATTGGAACTTCTGCTTTTGAAGGTTGTACTGGTTTGAAAACAGTTACATTTCCAAAGGAAATTAAAACAATAGGAAAACAAGCATTTAAAGATTGTCAAAGTTTGGAAAATGCTATATTTTGTAGTGAAGAAGGTAGAGAAAATATAGCTGCTCATGATTCTTTTGAAAATTGTAACAATGTACAAAAAACATATTTGTATGATATGGATTTAAGATATCAAACAGATGAAAAGGGTAGAATAATTGGTACAACAAAAGAAACAAAAGCAAAGAAATCATTTTCTTTTTCTGGAATAATGAAAACTATAAAAGATAGAAAAACCAAAACTCAAATGGCTAAGGTACAAGATGATAAAAGACAAAAAATGGAAAATGCAATTACAAATAATTTAGGTAATTTATCTTTGGAGCAATTAGAACAGCTTTGCAATATGATGGGATTAGATATTGATAAAGATGATGATGCTAGATAACTTTTGTTAAAAAATGAATTAAAGGTATTGATTTTTGATTTCAGTTTCATTATAATGATTTAGGATAAATTTTAACAATAAGTGGAGCAAAAAATGAAAAAATTAGTTACTAATGATAATTCAATATTCAAAATAGTTGAAATCTCACATAAAAGTGTGGGAATTATTAGTGGTTTATATAATATTTAAGAATTCTATTTTTTAGAATTCTTTTTTTTTAGAGTTTTTACAATAGTTTGTTAAAATTTTGAATTTTATGTTTTAGATATGTCCCTATGGGAGAAAGGATGAAAAATGAAAGAATTCAATAGGAAAATTGTTTTAGAAGATGGCAGTGAATATTTAGGCTACGGCTTTGGAGCTAAAGTAGATAGAGTATGTGAAATAGTTTTTAATACTTCAATGGTTGGATATCAAGAAATAGTTTCAGATCCATCTTATACATATCAAATGGTTGTTATGACATATCCATTAATTGGTAATTATGGAATTACAGATGATGATTTTGAATCTAAAAAAGTAAATATTGGAGGGTTAGTTGTTAGAGAATATAATGACAATCCAAGTAACTTTAGATATACAAATACTTTAGGTGAACTGTTAGAAGAAAATGGTGTTCCAGGAATTTATGGAATAGATACAAGAAAATTAACTAGAAGTATAAGAGATTTAGGAAGTAGAAAAGTTTTAATAACAGATATAAAAACTTCAAAAGAAGAAGCTATGAAAATTATAAAAAATACAGATATTCCAAAAGATGCTGTATCAAAAGTAAGTTGTAGAAAAAAATGGTTTTCAAGAACTGCTCATAGTAAATTCAACATAGTGGCTATAGATTGTGGAATAAAATTAAATATAGTTAGAAGTTTGAATAAAAGAGGTGGAAATGTAATAGTAGTACCTTACAATTCTACTCCAGAAGAAATAATGGCATTAAAACCAGATGGAATATTTATATCAAATGGTCCTGGAGATCCAGTTGATGTTCCAGAAACAATTGAAACAATAAAGAAACTAATAGGTAAAAAGCCTATATTTGGAATTTGCTTAGGTCATCAAATAATAAGCTTAGCATATGGAGCAAAAACATATAAATTAAAATTTGGACATCGTGGAGGAAATCATCCAGTTAAAAATTTAGAAAATGAAAAAATTGAAATAACTAGCCAAAACCATAGTTATGCTGTTGATAATGAAAGTTTAGAAAAAACAAAATTAAAAGCTACTCATATAAATATTTTGGATAACACAATTGAAGGAGTTGAATGTGAAAAAGATAAAGTATTTTCAGTTCAATACCATCCAGAAAGTTGCCCAGGTCCACAAGATAGCGGTTATTTATTTGATAAATTCTTTGATATTATAGAAAGGAGCAAACAAGAAAATGCCTAAAAGAAAAGATATAAAGAAAGTTTTAGTAATTGGTTCTGGTCCTATTATAATAGGTCAAGCAGCAGAATTCGATTATGCTGGAACACAAGCATGTTTAGCATTAAAAGAAGAAGGATATAAAGTAATACTTGTAAATTCAAATCCAGCTACTATTATGACAGATAAAACAATTGCAGATAAAATTTATATGGAGCCTTTAACACTGGATTATGTTGCAAAAATAATAAGATTTGAAAGACCAGATGCAATTATTCCAGGAATTGGTGGTCAAACAGGATTGAATTTAGCAATGAAGCTTGCTAAAAAAGGTGTACTTCAAGAATGCCAAGTAGAAATATTAGGTACTTCTCCAGAAAGTATTGAAATGGCAGAAGACAGAGAAATGTTTAGAGATTTATGTGAAAGAATTGGTGAACCAATTTTAAAATCTGAAATTGCTCATACTATAGAAGAAGGTGTAGAGGCTGCTAAAATTATTGGTTATCCAGTAATTTTAAGACCAGCATTTACTTTAGGAGGAACTGGTGGAGGCTTTGCAGATAATGAAAGAGAACTTAGAAGCTTAATGAAAAATGCATTAAAGTTATCTCCAGTTCATGAAGTATTAGTTGAAAAAAGTATAAAAGGCTTTAAAGAAATTGAATATGAAGTAATGAGAGATAAAAATGATACAGCTATAACAATATGTAATATGGAAAATGTTGATCCAGTAGGAATTCATACAGGAGATTCAATAGTTGTTGCACCAAGTCAAACTTTAACAAATAAAGAATATCAATTTCTAAGAGATAGTGCTTTAAAGATAATAAGAGCATTAAAAATTGAAGGTGGATGTAATGTTCAATTTGCTTTAGATCCAAACTCATTTGAATATTATGTAATAGAAGTAAATCCTAGAGTTTCAAGATCATCAGCATTAGCATCAAAAGCTAGTGGTTATCCAATTGCAAGGGTATCTGCAAAAATAGCTGTTGGTATGACTTTAGATGAAATTCAAATCGCAAATACACCAGCAAGTTTTGAACCAACACTTGATTATGTCGTAACAAAAATTGCAAGATTTCCTTTTGATAAATTCAGTTTAGCATCAAATAAATTAAGTACTCAAATGAAAGCAACTGGAGAAATAATGAGTATTGGTAGAACAATAGAAGAAAGCTTACTAAAAGGAATTCGTTCATTAGAAGTTGGAGCTTATCATATTGAAATTAAGAAATTTAGAAAAACTAGCATAAAAGATATGTTAGATTATATAAAAGACGGAACAGATGACAGAATATTTGCTATAGCAGAACTAATTAGAAGAAATGTAGATATAGAAATAATACATGATATAACTAAAATAGATATGCTATTCTTAGAAAAAATTAAAAATATTGTAGATTTTGAAAAAGTTTTAAAAGAGAACAAAGACAATGTAGATATTTTAAGAGAAGCTAAGAAGATGGGATTCTCAGATAGATATATTGCTGAAAGCTGGGAGAAAACAGAACTTGATATTTACAATTTAAGAAAGAAAAATAATATAATTCCAGTTTATAAAATGATAGATACATGTGCTAGCGAATTTGAAAGTTATGTACCTTATTTCTACTCAACTTATGAAGAGGAAAATGAATCAATTGTTAGTGATAAAAAGAAAATTATAGTTTTAGGTGCTGGTCCAATTAGAATTGGTCAAGGTGTTGAGTTCGATTATTCAACAGTACATGCAATAAAAACTATAAGAGAAGCTGGATTTGAAGCTATTATTATAAATAACAATCCGGAAACAGTTTCAACAGATTATACAACATCAGATAAATTATATTTTGAACCTTTAACAGTTGAAGATGTAATGAATATAATTGATTTAGAAAATCCAGAAGGTGTTATAGCTACTCTAGGTGGACAAACTGCAATTAACCTTGCAGAGAGCTTAAAAGATAGAAATGTAAAACTAATTGGAACAGATGTAAAAGCAATTGAAAGAGCTGAAGACAGAGATGAATTTGAAAAGGTTATGGAAAAATTAAATCTTTTAAGACCAAAGGGAAAAGCTGTTACAAAAATAGAAGATGGAATAAAAGCTGCTGAAGAAATTGGTTATCCAGTTTTAGTAAGACCAAGCTTCGTTCTGGGTGGAAGAGCAATGCAAATTGTTGGAAACAAAGAAGCCTTAGAAAAATATTTAACAACAGCAGTTTCAATAAATACAAAAAATCCAGTTTTAGTTGATAAATACATAATGGGTAAAGAATTAGAAGTTGATGCTGTATGTGATGGAAAAGACGTATTCATTCCTGGAATAATGGAACATATTGAAAAAACAGGTATTCACTCTGGTGATAGTATAAGTGTGTATCCAACTTTTGATATTCCTCAAAGTGTAAAAAATAAAATTATAGATTATACTATAAAATTAGGTTTAGGAATTGGAATTGTAGGATTATACAATATTCAATTTATTGTAGATAAAAATGAAGATGTATATGTAATTGAAGTAAATCCAAGATCTTCTAGAACAGTACCGTTCATATCAAAATCTACAGGATATTCTTTAGCAGATATAGGAACTTTAGTAATGCTTGGAAAGAGTTTAAAAGAACAAGGATATACTGAAGTTTATCCAAAAGAAAAAGATTTCTGGTATGTAAAAGCACCAGTATTCTCATTCTCAAAATTAACTGGTATGGATGTAATTTTATCACCAGAAATGAAATCAACAGGTGAAGCGATTGGATATGATAAGAAATTTACAAGAGCTCTATATAAAGCACTTCAATCTTCAGGAATGCATGTTTCAAATTATGGAACAATATTTGTAACTCTTGCTGATAAAGATAAAGAAGAGGCACTACCTCTAATTAGAAGTTTCTATAATTTAGGTTTCAATATTGAATCAACAAAAGGAACAGGAGATTTCTTAAAAAGTAATGGAATAAGAACAAGAATTAAAAAGAAAATCAGCGAAGGTAGTGATGAAATTCTAGAGTCTATAAGAAAAGGTTATGTAAGTTATGTAATAAATACATCAGATATAAATTCAAATCATGAACAAAATGATGGATTTATGATAAGAAGAGCTGCAGTTGAAAACAATATTACAATGTTTACTTCACTAGATACAGTAAGAGCTTTAATAGAAGTTTTAGAAGAAATTACTTTATGTATTTCAACAATATAGAAGTTTAAAGGAAGTTTTATTAAAACTTCCTTTTTACTTTGAAATATTGAATTTGCGGCTTTTTTGTGATATAATACAACTATTCGCATATGAATAAAGCGGTAATTTTTTACTGCGTCTCAAAGAAAGGATAATGGTCAGCAAAAAAACATTCGAAAAAACTAAGCGTATTCATGAAAGGCAGGAAATGAAATGGAGTTACATTTTTTAGGTACAGATGCTGGTTTTGGAAAGAAAAACACATCTGCTTGGCTTGTAAGCCCAGACAATAGGCTGGTGCTAATCGACTGTGGCGCTACTGTTTTTACAGAGCTTCTTGAAAGTGGTTTGCTTGATAATGATTGGGCTGGAATTGATGTAATTGTTACACATCTTCATCTTGATCATGTAGGCTCTTTGAGCCAGCTGGGACTTTATATGTATTTTGAAAAGAATAAGGCAATCAATGTTATTAGCAAGTGCAAAGATATTGATACTTTTCTTACTATTACAGATATGAAGAGAGATCTCAGCATGCCCGGCTATCCAGAAGAGAGATATACCAGAGAAAACAGGTATAATATTGAGTTTATACCTACAAGTCATACCATTGGAATCGATTCATACGGCTTTTATATGCCAAGCTTCGAAGAAGGTGGAAAGGGAATTGTGTATACTGGTGATACTATGTCATTAGATACATTTTTACCTTTTTTAGTAAATGACAAGGTTGACACTCTGTATATGGATGCTAGTAAAAAGGGCGGAAATCACTTGAAGCTTGCAGACAATATGAACCTTTTGAATGAGCTTATGAAGGATGGCATAAAGATAAAGGTTATGCATATTGACGATAAGCTTGCAATTCAGGTTCTTATTCACAAGACAGGAATTACCATTGCAGAATAATATCCTTAAGCAAACAGCTACTTCAGAATTTGGAGTGGCTGTTTGCTTTTTCGTCCCAGTTTGCTTATTTAAAATTTAGAGAAATTATGATATAATATGGGCTATGGAAAATAAAAGATATAATACTTTAAGTTCATATTTAAAAGAAAAGTTTGGAGAAAAAATTTTAAAAATTTGTGTAGATGGTGGTTTTACTTGCCCAAATAGAGATGGAATAGCAGGAGTAGGAGGTTGTGCTTTTTGTGGTGAAAGAGGT
>Ga0129306_1002423_pt1 | contig 16639 bp, 17 predicted proteins | sample P827metagenome_FD_94438 | JGI IMG/M metagenome (GOLD analysis project Ga0129306, IMG submission 94438) | Capybara group fecal microbial communities from Wisconsin, USA - P827 metagenome | ecosystem: Host-associated > Mammals > Digestive system > Large intestine > Fecal | place: USA: Wisconsin... | reverse complement strand
TGATCGACCAGTTGTTGTGCTTGCCGGAGCCGTTGACGCCCTCGAAGGGCTTCTCGTGCAGGAGGCAGACGAGGTCATGCCGCTTCGCGACCTTCTGCATCATCTCCATGGTGAGCTGGTTGTGGTCGGTGGCGACGTTGGCCTGCGTATAGATCGGGGCGAGCTCGTGCTGGGCGGGGGCGGCCTCGTTGTGCTCGGTCTTCGCGAGGATGCCGAGCTTCCAGAGCTCCTCGTCAAGCTCCTTCATGAAGGCGTCGACCTGGGGCTTGAGGGTGCCGAAGTAGTGGTCGTCGAGCTCCTGACCCTTCGGAGGCTTCGCGCCGAACAGGGTGCGGCCCGTGAAGATGAGGTCGCGCCGCTGGTTGTAAAGTTTTTTCGGGATGAGGAAATACTCCTGCTCCGGCCCGACGGACGTGCGGACGCAGGCGACGTCGGTGTGCGGATCAAAGAGGCGCAGGATGCGCATGGTCTGCTGGTTGAGCGCGTCCATGGAGCGCAAGAGCGGCGTCTTCTTGTCGAGGGTCTCGCCGCCGTAGGAGCAGAACGCCGTCGGCACGCAGAGGGTGCGGTCCTTGATGAAGGCGTAGGAGGTGGGGTCCCATGCGGTGTAGCCCCGGGCCTCGAAGGTGGCGCGCAGACCGCCCGAGGGGAAGGAGGAGGCGTCGGGTTCACCGCGGACGAGCTCCTTGCCGGAGAATTCCATGATGACGCGGCCGTCGCCGATCGGGGAGATGAAGCTGTCGTGCTTCTCTGCGGTCACGCCGGTGAGCGGCTGGAACCAGTGGGTGAAGTGCGTGCAGCCGCGCTCGATGGCCCAGTCCTTCATGGCGTTGGCGACGACGTTCGCGATTTCGAGATCGAGCTGGCGCCCTTCGTCGATGGTCTTCCGGAGGGAGCGGTAGGTATCCTTCGGGAGGCGTTCTTTCATGACGCCGTCGTCGAAGGCGTTGCAGCCGAAGTATTCCGATACAAGTGCCATACGGTGGATCCTCCCGCGGGGAATTCCGGATCGGTTTCTGCCGGTTCCGGTCGGATATGGTTTATTATACACGTTTCCGCGCGGGGATGCAAGCCTTCGCGGGTAAATTCCTTCGGATTTGGAGAAAGACACGAAAAAGCGCGAGGTGCCGGGGGATTTTTGCACTTCCCCGCATGCAAAAAGAGGCCGTGTGAAACAGCCCCTTTCGGTTTTCCTGTCCGTTATCCGGCCTTCTCCCGCAGGAACGCCTCCACCTCGTCGAGCGTCTTTGCCCCCGCGAGGGACGGGAACGCGGATTCCGCGTAGATCAGGCGGTGCGGGGTCTCGAAGAAAGCCCAGCGTTCCCCGTCGGCCAGCCCGCAGGGCGCGAGATCCCGCTTGTCGAGCGTGACACCGTTCATCTCGAGAAAATTGTTCTCGTCGTCGTAGACGATCGGCATGAAAATCCCTTCGATCCCGACCCGGATCGATTCGATCACTCCGCAGTCTTCCGCCCGTGATCCCGACGCCGCCGCGCTGGGAAGCAGGATCTTCACTTCCTCCCCCTCCGCATACGGTCCGCGCACGACGGTGCAGACTCTGACCCACGCGATCGCGCGGTACAGCTTCCGGCCCGCGAAATCGATCTCGACGTTGCGCACATCGGTCACCGTCCCGCGGAAGATCGCCGTGTTCCAGTGCGTGAAGATCTCGTCCTCGCTGAGCCAGACGAGGCTGTTTTCTCCCCCCGCCGAAACGGGATCGAAAGCCTTGTCCGTATAACGAGCCGTCACGCCCGCGGACGAGGCGACGAGCGGGATCTGCCGCGCCGCTTCGTGATAACGCATCGCGCCCGCAAAGATGCCGGCCGCCAGCACGAGGCACGCCGCCGCAGCCGCGAGCATGCGCATATTCCTTTTCCTGTTTATCCGTTTCCTGGGCGCGCAGTCCTGTGCCGCCTCGACATACAGCCCGTCGATCTCCCCGATGAGCCGGAACGCTTCCTGTTTCGTCATACCGTGAATCCCTCCCGTGTCAGATATTCCCGCAGCTTTTTCCGGATGCGCCGCAGGGTCTGGGCAGCGGTGTTCTCCCGCATCCCGAACCGCGCGGCGATCTGCCCGAGGTCCTCCGCGTACCAGTACCGCCGGACAAAGAGCGCGCGCCGGTCCTCGTCGAGGGAGGCGAGGAACGCATCGATCGCCTCAGTCAGCGCGTGCCGCATCGCCTCGTCCTCCGCCGAATCGACCGCGCCGAACACTTCTTCAACCTCGTCGAGGATCGCGTCCATCTCCCCGCCGCCGCGCTTCGCCGCCCTCTGTTTTTCGAGACGGTTGATCGCGAGGTTGCGCGTCAGCTTGCCGAGGTAGCCGCGGAGCGATTCCGGCCTCTTCGGCGGGATCGAATTCCATGCGGCGAGGAGCGCGTCGTTCAGGCATTCCTCGGCGTCCTCGTCAGAGCCCGTGATGTTCCGCGCGATGGCCAAGCAGTACCGCCCGTACGTCTCCTGCGCGGTCACGACGGCGTCCGCATCCCGCGCGAAGAATCCGGCAACGATTTCGCTGTCGTTCATGTCTTCCCTCCTCTCCGGCATCTCCGGATGCCTTCACCTCTATACACAGGATTCCGCCGGGAATATGACAGAATCCGCAGAAAAAAACGGAAACCGACTGGGCAGCCGGTCTCCGTCACGGATTTGCTTACGGATTATCTTCGGTCTGGTTTTGGTTTTCGCGTTCCCGGTCGAGCTTCACGTTGCGGAAGTACAGGCCGATGTCGATCGAGATCGCGACGAAGTTGACGACATAAAAGATGAAGCTGAGGAAGAAGAGGAATCCCGACGCGTCCAGGCACATGAGCTGGATCACCTTGCGGAGGATCCCGAACGCGTAACCGATGAGCAGGAAGATCTCAAAGAACAAACTCTTCCCTTTCGCCGTGCGGGAGATATACGATTTGCGGATGGAGATCGGCCAGGAGAGACCGAAGCAGAGAATGGTCAGGGCCTCGAAGAGGTCGGTGAGCTGCGTGAGATTCATGGAACGGCTCCTTTGCTTGAACTGTCTCCATTATAGCACGTCCGCCCCCCCACTGTCAATCGACGGGTAATACAGGAAAGCGCGCAATTTCCCCCGTTTTTCGGGCGTTTTGGCCGTCAGGCGCGCAGGATCCGCATGGCGTTGAGAACAGCGAGGAGCATCACGCCGACGTCGCCGAACACCGCCGCCCACATGCCGATCAGCCCCGCCGCGCCGAGGAGGAGGAAAAGAATCTTCACGGCGACGGCAAAGACGATGTTCTCGGTCACGATCCGCCTGGTGCGCTTCGCGATGCGGATCGCGTCGCACAGCGCCGTCGGGCGGTCCTTCATCAGGACGATATCCGCCGCCCCGATCGCCGCATCCGAGCCGAGCGCGCCCATCGCCGCTCCGACGTCCGCACGGGCCAGCACCGGCGCGTCGTTGATGCCGTCGCCGACGAATACCGTCCGCCGCCCGTCCGCCATGTATTCTTCGAGGCACGCGACCTTATCCGCGGGGAGCAGCCCGCTTTTCACGTCGCCGAGGCCCAAGGTCTTCGCGACCGCCTCCGCGGCTTCCCGGCGATCCCCGGTGAGCATCGCGATGCGGCTCACGCCGAGGGTTTCGAGCTCCCGCAGCGCTTTGTCGGCGTCCTCCTTGACCTGATCCTCGATCACGAGCGCGCCGGCATACACCCCGTCGACCGCCGTGTGCACGACCGTCCCGGGAGAGGATACCTGCGGCGCGGAAATGCCGCACTCCTCCATGAACGCGGCGTTCCCCGAGAGGATCGTCTTCCCCTCCCAGACGCACCTGACCCCGCGCCCGGCAGTCTCCCGCGCATCCGCGATTCCGTCTTCCGCGGGTTTCCCGTAGGCGTCGAGGATCGCGCGCGCGATCGGGTGATTCGAGATCGCCTCCGCGTGCGCCGCATATCCGAGCAATTCTTCCTTCGTGCAGGCGTCCGCGGGCAGGATCTGTGTCACGGCGAACTCACCCTTGGTCAGCGTCCCCGTCTTGTCAAATACGACCGTGTCCGCATCGGCGAGGGCTTCGAGATACGCGCTCCCCTTCACGAGGACGCCCTTCTTCGACGCCGCGCCGATCCCGCCGAAGAACGTCAGGGGGATCGAGATCACGAGCGCGCAGGGGCAGGAGATTGCGAGCGTCACGCAGCCGCGCCGGATCCATTCGGCCCACTCCCCGTGGAAGAAGAGCGGCGGCACCACGGCCAGGAGCACCGCGATGAGGCACACGACGGGCGTGTAGATCTTCGCGAATCTCGTGATGAAGTTCTCCGCCGGGGCCTTCTTCTCCGCCGCCGACTGCATCAGCGCGAGGATCTTCGCGGCGGTCGATTCCCCGGCCTCCTTCATGACGCGGATCGTGAGGATCCCGTCCTCCGCGACGCATCCCGAGAGCGCCGTGTCCCCCTCGCGCCAGATCCCGGGGACGGATTCGCCGGTCAGGGCGCGCGTATCGACCGAAGAGATCCCCTCGGTCACGACACCGTCGAGCGGCACTCTCTCGCCCGGCTTCACGCGGATCGTCTCGCCGACGGCCACCTCATCCGGGGAGACCGTCACCCATTCCTCCCCGCGCAGAACGACGGCGGAATCGGGCCGGATGTCCATGAGCGCGGTGATGGAGTCGCGCGAGCGGTCGACGGCGAGATCCTGGAAGAATTCGCCGATCTGATAGAAGAGCATGACGGCGACGGCCTCCGGGTATTCGCCGATCGCAAACGCCCCCGCCGTGGCGACCGTCATGAGGAAGCACTCGTCGAAGAACTCGCCGCGGAAGAGGTTCTGTACGGCGGAAAAGAGGACGTCGTAGCCGAGAATGAGGTAGGCCGCGATATAGATCCCGAGGCGCGCGGCAAACGGGATCTCGACAAAGCGCGGCAGGAGCAGACCGACGAGGAAGACGGCGGCCCCGACGATCAGCTTGGTCAGCCGGAAGGCGACGCTTCCCTCCTCTTCCTCATGTTCTTCATGTATGCCATGGGAATGCGCATGTTTTTGCTCATCGATCGGACAGGTCTCTTTCATATCGCACCTCAAAGAGAAATATTTGCGCAAATGTTCAACTATCCGGGCAAAAGGATCCGGCATACCGAACTCAGAAACAGTTACGCAAAATTCGTAATTCGCAATTCTGAATTCGTAATTCCCTTCACTCTTCCCGCAAGTGCGCGAATCCGACGTCGAGGATCGCTTTCACGTGATCGTCGGCGAGGGTGTAGTAGACGATCTGGCCCTCGCGGCGGAACTTCACGAGATTCGCGAGGCGCAGGGCCTTGAGTTGGTGCGATACCGCCGATTTCGTCACGCCGAGCAGCGCCGCGAGATCGCATACGCACATTTCGTGCTGCTCGAGCGCATGCAGCATCTCTGCCCGCGTCCCGTCGCCGAAGAGCTTGAACAGGGACGCGAGGTCGTCGTATTCGCCGCGGTCGGACAAAAGGCCCTTCACGTACCGCACCGTCTCCTCGTGGATCACGTCGCATTCGCAGCTCACTTTCTTTGCCATGGGGATCCTCCTCCGGCAAAGTTGAACGTTTGCTCAACAATGCCATTATAATCGATTTTGCAGCGTTTGTCAACGCCTCAGGATCAAAAGACAGTTGAATTGTTCCGAGAGGATGTGTGCACCTTGCACAAATCCGCTTCCGGGACCCAATCAACTGTCCTCTTTTGCCCGCAGGATCGCGAGCGCGGCTTCAAAATTCTCCGGCAGGGGCGTCTCGAAGCGCATTTCTTCCCCGGTCCGCGGATGCCGCAGGATCAGCGCGGCGGCGTGGAGCATCTGCCCCTCCAGGAGCGCCGGATGATGCCGCTCGAACGCCGTGTGTCCGCCGCCGTAGAGCGTGTCGCCCATCAGGGGATGCCCGATGTACGCGAGGTGCACGCGGATCTGATGCGTCCGCCCGGTCTCGAGCACCGCCCCGGCATACGTGAAGCCCGAAGACGGGAACCGTTCGATCACCGACCAGTGCGTGACGGCTTCCCGCGCGCGGCTGCCGCCGTTCTTCACCCCGGGCCGGATCACCGCCATCTTCTTGCGGTCCGTCGGATGCCTGCCGATCGGCGCATCGACCGTTCCTCGGTCTTCACGCAGGTTCCCCGTGACGATCATGCGGTATTCGCGGTGCATCGCGTGGGTGCTGAGCTGTTCCGCGAGCGAGGCGTGGGCCGCGTCGTTCTTGGCTGCGCAGATCAGCCCCGACGTGTCCCGGTCGATCCGGTGCACGATCCCCGGTCGGTTCACGCCGCCGATCCCAGAGAGCGAGTCGCCGCAGTGCCAGAGGAGCGCGTTCACGAGCGTCCCCGAGGCGTGTCCCGGCGCCGGATGCACGACCATGCCCACGGGCTTGTTGACGACGATGATGTCGCCGTCCTCGTAGACCACGTCGAGGGGGATGTCCTCGGGCGCGGCCTCTGCGTCCTCCGTCTCGGGAAAGACAATCTCGACCCGGTCGCCCGGCGCGGTCTTTTCGTTTTTCTTCGCCGCCCGGCCGTTCAGGGTGACATATCCGTCCTCGATCAGCTTCTGCGCGCGGGCACGGGAGACGCCGGCATGGGAGGCGGCAAAGGCATCGAGGCGAACCCCGGCCTCGTCTTCTCCGCATTCCACACAGAGGATGTCTTCGGCTTCGTCATGCATCGCCGTGACCTTCTTCGGTGTCCGATACCGCGGATGCCGCGGACTCTTCGGATTCATCGGTTTCCGCGGATTCTTCCGCTTCTCCGGCCGCCTCGCCCGCCGCCTTCTTTTTGCGGTATGCGCGGATCTCCTCCACGAGGACTACGACAAAATAGATCGCGCAGCCGACGGTGACGCAGGAGTCCGCGACGTTGAAGACATAGAAATCCACGAAGCGGCAGTCGATGAAGTCCACCACGTAGCCGAGACGCACGCGGTCGATCATATTGGCGATGCCGCCGCCCACGACCAGCCCCGCCGCGACCTGCACCCAGCGGTTCGTCGGCTTTTCTTTAATCAGGAGCAAGAGGATCGCCGCAATGCCGACGACGGAGAAAACCATGAACACCCAGCGGTGCTCCGCGAGCATCCCAAAGGCCGCGCCGCGGTTCTCGACGTAGGTGAGGTGGAGGAAATCCGGGATCAGCGGATAGGAACGGGTTTCAAGGCCCGTGAGGAACGCCGCGAGGAAGTGTTTCGACACCTGATCGGCGGCGATGGACAGCAGGATGACGAGGATGGTGATCAACATGGGTATTCCGGTCTTTCTCTCAGGATTTTACATTCATTCGTCTTCTTCGTCGTCTTCATCGGAAGATTCTGCCTGCTCCGGCTCGTCGTGACGCAGGGAGGCGGTCAGCGCTTCGAAGTCGACGTCTTTGTACGGGGGACGGCTGGAATCCGGCTCCTCGAAGTCGAGCAGATCGAGCGCGGAACGGCCCTCTTTGCGGGGCTCGTCGGCGAGGAGGGAACGAATGCCCTCGGCCAGCTTGTCTGCGGCGTCCGCGGCATCTTCCGGCCCGTCGAAATCGTCATCTTCCCCCTCTTCAGATTCTTCGGATTCTTCGTCATCCGGATCCTCAAAGTCGGATTCTTCCGGCTCGGGTTCGGGCTCCTCGAAGGTCTCGGGCTCCTCGAACGCCACGTCCGCGGGTTCCTCCGGTTCATCGGGTTCTTCGGCTTCCTCAGATTCGTCCGGGATGTCGACGATCAGATCCTTGATCGCCGCGACCGCTTCGCCGATCCCCGGGAAGGAGGCCGCGCCGAGCACATCGTCCGCCGCCTCGTCCGGATCCTGCGCCTCCTCCGTGCCCAAACCGATCCCCCCGCGGAGCAGGGAGAGGAAGTTGTCGGTGTCCTTCGTGAAATTCCGGGCGGCGTTCTGCTGCGCGTTCGCCATCGATTCCGACGCGCTCCGGAAGGCCTGCACGTCCGCGAGGAAGGCGGATACGGCCTTCTCCAGCTTGCGCGCGCGCTCGTCGGTCACGCGGGCGGTCTCGGCTGCTTCGGCACGCAGGGATTCGGCTTCCTTGCGCTGACGGACCGCCTCGGAACGCTCCGCCGTGATCTCCTCCCATGCCTTGGCGCGGGCGGCTTCGGCGGTTTCCCGGGCGTCGTCCGCCTCGCGGAGAAGGCTTTCGGCCTTGCGGCGCAGGAGAAGGGCGTCGTCCTTCGTCTTGGCGGCAGCCGCGTTCGCCTCGTTCAGAATGCCCTCGGCCTCCTCTGACGCGCGGATCCGGGAATCGGCGATCAGCGCGTCCGCCTGACGGTTCGCATCGGCGAGGATCGAATCCGCGGCGTCGAGGGTCTCGGCGGCATCCGCTTCGGCTGCGGCGTAGTCGTCGAGGCGCTTTTCGGCGTCGGCGAGCTGCTTCGCCGTCTCCCACGACCGCTTTTCGAGCCGCCGGTATTCCGTGGTCACGGCATCGAGGTATTTGTCCACTTCGTCGACGGAATACCCTCTGAGGGCGCGTCCGAAGTCCTTCTTTCTGAAATCCTTAGGCATGATGGAATCCTCCCGCATCACTTGGCAAAAACTGCCGGTCCAAGATTGCTTACACGTATTTCCGGCACGCCATCCGCAGCCGCCCGCTCTTCGTGGAGCCGGTGACCTCGCCGATGACGCATTTTCCCCATCCCCGGACGGAGAGGATGTCCCCCGCGCCGAGTTCCTTGGAAACGTCCGTCGTGACGGCGTAATTGAGCTCGCAGAGTCCCGCGCGCACCATCTCCGCCGCCGTTTCGCGCGATTTGCCGCACAGGGCCTTCACCACCCCGTCGAGGCGCGGCGAGGACACGACAACGGGGATCTCCTCGTATCGCCGCGGCAGGACGAAATCCGGCGCAAGGGGGATCTCCTCGGTCCGCACGGCGTCGCGTCCGATCTTCGTGAGCTCCGAGGAGAGGAAGGGCGCGATCCGTTTCGCGGCGAAGACGATCGCCTCCGACGGCGAGAGCACCGCGATGTCCCCGATCACCGACCGGTCCACGCCGAGCGAGAGGATCCCGCCCATGAAGTCGCGGTGGCCGAGCTCCCGGAAGCCGCTCCCCTTCACGGACAGCGCCGTCACGGGGATCTCTATGCGGATTTCGGGGTGTTCCGTCAGGTACGCGGCGAAAGCATCCGTGCGCGCCTCGTCGAGGGGCATCCGGTGCGCGGGCATATCTTCGGGGGCCGCCCATTCCGGCAAAAAAACCGTGACGCCACGTTCGGCGCCACGGCAGCCGCCCCAGAAAAAGCATCGGGACATGCCGCTTCCGATCCGGGCGTTGAGTTCGTTATAAATTTCCAGTTTTTCGGCGGGTGAGAGAAAGTCCGTCGACGCGATCTCGTATTCCGAGGCGCGCCAGAGCTCCATGGCCCGCGAAACGATCATGTTCTCGCTCTTTTTCATGATTCCCTCACAAAAGCGCCGCGAGGACGGAGATCAGGATGAACGTGATGAAGAACGACATATCCACCGGCAAGCCTTCAAACCAGCCGAAGCGCTCGCAGAGGGCGCGCACCGGGGCGATCACCGGCTCCGTCACCGTGTAGAGAAAGTTCTCGATGGGCGAATCCTCGTCCAGCGGAAGCCAGCTCACGAGAGCCCGGGCCAGCATCAGGATTTCGAGCGCGTAGAGCAGAATCCGCAGCGTCGCGGACAGGACATACAGGATTGAGGTCAAATCATCCTCCGCAGAGTACACAAACAAGACCTGAGGACGTCTCTCCTCAAGCGCTATGTTTGTAAATTATTGTCCCCGAATCAGTCGAAATCGTTGAAGTCGCCTTCCGCGGGGGTCTCTTCTTCCGGTTCCGGTTCGGTCTGCTTCGGGGTGGAACGGATCTTCGCGTTTTCCACGTCCACGTTCGAGGGCGTGATGACATACGCATTGGTCGCGATGTTCTTCAGATCGCCGCCGATGGAGTAGGCCACGCCGGTCAGGAAGTCGATCAGACGGCGGGAGGCCTCCTTGGTGGTCTTTTCAAGATTGAGAACGACCGTGCACTTGTTCAGAAGGTGATTTGCGATCTGGGTGGCGGTGTCGCTGTCGTAGGTCTCCGGACGGACGACCTGCATCTTGATGTTGGAGCCGGAGAGATTCAGGCTGCCGATGGGCTGCGGGTTGGGGTTGACGTTGCCCTGGGGCTGCTGGGGTGCCGCATACTGCACGTCGCTGTCGTCCGCGCCTTCCTCATAATTATCAAATCCGTCGTAGTAATCTTCGTCGTAGGAATCGTCGTAGGTGTCATTCGCGCCGGTTACTTTCTTGATTCGATCCATGAGTCCCATAAAATTCCTCCATTCTGCCTCATGGCAGATGTTTTGACTTATTGATAGTGTCTCGCCCCGAAAATGGCGGAGCCGACGCGCACGAGGGTGGATCCCTCTTCGATCGCGCATTCGTAGCTGTCGCTCATTCCCATGGACAAAACGGGTTCTCCTATATTATGCAGTTTTTTTGCCGAAAAGTCAAGGTAAAATTGATAAGATTTCCTGAAATATGCCCGAAAATCTGCAAGTTTTTCGCATTTCGGCGCCATTGTCATGATTCCGACGGTCCGGATGGCCGAAAAAGGCGCAAGTTCTGCGAGAAAATCGTCGAATCTTGCGGGATCGACGCCGGTCTTGGATTCCTCTTCGCCGATGTTGATCTCGACGAGGACGTCCTGCGTCACGCCCATCTTCCGGCATCGGCTGTCGATCTCCGCCGCGAGCCGCACGGAGTCGACCGAATGGATCAGCCCCGCTCTTCCCGCGACGACGCGGACCTTGTTGGTCTGCAGATGGCCGATGAAATCCATCCGCGCGCCTGCCGCCGTCACGCCGTCATATTTTGCCGTGAACTCCTGCGCGTGGTTTTCGCCGCAGAGCCGGAGCCCGCATTCTTCCACGAGGTAGAGGACCTCCTCCTCGGGGACGGTCTTCGTCGCCGCGAGCAGGGTGACGGGGACGCCGGTCCCGCGCCGCAGCCTCGCCGCTTCGATGTTCTCGCATACGCGGAGGTAACGGTCCCGCAGCTCGTTTTTTCTCTCGGGTGTCAGCATGTCTTTATCCTATGATCTTTCCCGTGTACAAATCGCGGCCGCCGACGACCACCACGTCGTTCTCCTCGATCCAGTAGTAGGTCCCGAAGGAGGTCTCGTCGTAGCTGACGTCGGAGTCCCGCGCCGTGAGATTGGCAATGCGCACGTCTTCCCGGATGGCGGCGTTCTCCGTGGGATTCCCGACGCAGATCACCGTCCCGTCGTCCGTCTCGTGGAGGATGTTCACCCGCCGGAAGCGGATCGTCACGCCGTCCTGCACGTACACGCCGTTCATGCCGTCCACCACGCGCAGGGCGGTCAGGGGCAGCTCAAAGCCGGTATACTCTTCGGTGGAGATGAGCACCTTCTGCATCCGGGTGAAGTCGAACGCGGACGGCACGACCCCGCACGCGAGGATGACGACGGCCCGGTCGCCCGGAACCTGCGAAATGATGCGCTCGAGGGTCATCGAAAAGCTCTCGGACGCGGAGAGGAACTGCACCTCGCACGACACCATGTCGACGAACTCCGCGGCCTCGGTCTTCGACATCGGGCAGGCCACATACCACCGGTAATCGGTGAGGACCGTTCCCGCCGAAAGCCGTCCGTCGCCGGGATCGGGTTCGCTCTCGGTCAGGGAGAGGAATTCGTCGTAGGTCATCGAGGTGAGCAGATCGGCCGCAAAAATCTCGCCGTAGCCGTCGTATTCGGCGTAGTAGTAACCCGCATGCGCGGCGTAGACGGTTTCGAGATTCGTGCCGAGCTGGGCCGTCAGCCGGTCGCGCTCGTTTTCCAGCGCCATGATCTGCGTCTCATAGTCGGAGACCGCGCCCCGCAGGACCGCGCGCTTCTGCATGTCGACGAGCAGCCCGACCCGGCGCGCGATGGCGCCTCCGTAATTCCCGCCCGCGCAGTCGGAGGCGATCGCGTAGAAGGAATCGAAGATCCCGGCGTCGAGGGCGGCGGTGGACTGCACGGAGCGGTCCTCGCCCTCGTGCTTTTTCAGCTGGGCGATCTGCGTGTCGATCTCGGCGATGCGGCTCTCGATCTCGGGCGCGGAGGCGGCGTAGATGTCGGCCAGTTTTCCGCCCCGGGAGACCTTGCCCCCGTCGGGAACGGCTGCGGTGACGCTCCCGCTCCAGCAGTTCGCCGCATAAACGGGCGTCTCGGTGCGGAAAATATAGGCGTCGGCCTCCACCGTGGTCGCGACGGTCTTCGTGACCGCGTCCACGAGCTCGAGGCCGGGCTCGAACTGATCGACCAGATGATAGCCGATGTAGAAGATGAAGCCGACGGCGAGAAGGGATACGATCACGTAGGCGAGGGTCCGCGCCAGATAATTGCGGTCAAATAGGGAGAAGAAGCGTTCGCGGAAGGTGCGCTCGCTCCGCTCTGGATTTGGATTCAAGGGATCCCCCGTTTGCCTGATTCCCGGTTTCATCGGGAACCTGTGATTTTAATATTATATCACATCCCGCGCGGCGGAAAAAGGCCGGGGGCGGAGAATTTACAATCTATTCACCGTTTTCCCGCCGTGCGCCGCTCGACGACGACCGCCTGCGATCCCATCCCACGGTAGGCGCGCTCCGTATCTGCGAAGGAATACCGCGTCCGCGCCTCTGCCAGAGGATCGCTGAACACCGCCTCGCCCGTCCCGCGGTCATAGCCGATGAGGAGCAGGCAGTGCATCGGGGTCTTCCACGTATACGCGCCGCCTCCGTCGAGGTACCATGACCGGGACCGACGCGGCGCGGCCATGCCCATCGTCGCGAAGACGATCACGGGATAGCCGCGGTCGATCTCCTCGCGGAAGAGCCCGTCCAGCGGAACCCCGCGCAGCTCCCGCACGAGAAGGTCCTCGCCGCATAGGTCCGCCCAGCGCTCCAGCCCCCGCCGGATCGCAGGCGCAAAGCATCCCCATCCGTCCGGGGTACGCGGATTGCCGAGATAGAAGTCCTGCGGATCCGCCGCTCTCCAGACGCCGTCCTCGATCCGGGGCTCCGGCACGCGCGGCAGACAATTATCGATAAAGAAATCAGGATCCACCGGATAGCCGAGCCATCCGAGGGCCAGGGCGGCCGTCACGCTCTCGCATCCCGTCGGCCACTTTTCATGCTGATCGAGCCACGGGCAGTCGAGAATTCTCGTCTCGTTCGTTTTCATGTGTTCTCCTCCTCCGGTTCTGCCGCCTCCGCGGTCTGTTTCGGTCCGTCGATCACAAAGAGCTTTTCCGCTCGGAGGATCGGGACGCCATCCTTCTCCATGGCGCGGGCGAGGGCGATGAACTGCCCGTCATGCCGCACGCGCACGAGGGTCCCCGGCGCAAAATCCGTGTGCAGTTTCTTCTGATAGAGATCGGCGCCGCCGCGGGTCAGTTTCGCGTAGAAGTCGTTCACCTCCACGGCGTCGAGGTCTTCAAAGAGCGATTCCACGGGCAGAAGCTTTGCCGTGCGCTCGGCGAAGGAAAGGGCTTCGAGCTCCTCTACGGTCACGGCGTCGTCGAGCGTGAACTTTCCCGTCCGCGTCCGCCGCAGGGCCGCCATCGCCGCTCCGCATCCGAGCGCGCGTCCGATATCGGCGCACAGGGTGCGGATGTAGGTCCCCTTCGAGCACGCGACGTCGAGGGCGTACCGGTCGGCAGCGAGTTTTTCCACCCCGATCGAGTAGATTTCCACCTCCCGGGGCTGACGCTCCACTTCCCCGCCCTCCCGCGCGATGTCGACGAGCTTGCGCCCCCCGATCTTCACGGCGGAGTACATCGGCGGGACCTGCCTGATCCGCCCGACAAAGGACGCGCACACACGGCGCACCTCGTCCTCCTCCGGGATCGCGTCGGACGTTTCCAATATCTCGCCCGTCACGTCCTCCGTGTCGGTGACGATCCCGAGGCGCATTTCGGCGCGGTAGGCCTTGTCGTGGACGATGAGGTATTCCGACGCCTTGACCGCCCGCCCGAGCAGGATGGGCAGGACCCCGGTCGCCATGGGATCGAGGGTCCCCGTGTGGCCGACGCGCCCGGTGTCAAAGAGGCGGCGGCAGGCGGAGATGATCCGGTGGGAGGTGACGCCCGCGTGCTTGTCGACGATGAGGACCCCGGACACGGAATCCGGTTTTCGCTTGGACATATCGTTTTTCTCCGGTTTTCGTTTTGCTGCCCCCATTATACCACAAACCGGACCGGCGCGCAAGTACGGGATTCTCACTTTCCATCTTGCATTCTGCCGGACAAGATGGTATAATATAGAAAACGCGACTATCCCGCTCGAGGGGAGGCAATCCTCTCCGGCGGACCGATCCGATTGTGAGGATCCCATGCGACTGAAAACCATTACGATACTTCTCCTGTTTGCGCTCCTCTTCACCTCCTGCGCCGTGGTGCTGCGCGAGGCGGGATCCCCGGATCTCTCCCCGTCCCCGGAGGAGCTGCCCGATCCGCCGGCCGTTACCGTCTCCGCGCCGGAAGAGGATCCCGTGTCCCCCGAAACGGAGCCGCCCGAAACGCTTCCGCCGGATCCGCCCGCGCCCGAACCGGAGCCGGAACCGGAACCGGAAACGCTCCCGCCCGATCCTCCCGCGCCCGAACCGGAACCGGAGACTCTTCCGCCGGATCCTCCCGCGCCCGAACCGGAGCCGGAGCCCGAACCGGAACCCGAAGCGCCCACCTATGTTGTCACCTCTGTCACCGCGCCTCCGGCCAAAACCTGGTCCGGCGTCGACGTCTCCTTCGGCGCGATCGGGGACATCCTCGTCCACCCGAACATCTATATCGACGCGGGCTACCGGAAGACCGCCGACAAAGCCTACAACTTCCTCCCGATGTTCTATGACGTCGCCTCCGCGCTCGCCGCACCGGACATCATGTTCGTCAATCAGGAGACCGTCATGGCCGGCGCGGACTGGGGATACACCGGCTGGCCGTGCTTCAACTGCCCGCGCGAACTCGGCACCGATCTCGTCTCCCTGGGCGTCGATGTCGTGAACATCGCGAACAACCACATGCTCGACAAGCTGGCCCAAGGGCTCGCCTCCACCATCGAGTTCTGGGAGACGCAGCCCGTCACCCTCCTCGGCGGATACAAGGACGAGGCAGACCGGCTGAACATCCGCACCACCGAAGCGGACGGCGTCGTCTTCTCCTGGCTCGCCTACACCCTCTCGACCAACGGGATCGTCAAGGCCGCCGATTCCCCGATCGTCATCCCCTACATCGACGACGATATGATCCTCGCCGACATCGCCCGCGCGAAGGAAGTCTCGGACTTCGTCATCGTCTCGATGCACTGGGGCTATGAAAACACGCAGGAGCCGAACGACGAGCAGAAGCGCCTCGCCCGCCTCATCGCGGATGCCGGCGCGGACCTCATCCTCGGCCACCACTCCCACACCCTGCAGCCGATCGAATGGCTCGACACCGACCGCGGCCCGATCCTCTGCGTCTACTCCCTCGGCAACTTCGTCTCCGGGATGGCGGCGCCCGTCAACATGGTGGGCGGCATCCTGAACTTCCGCGTGATCTCGGACGAAGAAGGCCGTCTCCGCGTCACCGACGTCGTGATGAACCCCACGGTGTTCTACTACGGCATGAACTGGTACAACACCCACGTCTACCGCCTCGAGGACTACACCGAAGAGATCGCGGCGGGACACGGCGTCGCCATCTCCGGCTACCGGCTCACGCCCGCGGACGCCCGCAAAATCGTCCTGAACGCAATCGCCGAGGAATTTCTCCCGGCGTGGATGAAATAAGGGAAGAGAGAAGAGCGAAAAGTGAATAGTTGTTGTAGAAATCTGCTGACGCAGATTTCAGATTAAACGATCCGTTCGTTTTTCCGAATCCGCACAGGCGGATTCCACCGAAGTTATTCACTCTTCCCTTTTCGTTATTCACTATAGAAAGGATTTTTCCATGCCCAAATACCGTAAATCCCGGGTCGACGGCGCGTTTGCCGAGGCAGTCTCCGAAATCCTCCGGGAGATCAAGGATCCCCGCGTTTCCGGCGTGATGCTCTCCGTGATGAACGCGGATGTCTCCGCCGACTTCAAATTTGCGAAGGTCTATTACTCCGTATACGGCCAGCACGACGAAAAGGAGCTCGCGAAGGGGCTCAAATCCGCCGTGCCGTTCGTACGCGCGCGCATCGCCGACATGCTCAACCTGCGCGTCAATCCCGACATCACCTTTATTCTGGACGACGGCATCCGGCGCGGCGCGGAGATCTCCGCTCTGCTCAAACAGATCGAACCCGAGCTCGAAGCCTCCGCCGCGCGGGAAGCGGAAGAGGCCCGGGCAAATGAGGAGGACGACGGCGATGCATGATTCCGCTGCCGGGCCTGCCTCTTATCCGGCCGTCACCCTTGAAGAGATCGCGGACGCCTTCCCTTCCTTCGGCAGGACGCTGATCCTCACCCACGTCAACCCGGACGGTGACTGCGTCGGCTCCGCGTTTGCCCTCGCGCACCTGATCGAGGCGACCGGCAAAGAGGCGCGCGTCGTCTGTCCCACCCCGCTCCCTCGGCGGCTGCGCTTCCTCGCGGGAAATGACGAAACAGCAGATCGAACCGTCCTCGGAGCGGGCGAGGCCGAAGGATACGACACCCTCCTTGCGGTCGACGTCGCGTCCCCCGTCCAGCTCGGCGATTTCGCGCCCCTGATCCCGCGCGTCC
>Ga0129306_1002422_pt1 | contig 16641 bp, 19 predicted proteins | sample P827metagenome_FD_94438 | JGI IMG/M metagenome (GOLD analysis project Ga0129306, IMG submission 94438) | Capybara group fecal microbial communities from Wisconsin, USA - P827 metagenome | ecosystem: Host-associated > Mammals > Digestive system > Large intestine > Fecal | place: USA: Wisconsin... | reverse complement strand
TGCGATTATGGAAAAGAATCTGTCCGTGCTGAAGGAAGCCTTGCAGTAGGAGGGGACGAATGGCATATATCACCGTGCGGGATCTGAAGCTCGGATACGACGCCCGCGTGATCGCAGAGGGGATCCGCTTCACCGTGAACGCGGGAGACTATCTCTGCATCGTGGGCGAAAACGGCTCCGGCAAGACCACGCTCATGAAAACACTGCTCAGTCTGCGCGAGCCTGCGGGCGGTCAGATCACCGTCGGCGACGGGCTGAAGCAGAACGAGATCGGGTACCTGCCGCAGCAGACCGCCATCCAGAAGGATTTCCCGGCATCCGTGAGAGAGATCGTCCTCTCCGGGTGTCAGGGAGGCTGCGGCATGAGACCCTTTTACAGAAAAAAAGAAAAGCGGCTCGCCGCGGAAAACATGGAGCGTATGGGCATCTCCGGTCTTTCCGGAAGGTGCTACCGGGAGCTCTCCGGCGGGCAGCAGCAGCGCGTCCTGCTCGCGAGGGCTCTGTGCGCGACGCGAAAGGTCCTGCTCCTCGACGAGCCGGTATCCGGGCTCGACCCGCGGGTGACGGCGGAGCTGTACGATCTGATCGCGGAACTGAACCGGGAAGGCGTCACGATCATCATGATCAGCCACGATATCACGGCGGCCCTCCGGTATGCCAGCCACATCCTCCACATCGGAACGACCGTGTATTTCGGCACGAAGGACGAATACCGGATGAGCGAAGCGGGCCGCTTCTTCCTCGCCCGGCAGGAAGGCGGTGAGGGGCATGCTTGACAAGCTCGGCATGTATCTGGCGTTTCCGTTCGTCCGCTACGCGCTGATCGTGGGCGTTCTGATCGCCCTCTGTTCCTCGCTGCTCGGCGTCACGCTTGTCTTGAAGCGGTATTCCTTCATCGGCGACGGACTGTCCCACGTGGCGTTCGGCGCGATGACGGTCGCGGCGGTTTTGAATCTGACGAACGAGATGCTCCTGGTCCTGCCCGTCACCGTCCTCAGCGCGGTGCTTCTGCTGCGCACGGGTCAGAACGCCAAGATCAAGGGGGACGCCGCCGTCGCCATGATCTCGGTGGGCGCGCTCGCGTTCGGCTATCTCATTATGAATATCTTTTCGACCTCGTCGAATCTCTCCGGGGACGTATGCAGCACGCTGTTCGGATCGACCTCCATCCTGACGCTGACGAAAAAGGAGGTCTGGCTGTGCGCGGTCCTGTCGGTGCTGGTGGTCGTGATCTTCGTTCTGTTCTACAACAAGATTTTCGCGGTGACGTTCGATGAGGATTTCGCCCGGGCGACCGGGACCAGGGCGGAGGCTTACAACCTGCTGATCGCCGTCGTCATCGCCGTCATCATCGTTCTGGCGATGAACCTGGTCGGATCCCTTCTGATCTCCGCATTGGTGATTTTCCCGGCGCTGTCCGCGATGCGGCTGTTCCGCAGCTTCCGGGGCGTGACGGTATGCTCGGCGGTTCTTTCCGTCGTCTGCGCCTTCTCGGGAATCGTGATCTCCATTCTGGCGGGAACGCCGGTCGGCTCCACGATCGTCGCCGTCAATGTCGCCGCCTTCGCGATCTGCGCGATTGCCGGATTTGTTATGAGAGGTGTGAGAAAATGAAAAGAGTGATCGTTTATTTACTCTGTCTGGTCACACTTTGCGCGCTGACCGGATGCGCTCTGCGGGAAGGCGCCGCAGGGAGAGGGGGCAGCCCCTCCGCAAGTGTCAGCGACGTGCTGAATGCGGGGATGGCGGAGGCCGACAACGGGGAACAGCCGGAGGCGATCCCGAGCGGAAACGGCGGAGGAGCGGCCATAACAGCACCCGCCGCGGCGAAGGGAGAGGTGGACGTCGATCTTACGAAGATGAGCGCGACCATGGTGTATTCCGAGGTGTACAACATGATGGCGCTGCCCGACGACTATCTCGGCAAGACCGTGCGGATGAGCGGGCAGTTTCAGGTTTATGAGGGAGAGGACAGGAACTACTATGCGGTGATCATCGCCGACGCGACGGCCTGCTGCCAGCAGGGAATGGAATTCGTTCTCGCCGAGGATTACGTCTATCCGGACGATTATCCAGTGGCGGGTACGGAAGTGACGGTGACGGGCGTGTTCGACACCTACTACGAAGGCGAATACATGCGCTTCTGTCAGCTGATCGACGCGAAAATGACGTATTGACAATGATATGAAACACAGGAAACGACGGCGAGCCCTGATGCTTCTCCTGCTTCTTGCGGTGCTGGCGTCATGCGGACATCTGCCTCCCGATCTCCCCGCCGAAGGCATCGGCAGGGAACAGGCCGAAGCGGATCCGGCACAGCAGACGGGACACGAGATCTTCGGGGTGAGCGTAACGGACGAGCCCGCGTTCGAGGCGGTCCCCGGCGACGGATCCGAGGAGATCGATCTCACCGGGCTGAACACGATGGCTCTGTATTCTAAGGTCGGGAACATGAACTTCCACCCGGAGCCCTACGCGGGCAAGACGGTCCGGATGGCGGGATATTTCAAAACGGAGCAGACGAGATTCGGCATCCGGTATTCCTGCTGTGTGCCGGACACCGCGGGATGCTGCTTTGAGTCCGTGGAGATCCGCTATGCCGAAAGCCCCGCGCCGGACAGCATGCCGGAAGACGGCACCGTTGTCACGGTGAGCGGCCGGTTCGGCTTCGATCAGGTGAACGAATATCTGTACTATACCTTCCTCGCGGATGCGGTGATCGAGAAGGGAGATTCAGGATCATCATGAAAAACATCAGGATTGCAGCCTTTCTCTCCGCCCTCCTCCTCGTTTTCATATCCTGTTCGGCATCAGGCGATCTGCCGGGAAGGTTGATCCCGGATGCGCCCGGCGAGGGTGTAGGCAGGGTACCCGCCGCAGCGTCCGATCTCTCAGATGACCTGTCCGATCCGACCGGGGAACAGGGAGCGGAGGATTCTGACACCGTCACGGTGACGGGGGATATCCCGGAAGGGTCCCTTGCGCCTTTCGGAGCCATTCGCTGGCGGATCGAAGACGGGATTTACCGGTATGACATCCCGGAGCAGAACACCTCCGGCATGGCATCTCTTGACGAGATGTATACTTTCCCGACGACACGCTTCGAGGACGCGAACCAGCCCCCGGACGTCGATAACTGGTACCCCGGGGATGTTGTCTACGATGAATCGACGGGCGAGGCCGTTATCAATTGGGACCGCCGCGACTCGACAATTGAAGCGTTTCGCCGGTACGGCGCGATCTACCGGGGCGACGAGGGACGGAAGGTCTGTTATCTGACGTTCGACTGCGGCTTTGAATGGGGCGCGACCGGAAAGATCCTCGACGCTCTGCGGGATAAGAATGCGCCCGGCACCTTCTTCCTTACCGGGTATTATGTGAATGTGGAGTCCAACCACGAACTCATCCGCCGGATGCTGGACGAGGGCCACGTAGTCGGGAACCACACGTACAACCACCTGGACATGACGACGCTGAGCGTGGAAGACGTCATCGAAGAAATGCGCTCGGTGGAACGGGCGTACAAAGCCGTTTTTCCGGATGCGCCGGACATGCTGTTCTTCCGTCCCCCTGCGGGTGCGGTCAACGAGTGGCTGCTGCGGCTGGAAGCAAAACTGGGCTACCGGACCGTCACCTGGTCCTATACCTACCGCGATTACGACCCACACGACCAATGGCCCTACGAGGACGCTCTGAACATTCTGAAAAAGCACCTGCACCCCGGCTGCGTCTATCTGCTGCACGCGGAATCCACGACGAACGCGGAGATCCTGCCGGAATTCATCGACTGGATCCGATCGCAGGGATATGTCATCGAGCCCCTCTGCGGGATCGAAGCATGACGGAAAACATCGATAGGAGGAGTGCCGCGGTGACGGAAGCGGAGCTTTACAGAGAACTCAGCGCGCTTACAAGGAACCGGAACGAATGAGAAGCACAAACCCCAACCGTATCCTCCTTTCTCGTATCAAATAAGGAAAAGGCTGTTTGTATGAAGAACCTGCTTGATCTCTTTCTGACCTTCGCGAAGATCGGCCTCTTCACCTTCGGCGGCGGATACGCCATGATCTCCCTGATCGAAAACGCCTGCGTGGAGAGGAAGCGGTGGATCACGCACGACGACATGATGAACATCACGGTGATCGCCGAATCGACGCCCGGTCCCATCGCCATCAACTGCGCCACCTTTGTGGGTTACCGCCAGAAGGGCCTTCCGGGCGCACTGGCAGCTACGTTCGGCCTGATCCTGCCGTCCTTCGTCATCCTCTATGCGGTCTCCGTGTTTCTCGATTCCTTTCTCGAGATCGCGTGGATCGCGAACGCGTTCAGGGGCATCCGGATCGCGGTGGGGATCCTGATCGCGGACGCGGCGGTGCACATGATCCGAAAGATGAAGAAAAAGCCGCTTTCATGCGTGATCCTCTTGTGTTCTTTTGCGGCGATGCTCTGCGTGAACGCTTTTTCCCTGAGGTTCTCCTCTATCAGCCTGATGCTTCTGGCCGGGGCGGTCAGTCTGACCGTCTTCCTGATTAAGAACGCCTCATCCGGGAAAGGCAGTGAGCAGCCGTGATTTACCTCGATCTCCTGATCGGCTTTCTGAAAGTCGGGTGCTTTGCATTCGGCGGCGCGTACGGCGCGATCCCGCTCATCCGGGATGTGGTTCTCTCCTATGGTTGGCTGAGCGACGAACGACTGACGGATATGATCGCGGTCAGCGAAAGCACGCCCGGCCCGATCATGGTCAATCTGGCGACCTATGTGGGCAGCAGTCAGGCGGGCTTTTTCGGCGCGCTGATCGCAACGCTGGCCGTGGTGACGCCGTCCTTCCTCATCATTCTGCTTCTGACGATCCTTCTCAAAACCGCCTTGAAGAATAAATACGTCGCGGCGGTCCTCGGCGGACTCAAACCGTGCGTCATCGGGATCGTTCTGGCGACCGGATGCGTCATGATGTTTCGGCAGGGGGTTCTTCCCCTGCTGACCGAAAGCAGCGATTACCGTCCGCTGATCCTGACGGCGGGACTGGCACTGGTGTATTTCGGATCGAGAAAGATCCTGAAGAAGGGTTTGTCGCCCATCGTCCTGATTTTGATTTCGGCCTGTGCAGGGATAGCCGCTTATGGCATGTGAGAACGCATTCCGAAGCCGGAACAATTCCGGAGCCGGAACGGGGGATTCTCATTTTTGTCGCGTGAACCGTTCACTTTCTGCCGATCAGCAAGGCAGACCCGGACAGCCCCATCCATGCGGCCTCGCGCTTCGTCATGAACTTCCCGTCCGTCGTGTCGATCAGCCGCACATCTTCAAAACCCATGTCTTTGAGCTTTCGGACGAAGGCCTGCATGTCCCCGTACTTCGCTTTCGAGAAAATGTCGTGTAGCGCAAAGGTCCCGCCCTTTTTCAGCGTGCGCAGGGTTTCGAGCAGGTATTCCTGCCGGTCGCCAGGGATGTTGTGGTAGACGTAGTTGCTCGTCACCGCGTCGAAATACCCGTCGGGGAAATCGAGTCCCGTCGCGTCGCCGCGCTCGAAGGAGACGTTTTTCACGCCCTCGGCCTTGGCATTGCGCTCACAGAGGGGCTGACTGAAAGAGGCGTACTCCTTGCCCCAGCGGTCGATCCCGAGGAAGGAAGCGCGCGGATTCCGTTTCGCGCAGGCGATGGCAAGCGCTCCGCTTCCGCATCCGACGTCGAGCCCGAACCCTCCGTCCGGCAGCTTCACCGTCTCCGCGATCCCCTCGATGATCTGCCGCGACATCTGCCGCCTGCCGTCATAGGAGAACGCGCGGTAGAGCAGGATCGACCACACACTCACCCCGCAGAAGAACGCCGCCAGCAGGGCCAGAACAGCAACAAGCACAGTTTTCGGCAGCCCGGCGGGTACGAGAAGAGCCAAGGCAGCCGCAGCCGCTCCGCATCCGACAGCCGCAGCCGCGAACGAGACGATCATGCCCTTCGGCATCCAGTTTTTGTATTCCGCTTTCATTTGTTTTCCACCTTTCCGAGCGGCTTGGTTCTTGCGCGCTCCTCCGTGTCGTCCGATTCCTCGTACCCGTCGTAGGGGGCCGCGGGATCGGCATATTTCTTCGTAAACGGCTTACAAAGCTCCGTCCGGTGGGCGAACGCGAAGTCGAGATCGTCCGTCCAGCCGGTGTGCCCGGTGATGATCTTGAGCGGCCTCTGCCGCGCCCGGAGGTTCTTTTCGAGCTTTTCGAGAGACTGTACCGCGAGCTTGTTGTCTTCGGCGAGCGTAGCGATGAAGCTGTACCCGCCGTCCGCGCCGAACCAGATCGTGTCGCCCGTGAAGAGATATTCGTCGTCAATGAGATAGACCATGTGTCCCCAGGTGTGGCCGGGGGTGAGCAGGCATTCGATTTTGATGTCTCCGATGTGGAAGATCTGCCCGTGTTTCAGCAGCACCTTTTTGTTCTCCGTCTTTACCGGCGGCAGCTTGTACAGCCCGTGGATCACCTTCCGCCGCGCCTCCCCGGTGAGATAGCGGTTTTCGATCTCGCCGATATACACCGTCGCTTTTCGGAAGAGCTGTTCGCTGTCCGTCTCCAGCGCGCCGACATGGTCCGTGTCCTGATGGGTGATGAGGATGTGCTTAATCGACGCCGGATCGATGTCCAGCCACCCCATCTTTTCCGCGAGCCGCGCGTAGTTGTAGCCCGCGTCGATCATCAAGGTCGTGCCGTTCTTCGTGTAGAAGAAGATGTTCGCGACCCATTCCCGCACGCAGGCGACGCGCCCGTCGATGTGTCCCGTGCAGAGCGGCTTGAAAATCGCCTTGCCGCGGAACAGCGCGCTCATGGATTTCTTCTGATGTTCCGAGTCTTTTCGTGCCATTTTTCCTTCCTCACTTCCTGCACAAAAAGCATCCCATTCCCTCGACGCGCGAGACCTCGGCCTCGGCGTACATCCCGCGGAGCCGCGTCCGGAGGCTCTCTTCCGTCTCAAACGGCGGCGTGAAGAATCCTTTCGGGACATACAGATGCCGGATGAACCAGTCCGTCCTTCCGCATCCGCCCCGGATATAGAAGCACCCGCAGAAGGTCCCGCCGGGCTTCAGGACGCGGTACGTTTCCCGATACGCTGCCTCCTTGTCCGGAAAGGCGTGGAAGCCGTTCAGAGACAATACGATGTCAAAGGATTCATCCTCAAACGGCAGTGCGCCGACGTCTCCCTGCACGAACGTGATATTCCCGATCCCGGCGGCTTCCGCTCTTTTCTCTGCCGTCGCCATCATGTCCGTCGAATAGTCGAGGCAGGTGATCTTCGCGTCCGGCAGTTCCCGGTAGACCGTCATGGTCAGCACGCCCGTCCCGACCGGGACTTCGAGCAGACTTCCCCGGAAGTCCTCCGGAATGCCGGAGAGCGCCTGTTCGAGATACCGGAGATTCTTCTCCCCGTCCATGTTCCACACAAGCCGGCAGATCGCCTTGCCCGGCAGGGTGGAATAGGTCATCATTCCGTCGTAGAAATTCGCGCTGCCGCCGAGCTGCCGGTACGCGCTTTTGATTTGTTCTTTTCTTGTCATATCACCCTCCGAATGCGAGCTCCATCATGGACATTCCTTTGGTTCTCATTTTCTTTCACACTCCGCGTACAGCATGGCGATGCGCGCCTCCATTTTCCGGCTGAACGTGACCCGCCAGCCGTTTGCTTCGAGAAACCGGACGTATTCCTCCGCGCTCCACTGATGCTCGAACTTCACGCCCGCGAGCCGCAGGATGCCCGACCAGATCCGGCTGCCGAGGGTCCCCTTGTGCTCCACGAAGTTCGGCGCGATGAGCAGTCCGCCGGGCCGAAGAACGCGGTCGATCTCGGAGAGGACCTTTTCCGGGTCGGGAACGATGTGCAGGGCGTTTGCAATCAGCACGACATCGAAGGAATCGTCACGGTACGGCAGCTGCACGGCGTCCGCCTTCTCGAATGAGAGGTTTTCGGGGCAGTCCCCCTTTTTCGCCTCCGCGATCATGCCGTCGGAGTAGTCCGTCGCGATCATCCGCTTCGCCGCCGGGGCAACGTGCTTGGCGAGCAAGCCGGGGCCGGTGGCAAGCTCCAGCACTTCCTTGTCCCGGATCACCGTGGGGATGCGGCCGTACATGAAGTCGTAGATCTTCTGATCCGCTTTCATCGCCTGTTTGTAGATCGGCGCGTAGAGGTCCCATGTCCGTATTTTCATTCGCTCACCTTCTTTGATGCGAGAAGCAGTCCGCCCGTCATCCACAGATTGCCGACGCTGATCCAGCCCGTTGAGAGCGCGTTCGTCAGTGCGTGGTCCCCGCAGAGACGCATGAGAACGGCAAAGACGAGACCGAACAGCAGGGAGAACACCCAGCACCGGCGGGGAAGCGGCGTGTGTCCCCGGAGAAACGCCCGCATCTGGACGATGATCGAGAGAAGAAAGAATACGAGGAAGAGGATTGTCGCGGGCAGCAGGAACCAGCCGAGGAAGCGCAGTGTCTCCCGGACTCCCGCCGCTGCATTCTCCGCGCAGAAGCGTTTCAGCAGATAAACCGCCATGCAGCACGGGACGTGGACGCCGCAGCCGCCGAACGCGAGACATCCGACGATCCCGGCACGGAACGCGTGCGCCTCCTTTTCCGAATACGGCCGGATCATCCGGTAAACGGCGAACCAGCACAGGCATTCGACCGGGATGCCGATGAGCCCGAGCAGGGCGGAGAAGAAGATCCTGCCGTCGGATACCGACAGATAGCGCGTGAGAAAAGCGGGCAGTTCCGTGACGGAAGGATCGCTCACGCCCCAGCCGAGGAGCATGTCACCCGCGAGGACCGTGAGGGATGCGATGACCCCCAGCTTCAACAGATGCCGGATGTGCGGCCAATCGAGCGACGTGTTTGCGGGAGTGCCGCCGTGCGTTTCGATTCTCCCGATTTCTCCGTTTTTCCCGATCATGTCAATGTACCTTCCCTAAAACAGTCTGTTTGAACTTCGTTAGTATTTGCTAACCAATCTGCAATAAAGATTCGGTCATTCCGACCGACAAAGGATTACTTCTCACCGCGCGGACAACTGCCTCATCCGATTCCAAAATCACCTCTTCTTCCTGAAGGAGGCCGCGAGCGGAAAGGGAATGTCTCTGTTCGGCGGTGAGTGGATGCTAACCCGCGAGAGTATTATACCACATTCCATCCGGGAATGCAAGGGATTTCGGTGTTTTTTCGCATATTTCAGGGCGTGACTGTATCCCGTTCTATCTGGCCTGAAGACGCGGGAGCTGCTGTGAGGAAGCCTCCGCTGCCCCGGTCTTTCCCAACCATGAGATGGGGCGTACTCCTTCCCGCAAAACCGTCTCTTGCAATCCGGAGGGAGTTGTGGTATAATCATCACGGTACGGACGACGAGGTTGCCGACCGCGTGATGTGAGAAGAGTGGACAGAAGAATCATCATCGACTGGACTTACGAAAAAACCGGCTGTATCTGGCTCCCGGCCCTGTTTCACGGCGCATTCAACGCGATTGCGACGGTGACGATCGCTGTCTGCGCAACGGGTACGGGCTCTCTGAGATTGCTCGGCCCTGCGCCGAACGGCCTGCTTGCCGGAATCCCGTTCTTTGCAGTTGCCCTGATTCTGTTCCTGAAGCGGAACGGACCGGCGGGAATCGAAGAATCCGATAGAGATGAGACAGACAATTGATTTCCTGTTTGCAGAGGCAGGGAAGGGAAGCGTCAAAAAAGAACGGGATTTGAGGAGAACTGCCATGATGATGTTAATCGAACCCACCATGGAATACGACCGGCAGATCCGGGCATACCGGAAAGAATTCCTTGACGCAGGGGATTCCATGGACGGCACGGGCGGGCTCAGGGAATTTGAAAACCCGCAGGACTGGATAGAATACGTGTACAGGCATAAGGATCCGCGGATGGTTCCCGAGGGACGGGTCCCCTCCACGCAGTATATGTTCGTGCGGGAAGAAGATCGGAAAGTCGTCGGCATGATCGACGTCAGACACCGTCTCAACGATTATCTCGAAAAGTACGGAGGCCATATCGGTTATTCCGTCGCCCCGAGCGAACGGCGTAAGGGATATGCGGCACGGATGCTGAAAACGGTTTTGCCGAAATGCAGGGAACTGGGGATTACAAAAGTGCTGATCACCTGCAACAGCGGCAATGAGGGCAGCAAAAGGACCATTCTGAAAAACGGCGGCATTTACGAATCCACCGTTTTTGAGCCGGATGAAGGCGTAAATCTGGAGAGGTATTGGATCGATCTTTCCGAGTGACAAATCCCGGTCTCGATACAGAGAGCGATTCACGGGACAGAGATCGCCTTATGTATTGACAATACCCCAAAAACGATGATACCGCGGAAATACAAACGTTTTTTCACAGCGAATAAACAAAAAGGAGAAACGAAAATGCGCATGAACAAACCCACTCCCGGCAAGAACGGCGGCAAATACGTGCCGTTTGAAAAGCGAACGGGCGACAGCTCGACGGTATTCTTCACCCGCGATCTTTCCGAAGCGGGGCTAGGGAAGATCTACGATAAAGTGAGCTCCGTCCTCTCGGGAAAAGTGGCGGTCAAGCTGCACACCGGTGAGGCGGAAGGACCGAACATCATCCCGCGTCCCTGGGTGAAGGAGCTCATCGCTTCCCGTCTTCCGGAGGCGACGATCATCGAGACCAACACCTATTACGAGGGCAGCCGCTATACCACGGAGGAACACCGCAAAACGCTCGCAATCAACGGCTGGACCTTCTGTCCGGTGGACATCACGGATTCCGAAGGCGTAGCCGCACTGCCGGTCAGGGGCGGAAAATGGTTCAAAGAAATGCACGTCGGCAAGAGCATGCTGAACTATGATTCGCTGCTCGTCCTGACGCACTTCAAGGGCCACACGATGGGCGGCTTCGGCGGGAGCAACAAGAACATCGGCATCGGCTGCGCGGACGGACGGATCGGCAAGGCCCAGATCCACACAGCCAAAGGCTCGGACAACATGTGGAGCATCGCGGAAGAGGAACTGATGGAGCGCATCAGCGAGAGCACCAAGGCGACGGTCGACTTCTTCGCGCCGCGTATCTGCTATATCAACGTCATGCGCAACATGTCAGTCTCCTGCGACTGCGAAGGCACCGATGCGGAGCCCGTCGTCACGCCGGACGTCGGCATTCTGGCGTCCCTCGACATTCTGTCCGTCGACAACGCCTGTATCGATCTGATTTACAACCTGCCCGACGGGGGCGGCCGGGCCATGATCGAGCGCGTCGAGACCCGCCACGGTCTGCGTCAGCTCAGTTATATGAAGGAGCTCGGCATGGGCAACGACCGCTATACGCTCATCGACGTCGACAACGGGGACGCCGTTATCACCGCTGCGGAAGCGGTCAGGGACGTGAAGCCCGGATGGAAGCCGGATCGCTACAACACGTTCTGGGGGCGCAATCGGCGCGGGTGAGCAAAGACGCGGACGGAAGGTATCATAAAAAACGAACGATCGGGAGCCCGGACGGGAAGAGGAGGCGCATCAGACGCCGCTCCGTCGGGTTTTCTCCTGCGGCATTCTTATCCCGGCAGGCCATGAGAATTCAAAACTCCCTCGCTCATGCACGGTCCGTGCGGCGGGGGAGTCTCTTTTTTTTTCGTGATTTACGTGGGCCTTTATCGGAGGGAATCGCCCGATCTGTCGGCGCATCAGTGCCGTCCGCCGAAGGAGCCCATGCCGCCGAATCCGCCCATCTGCATGCCGCCCATCCCCATCGTCTCTTCGGGGATGCTGTCGACCTGCGTGCCGTTGATGATGATCGTACCGCCGGTGTAGGTGGCCGTGCCGTCGTAGTCAAAGGAGGACACGGTGGAGGTGACATTGATCGTGCCGCCGCTCACGTAAATGTTGCCGTTTGCGTCGAGCGCGTCGGTGTCGCCCTGTCCGACCGCGACGGTCAGGCTGCCGCCCGCGATCTCGATGGCGGTTTCATATGCGCTGCTCTTGTTCGAGGCGTTGATGCCGTCGTCGGTGCCGGTCACGTTCAGCGTCCCGCCGCCTATCTGGATATAGGTCCCTTCGATGCCTTCGGATGCGGACACGGTGACGGACCCGCCGTCGATCTGAACGAAGGATGTCCCCTGGATGCCGTCGGACTTCGCGGTGACGTTCAGCGTGCCGCCGCCGATCCAAATGTAGCCGAGGCTGTCGTCGTCCTCGTTTTCGGCGTGCAGACCGTCCTTCTGGCTGCTGATCGTGATATTCCCGTCATAGATGGCGATGGAATCGTTCGCTTCGAGGGCGTCGAGCGCGGAGGTGATGCTCAGCGTACCGCCCGTGACTTTGAGATCGTCCTTCGAGGTGATGCCGTTGCCCTTCGCCGAGACGACGGTGAGGATGCCCTTGCCGTTCAGGACGAGGTCTTCCTTCGACCAGATCACGGCGTCAGTGTTGGTCGAGCCGTCTGACTTGAACGTACCGGTGACGGTCAGGGTGTTTTCGCTGTTCTCGGTGGTTGTGGCGAAGACCTTATCGGCGGAGACGACGTAGATCGCGGGGAAGTCGTCGTTGGTGATCGTCACGCCGTCGAGAACGAGCTGGATTTTGGCTTCCTTGTCGGCCTCGATCTTCACGGTGCAGTTCGCCGCTGTCCCGGTGAGGACGTAGACGCCCTCTTCGGTGATCTCGATCGTCGAGCCGCTCTTGACGGTGAGCGTCTGCGCTTCGCTGAGATCGGCGATCTGTTTCAGGTCCCTCTTCGAGAAGAGGTCTTCGGAGGAGACGATGCCTCCGGTGAGGTCGGCGTAGGAAAGCGCGTTTGTCTTAGCGGCGTAGCTTGTCATGCCGCCCATGTTCCCCTGCTGAAACGGACTCGACTGTGCAGTCTGAGAGGGACGGGAGCCCCACATGGTTGCGGCGGATACCGCGGTGGCAGAGGCGAGGAGCATGGCTCCGGCGATCAGGGATACGAGAATCTTTTTGTTCGTGTTTTTCATGGCCTTTGTCCTTTCTGTTCTCTCAGGCGGATTTGTTTGTGTTGGCTGTATTGTACACGGCCAATCTGACGGACAAAGGGCGGTTCTGTGAAGTTCTTCGGTATTTGAGGTGTTTTTTTCCGGATGTTTTGCGGGGCGTTTGTGACGCCTGCGTCAGTCTTTTCATGGATCCTTGTTGTTTTGTTGTTCGTTGAGGCTCATGCGGACTCCGACCATACAAGACATCATCTGTTCCTTCTGTGCGGATCACACCGGATCCCGTCCGGCCAGAAACCCGGCGATTCCCTGAAAGATCAGGATCCCGACCTCTTCGGACAGGGCTTCGATGCTCTGATCGGTGCCGGCAATGAACCAGTTGCGGTAGGCATTGATCATTCCGTACACTTCAAAATCCAACAGAACGTCGAGCTTATCGCAGGACAGGTCGATCTGATCCGACAATACATCGCGCAGCCGGGCTTTCAGGAGCTCGGCCATTTTCACGATGAGACCGTCGTTGCCTTTCATGCGGAGCAGATGGCCGTAAAAGTCGAGATCGGAGTGGATGATCTCGGCGATGCGCTCGAAAATGATCTGCGGGTTCTGGATCGCCGTGTTCAGATCAACGTTGCAGAGCGCATCATCGAGGGAAGCGATGATGCTGTCCTCGATCTCGGCCACGACCTCGTAGACCCCGGCGTAATAGTTATAGAAGGTCTTGCGGTTGATGTCGGCCAGCTCCGTGATGTCCGTCACCGTGATCTCTTCATACGGTTTTTCCGACAAGAGTTCGGCGAACGCATTCCGGATCGCCCGCTTCGTCCGTCTGACGCGCCTGTCCTGACGCATGTTTTCTTCCATCGTCTTCTCCCCCGATCTGGCGGTTTTCTGCGGCATAAGAAACACACCGGGCGCAAAATGCGGCATAAACCGCTGTTTTTCGCGTTTTTGTCCATTGGAAATTCCCTCGTGACCCATTATAATACACATATGGGGTAAAAGTCAAGCCTTTCGATATAATTCCACATTTCATCCGATCACCAGAGGGAATCACCATGGTTCACATCCTGTATAATCCGAAATCCAACCAGAACAGAGGACGTATCGCTGCGGACAGGCTCGCCAAACAGTATGAAAACCAGGACTTCACCGACATCACGACCATATCCGACTTCGCCGCTTTCTTCTCGCGCTATGACGCGGGCGACACCTTCGTGATCTGCGGCGGGGACGGGACGCTGAATCACTTCGTCAACGACACGGCGGGGCTCGAACTCCCGGAAAAACTCTTTTTCAGCGGTGCGGGTACGGGAAACGATTTTCTGCGCGATCTCGGTACGGCGGACATACCGGTCCCGATCGGGGACTATACCTCGCATCTTCCGACGGTGAGGGTGAAGGGGAAGCGCTACAAGTTCATCAACGGCGTGGGCTTCGGCATCGACGGATACTGCTGCGAGGTGGGAGACCGGCTCCGGGAGACGACGGACGAGCCGATCAACTACGCCGGGATCGCCGTGAAGGGGCTTCTGTTCCACTTCAAGCCCGTCCGCGCAGCCGTGACCGTGGACGGAAAGACGAAGGAATACCATAAAGTCTGGCTGGCGCCCACCATGAAGGGGCGGTATTACGGCGGCGGCATGATGGCGGCTCCCGCGCAGGATCGGAGGAAGCCGGACAAGGTGTCCGTCCTCGTGATGTACGGCTCCGGGAAACTCAAGACCCTCACGGTGTTTCCCTCGATCTTCAAGGGGGAACACATCCACCATACCGAAATGGTGGATGTGCGCGAAGGACATGACATTTCCGTGCGCTTCGACCGTCCGTGCGCGCTCCAGATCGACGGCGAGACCATCCTCGATGTGACGGAATACGAGGTGACGGCAGAATGAACGCAGTTACATGCTTCCTGCTCGGGTATCTCGCGGGAACGGTCAATCCCTCCTATCTTCTGGGCAGATTCAAAGGGGTCGATATCCGGAAAAAAGGCTCCGGAAACGCCGGGGGATCAAACGCCCTGATCCTCTTCGGGAAAACGGCGGGCGTCCTCTGCTCCCTCTTCGACATTTTCAAAGCCTTTCTCGTGATCCGGCTGGCGGAACATCTTTTCCCGGATTTCCCGCTCGCTTTTGGACTGACCGCCTGCGCCGTGATCCTCGGGCACATTTTCCCGTTCTATATGAAATTCCGCGGCGGGAAGGGGCTTGCCTGCCTCGGCGGGGCCATCCTCGCGTTCGATTGGCGCGTCTTTCTGATCCTGCTGGCGGTCGAGATCGCCGTCGTCTTCCTCACCGACTATATCTGCTTTGTGCCGACGACCGCTTCGCTGATCTTTCTCGCTGTTTACGGGATCCGGACGCACGATGTGCCGGGGGTACTCCTACTTGCGGTCGCGGCGGCTGCCATCTGGTACAGGCATATTGTCAACTTTAAGAAAATCCGGAACGGCACCGAAATGAAGTTCAGCTATCTCTGGCGCCCGAAGGAAGAAATGGACAGGATCACCGGAGGGAACGGGCAGGAGTAGTGCTGACCTGCGCGCTTTTTTCCGAAATACTCTCCCATTCCTTGACAGGACGGATCCTTTCGGGTATAATACTTCCATACCGGATCGGCTGAGCGCTATTCCGCAAAGCGTTCGGCTATCGAAATCCACCGAAAACAGGTGAACCATCGACGGAGGGATTCTGCTCCATGAACGAACATGCATCTCGCGATAAAATCATCGTCCGGACCAGTGTGATCGGCATCCTCGCCAACGTCTTTCTGGCGGCCTTCAAGGCGGTCGTCGGCCTGACTTCGCACTCCATCGCCGTCGTGATGGACGCGGTCAACAACCTTTCCGACGCCGCGAGCTCCGTCATCACCATCGTCGGGACGAAGCTGGCAGGCAAGGAACCGGACAGGAAGCACCCTTTTGGGTACGGCAGGATCGAATACCTGAGCGCGATGGTGATCTCCCTCCTGGTGCTGTACGCAGGCGTTACCGCCTTCACGGAATCCGTGAAAAAGATCATCCACCCGGAGACGCCGGATTACGGCATCGCTTCGCTGATCATCGTCGCCGCGGCGGTCATCGTCAAGATCGTCCTCGGACGGTATGTCAAGCATGTCGGCGAAAAGGTGAATTCGGACTCCCTGATCCACTCCGGAGAGGACGCGACGCTGGATTCCGTCATCTCCGCATCCACCCTGGCGGCCGCTGCTATCTATCTGCTCTTCCACGTCTCCCTCGAAGCGTGGCTCGGCGCGCTGATCGCCCTCGTGATCGTCAAGTCCGGGTTCGAGATGCTCCGGGAAACGCTTTCGAAGATCCTCGGCGAGAGAGCCGATGCCGAGCTTGCGAGAGCGATCAAGGAAACGGTCACGGACTATCCAGAGATCAGCGGGGCTTATGATCTGGTTTTACACAATTACGGGCCGGACGCCTATCACGGGTCGGTCCACATCGAGGTCCCGGACACGCTGTCCGCCGACGATCTCGACAAGCTGATCCGGAAGGTCATGATGGACGTGTACCGCAAGCACAACGTGTTCCTCACGGCCATCGGCGTGTATTCCATCAATACAAAGGATCCGGAAGCGGCAGCTGCGCGGGAAAACGTGCGCCGGATCGTGACGGAGAATCCGAATATCCTTCAGATGCACGGGTTCTATCTCGACAAGCAGGAAAAGACCCTGCGTTTCGATATCGTCGTCAGCT
>Ga0129306_1002421_pt1 | contig 16649 bp, 16 predicted proteins | sample P827metagenome_FD_94438 | JGI IMG/M metagenome (GOLD analysis project Ga0129306, IMG submission 94438) | Capybara group fecal microbial communities from Wisconsin, USA - P827 metagenome | ecosystem: Host-associated > Mammals > Digestive system > Large intestine > Fecal | place: USA: Wisconsin... | reverse complement strand
GGGGTTTGCGACCTCACCACTGCGTACCAGTCAGTGCACATCAACTATTGAAACCGCCGTGTACCGAACGGTATGCACGGTGGTGTGAGAGGACGGGGGCTAATCACCCCCTCCTACTCGATCTCAAGACAGAAACATGCTGGTCACTTACCCCGGGACCGGCAGAAAAACATAAAAAGAAACGATAAAAAAAGAGCAGTTCCTGAAAAATAATATATAATTAAAGAGGACCGGGGACTTTTCAGACAGGGAGGTGTTATCCGGATGGAATGGACTACAACGATCGACGCGCCCGGAAAGGTGTGTCTGATGCAGGGAAACGAGGCAATTGTAAGGGGCGCGGTGGAAGCCGGGATCAATTTTGCGGCTTCTTATCCCGGGTCGCCCTCTTCGCAGGTCCTGGATATGCTTGGCAGGATCGCGAATGAGAGAGGTTTTTACGCGCAATGGGCGGCGAATGAGGTGTGCGCTATGGAGGCCTGTATCGGGACGAGCCTTGCCCATGCCCGTTCACTGTGTATTGTAAAGCAGAACGGTCTTCTGATCTGCGCGGACGCGCTGCACTGCGGCGCGCAGCATGGTGTCATCGGCGGGGTCGTGGTAGTGACCAGCGATGACCCCAGCGCTCATTCCAGCACGAATGAGTTTGATTCCCGTTTTATGGTGGAATCGGCAGATCTGCCGATGCTGGAGCCGACCAACACGCAGGAGGCAAAGGATCTGGTTCCGTACGCCTTTGAACTATCGGAAAAACTGCGCCAGATCGTGGTGATCCGGCTGACGACCCGGGTCTGTCACGGACGGGGCAATGTGGTTTTGGGAAAGCTGCCCGAAAAGCCGAATCCGCTCCGGCAGGTGAATGAATGGGACCGCCTGGTCTGTGTGAGCTACCGGCACACCCCGATGCTGAAGACCCTGGAGAACTTCCGGGAAGAGTTTGAACATTGTCCGTATAACCATTATGAAGGGCCGGAACATCCGGAAAAACTTGTGGTGGCTGGCGGGACAGGCTGTCTGTACGCAAAGGAAGCGCTGCAGAGGCTCGGGCTCGAAGAGAAGATCGGCCTGCTTCGTCTGGCGACGGTCTGGCCGATGCCGGAAGCGCTTTTACTGAACTATCTTAAAGAGGCAGGATCCGTGCTCGTCGTGGAAGAGGTGGATCCCTTCCTGGAAAAAGGGCTTCAGGCCCTGGCCGGGAAGCACCGGCTTCAGATCCGTTTTGCCGGACGCGGGGACGGGGGGCTACCCCGGATCGGGGAACTGGATCCGGACGTAGTTATGGATGCGGTCCGGAAACTGGCAGAGATCCCTGCCCCGGCCGGTGCCGCGGCAGACAGGCCGGAACCGCTCCTGGAACGTGAACTGAATTTCTGTGCCGGCTGTCCGCACAGGGCGACATTTTACCTTCTGAAACGCGCGCTCAAGCGCTGCTCAAAAGAACCCGGCGTGGTGATCGGCGATATCGGATGCTATATCATGAGCAGCCAGGAAGCGGGCCATTATATTTACCAGGCCTGCAACTGCATGGGCTCCGGCATCAATCTGGCCGAGGGACTGGGCCAGCTCAGCAATTTCGGTATGCGTCAGCCGGTGGTGACGATGTGCGGCGATTCGACCTTTTTCCACTCTGCGCTCCCGGGGCTTTTAAACGCCAGCTATTATCATTCCAATATGCTGATGATGGTGCTGGATAATTCCGCGACGGCGATGACAGGTTTCCAGCCGCATCCCGGAACGGGGCTCACGGCAATGGGCGAACAGGTCGAACCCATGTCCATCCGGGCGATCTGCGAGTCCATGGGCTGCCGGGTGACGGAGGCGGATCCCTTTGATGTAGAAGGAACGCAGAAGATCCTGGAGGAGCTGCTCCCGCAGCCGGGGCTCAAAGTACTGATCATGCGCCAGCCCTGCGCGACGCTGATGAGCAAGAAGCAGCGGAAAAAGAGGCGTGTATGGATCGACCAGGATAAGTGTGTCGGTAACGGCTGCGGCTGCGACCGGTTTTGCTCCCGTGTCTGGGGGTGCCCGGGCAACAGCTGGGATTATGAGAAAAATAAGGCTGTCATCGACCCGGTCAGCTGTGTCGGCTGCGGAGTGTGCGCCAAGCTTTGCCCCGCCGGGGCGATAAAGGTGGAAGACGGGGAGGATTGAGTTATGGGCAGATTAAACTTTGATCCCTTGAATATCGTCATCTGCGGGATCGGCGGACAGGGAAACGTCCTTGCCTCGGAGCTGGTTTCGAGTACCATGAATGATCTTGGCTATAAAGTTGCCGTGGGAGAGACCTACGGGGCGGCGCAGAGGGGCGGCTCGGTCATGAGCCATGTGCGGGTTTCCGAAAAGTTTGAGATGGGAGTTCTGATCCCGAGGGGGGAGGCGCACTTTATCATCGGATTCGAGCCGCTGGAGACTCTCAGGCAGGCAAGACAGTATGCCGGGCCGCAGACCCGGATCATCTACGATCCCCGGCCGGTATATCCGCAGGGTGTCCTGCAGGGGCGGCAGGTGTATCCGGATCTGAAAGCGATGGAGGAGGAGATCGCGTCCCTTGCCGGGGATGCGGTCCAGGTACCGGCTGCTGCGATCGCGATGGAATGCGGGGATTCCCGGGCGGCGAATATTGCCCTGCTGGGCGCCTTCAGCACCCTTTCCGGAGCGCCGCTTAACAGTGAAGAGCTGCTGGATGTTCTGAGACAGCGTTTTTCCGGAGCAGTACTTGAGATGAATGAGCGCGTCTTTATCCGGGGCATAAGCGCGATGCGCGGATCTTCCCTCAGCGAGGTATAAGATGAAAACACAGACAGAAATGCCAGATGAAATGATCCTCGTGCGATTTTCCTATCAGGAGCGCGACGACACAATAGAGATCGAGCTGCCGGCAGGCACCTGTTTTCAGGAACTGGACGCGCGCCTGTATGCGATGGGATACCTGATCCCGCAAAAACCGGGTTATTCTTATCTGGTGAAAAATCATAAATGCGGCGCCAGGGAGCGTTTGTCTGATTATATACCGGCGGGTGCGAAGAAGATGGATATCCGGGTCTTCGGATTCCCGCAGATCATGGTTTAGGAAGGGGGCCCGGAAAATGCTGAGTGTATTTGCTTTGGATTCGCAGGTCATCCAGGAAGGGCTGTGCACCGGATGCGGGGCCTGTCAGGGACTGTGTCCCTACTGGGATTCTGTTCAGGGCAGGACGATCGCCTATTTTGACTGTGCGCGGACAGACGGGCGCTGTCAGCGTTTTTGCCCGCGGATGCCGACGGATATCGCGGAGCTTCGGAAGCAGGCATTCGGTCAGGAAAAAGTGCTGGACGGAATCGGACCTTTCCGAAGTCTCTTGCTTGCAAGGGCAGCGGACCCGCAGATCCGGGCCGGAGCCCAGCACGGCGGTGTGGTTACAGCGCTTTGCGAGCTGGCACTGAAAGAAGGACTGATCGACGCGGCGGCGCTGACACATGCGCATGGCGCCCTGGATCCGGAGGGCATGCTGGTGACCGATCCGGAAAAGGTGAGGGAGTGCAGCGGCAGCTCTTATCAGATCCCGCCGACCCTGGCTGTGGTAAACCGGGCGCTGAAGGAAGAAAAGTACAAAAAGATCGGTATCGTGGGGACTCCCTGCAAGACGCTGGCAGCCTATAAGATGATGTACGGCACACCGCCGGAAGGATATGAACCTGTCAGAGGGATCAGCCTGGTCATCGGCCTGTTCTGCGGCTGGGGACTGGATTGGGACGGGCTCAGGGAACTGGCGGAACGTCATGCCGATACCGGGAGCATCCGCCACATGGATATTCCGCCCAGCAAATATCACTGCATGCAGATCACAGATGACAGCGGGACAGTTTCGGTGGATCTCGATGAAGTCGTGCCGATCGTCCGTGAAGCCTGCCATTACTGCGCGGATATGAGCTGCGAATTCGCGGATCTGTCGGTCGGCGGGGCGCGGAGCAAAGACGGCTGGGACGTCGATAAAAAATGGAATCAGATCGTCGTGCGGAGCCGGAAGGGGGAGGAACTGATCAGTCTGGCACGGGAGAAGGGTATTCTTGAATTTAAGGATGTTCCGGACGGGGCAATTGAGAAGCTTAAGAATGCCTGTCTGGGCAAGCGCCGCAAAGCCATCAGCTATCTCCACGAAAAATACGGGGCAGACAGCCTTGGATATCTGGAGCCGTCACGGGCACAGATCGAACCCGCTATTTGATTTAGAACCGTATTTTCCCCGGATAATGACAAAGGAGAAGCAGTATGGAACTGAACTGGGTGGACGGATTCGAGATCAACGTCCGTATTGAAAGCGGCAGAACGGTCATCTCTGCCAACAGGGAGGGTCTTATTTCCCTGGCAAATCATTTGAAGAGTCTCGCGGAGAAACCGCCGGGAAGCCATATCCATCTGGATGCTTATAACAGTCTGGAGGAAGGTTCTTCGGAACTGATCCTCGAGACGATATAAGATAAGAATTATAATATACGGATCATCAAGAAGGAGAATTGCTTTTAAAAAGACATCTGAGAAACCGGAGGCGATTCACACATGAAAAAGCAGATCTTATTTTTACTGGCAGCAATGATCCTTGTTTCTTCCGCAGGCTGTGGGAAAAAGGCTTCAACGGAGACTTCAGGGCAAACGACCGCCAAAACTGCGGAGAAGCAGGAAACAGCAGACAGCGCGTCCAACAGCAGCGATCCGAAGAAGGAAGAAAAGCAGGAATCTGCGGCTGTGAGTGCCGATCCGGCCATGCTTGAACTTGCCAACAGCAATATACAGACGAAATACAGCCAGATAGCGTTTGATGACACATATATTTATTTCCCGGCAAAAGACCAGATGTACAGATGCCGGTATGACGGCTCGGAGGTCACGGCAGTATTTGATAAAGAGCTTACGAATGCTGTTGCCGCAGACGGGAAGCTGTGGGGTTACTATCATACGAGAAAAGCTGAAGAACAGTCGGCACTGTACAGCATTGACCTGCAGACGTTGTCCGCAGCGCCGGAAATAGAAACGAACGGTGGCTGGGACGAGGATTATATCACGTCCATTCTGATATCGGGAAACCGGATGTTCTATGTGGCCCGGGACGGTTTGGAACTGGTTGATCGTGATATGACAACGGGAGAAGAAAAAACGATCTGCAAATGGACCGAGGAGGAGAATGCTACAAAGGACATCTCTATGTGCCTCTACGGCGATACGCTGTATGTACTCTTCTATTCCAGCCCCAGTGATTACAGATACTCGCTGTGTTCCTACGATCTTGGCGGCAATGCTGATGAACTGACAGAAGTTGCCACATTCTCAAATAATGGTCCAAGAGCATGGATCTGGATGGAAGACGGCCTTCTGATTCCCGGCAGCAGCCAGTTTTATCATGCCGGATGGTCGGATGTTAAGGATGGCAAGTGGGATTACCGAAAAGGTGAGAACAAAGTCGGGTCGGAATTTGACAACACCATTTTCGACAGAGTCTCAGATAATTTCAACCGCTCCAGATACGTTCTCGGAAACGATCTGCTGGTTATAGATTTTTCCGACGTCTTCTATTATAAGGACTTTGACTTTGCCGCAGAGCAGAAGCTGCTGAAACTGGAAGGCGGAAGCTTCGGAGCCAATACGAAGCCTCATGGCATGCATGATGGTTCCGTTTACATCTATAACTGGCAGGATAAGGAGATCCTGAAGATATCCGAAGGCGGCAATGTGGAACATATCCCTGTCACGATTCCGTAAATATGATCTGAAACAGACCGCCCCCGCCTTTTGAAAGGCGGGGGCGGTTGATATATTCATCGAGGCGGACTGCACCTGCATTGACAACTGCATCCACACCTATGCCGGAGTGCAGCTCAGGGCGGAGTGCAGCAGGCAGCGTAATAAAACAGCTCCTCTGAATGAATTGCATATGCCGGGGCCTATGCTGCAAAGAAGGCGGATCAAATCATATGCTCATGAAACCGGTCAATGCAGAACCTGATAAAAGTTCTTACGAGCATTGTTGACTCCGCCATCGGGGCGGATGCGATGCCGATCGATCTGAACTGGCGGGGCTCAAGCCGGATATACGACAGCTCAAAATCAGCTGTTTTCAGCATCATCTCCGGCATGAGGGCGACCCCCATTCCATGCGATACCATTCCCATAACAGAGATATCATCATCCAGAATGTATCTGGTCTGAGGCCGGATCCCTTCAGAGATGAAGATCTTATGAACATCATGATCTGAACCTTTGAACTGGGAGATGAGATCATACTTTTCAAGATGCCTTAACGCAGCATGGTCTGCGCCCGCTAATTCATGACCATGCGGGACGATCAGAAACATCTCATCATCAAAAAGATGATGAAACTCGAGCCCGTCTGTTTCAACACCGCTCAGGAATCCGCAGTCGATCTGGCTGCTGAGGATCTTCTGCTCTATATCCCTGTAAGGGCCGTTGATCAGTTCTATGACGACGTCCGGATATTCGGCCTGAAAGCTTTTTATGAGTCCCGGCATATGGATAGCCGTAAAACTGGTGAAGCTTCCAACACGCAGCCTGCCGGACACGCGGTTGGAAAGGGCGTCCATAGCCTGATCAAGCGCATGCTGTCTGCTCACGAGCTGGCGGACATATGGAACAAGAGCTTCGCCATTGGCAGTAAGCGTGACGCCGGTCTTGCTTCTGTGAAACAAAAGGCATCCGGCCTCGCGTTCCATGGCAGCCACGGCGTGGCTTACGCCTGACTGAGTATAGTTAAGCGCTTCGGCAGCGAGTGTGATATTTCCAAGCTCTGCGACTTTGAGAAAGATCTCATAGCGGTTTTGTGAGTTGTTAATGATGTTTACCTCTCTTCTGAAACAGTATCAATCGTAATGTCTGACATTACTAAAATGAGATTTTTAAATGGATCGATTCAAGTATAATCCTAAACAGGGAAGTAATCAATCAATTGAAAAAGCGGAGCTGGAGGATGAAGAGATGCCTGGTGTTGGAACGCTGATAGATATGTCCGGAATAGTTGCCGGAGGTATGACCGCGATAGTATTCGGAAAACTGTTTTCGGAAAGCATGAAAAAGATGATGATGACAGTTTGCGGGATATCCGTATTCGTTCTCGGGATCACGGGGATAATGCAGGGCATGCTCAGTGTTGAAAACGGGAGCATTTCGGTCAATGGATCGGTGCCCCTTCTCATCAGTCTGGCCCTGGGAACGATCACAGGAGAGCTTGCCGGCATTGAGGACAGGATCGATCACCTGGGCAGGATGGTCGAGAAGATAATCAGGCCCAATGATGGAGTCAGCATAGCTGAAGGCTTTGTAAAAGCATCACTTGTAGTAGGGATCGGCGCATTGGCTATTATGGGTCCGATAACAGAAGGACTGTACGGGGATCATTCTTTGCTCATCGCAAAATCTGTATTTGATTTTGTCATAATAATGATACTGACGATCCCTTACGGCAAAGGCTGCCTGCTTGCATCGGTTCCCGTGGGGATAATACAGGGGACCATGACTGCCGCGGCCTGTCAGGCCAGGGCATTCCTGACAGACGCGGCGCTCTCGAGCCTTACGACCACAGGCTCCATACTGATACTGTGCCTTGGGATCAATCTGATATGGGACAGGAAGATCCGGGTCTCGAATATGCTGCCTATGATAGTTATCGGACTGCTGCTTTCATATATCCCTGTGTTCTGAACGAACCCCCGCTTTTATAAGCGGGGGTTCGTTCAGGATAGTGAAAAAACAGCCCGCAGTGGAGTATAATAAAACCATGTAAATAATGCAGGCAGAGAGGGAAACCATGGAATACTATCTTGAAAGCAGTGAAAAGGTTCTGCAGGAGCTGAAGACTACAGAGCAGGGACTTAGCTCTCAGGAGGCTGCCGCAAGGCTTAAGGAGCAGGGAAAAAACCGTCTGGCGGAGGAGGAAAAGAGAACGGTCTTCCAGAAGTTCCTGGACTCCATCATGGATCCCATGATCCTGATGCTGCTTGGCGCGGCGCTGGTGCAGGTCATCGTGACGATCCTTGAGAGCCGGGGTTCGTTTACCATCGGCTCTTTTACGGATGTCTTCGTCATTCTGGCGGTCATCATCATCAATGCGATCATGAGCCTGGTCCAGGAGAACAAGGCGGAGGCAGCAATGGCCGCGCTTATGCAGATGACGGCGGAGACCTCCAAGGTCATGCGGGATGGCGAGATGACCACCGTGAAAAGCGAGGATATCGTGGTCGGAGACGTCGTCTGCTTTGAGGCCGGCGACACCGTGCCGGCGGACTGCCGCGTTCTTGAAGCGCACAGCCTGAAGGCGGAAGAGGCTGCGCTGACGGGCGAGGCTCTGGCGGCAGAGAAGCTGGTGGACGTCCTCATGTGCGCGGAGGGGCAGAGCTCTGTACCGCTGGGCGACCGGTCGAATATGCTTTACAACGGCTCGACCGTGGTCTACGGCCGTGGAATGGGTGTTGTGACTGCCACGGGCATGAACACGGAGATGGGAAAGATCGCCGGCGCGCTCAGGCTGGCTGAAAAGGAACAGACCCCGCTGCAGAAACGCATGGCGGAGCTCTCCGTCTTTCTGACCAAGCTCGTCATCGGAATCTGCGTCATTGTCTTTTTCGTCGGCTGTGTGCAGACCATGGTGCTGTCAGGCATACCGTTTTCCTGGAACCTGCTGGGTACCAGCGCCGTCAACAGCCTCGTGGCGGCCATTGCGCTGGCGGTAGCAGCCATACCGGAGGGCCTGCCGGCTGTCGTGACGATCGTGCTGTCTATCGGAGTGACGGACATGGCAAAGCACCAGGCCCTGATCCGCAAGCTGACCGCGGTGGAGACCCTTGGCTGCACCCAGATCATCTGCTCGGACAAGACCGGGACCCTGACACAGAATAAGATGACCGTCGTCCAGGAATACACGGACGATCCAAAGCTGATGGCGACTGCAATGGCGCTCTGCTCTGACGCTGAGATCCATCCCGGGGAGACCTCGTCCGTAGGTGAGCCTACGGAGGCCGCGCTCGTGAACTACGCGATGAAGACCGGGCTTCCGAAATACGAGCTCACAGCCGCCCAGCCGCGTGTCGCGGAAGCCCCCTTCGACTCCATGCGGAAAATGATGTCCACGGTCCACCGGACGGAGAACGGCTTTATCCAGTATACCAAGGGAGCATGCGACATGCTCTTCTCGCGATGCACCGGGTACCTGAAGGACGGCAAGGTCATTCCCATGACCGAAGAGATCCTGGCAGAACTGGGCAAAACCAACAAGTCTTACGCCGACCAGGCGATGCGTGTACTTGCGGCGGCCTACAGGACCTATGATACGCTGCCGGAGGATACCCGGCCGGAAAGCCTGGAGCAGTCCCTGATCCTGATCGGCCTCTACGGCATGATCGATCCCTGCCGGCCGGAGGCCTATGAGGCCATTAAAAAGTGCCGCGCGGCCGGGATACGGCCCATCATGATCACGGGCGACCACAAGGACACCGCCGTAGCCATCGGCAAGGACCTCGGCATCATCCGCGACGAAAGGGAAGCTGCCCTGGGCTCGGAACTTGATCAGTATACCGACGAGGAGCTCGTGGAGGTCGTCGAAAGGTTCTCCGTCTATGCGCGCGTACAGCCGGAGCACAAGACCCGCATCGTCAACGCCTGGCAGGCCAGGAACAAGGTGACCGCCATGACAGGCGACGGCGTGAACGACGCGCCTTCCATCAAAGCGGCGGACATCGGTATAGGCATGGGCATCACGGGCACGCCGGTCACCAAGAGCGCAGCCGATATGGTGCTTGCGGATGACAATTTCGCAACTATCGTCCGCGCAATCGAAGCCGGCCGGAAGATCTATGACAATATCTGCAAGGTGCTTCAGTTCCAGCTTTCCACGAACCTGGCAGAGGTGCTGATCATTTTCTTCGCTTCTATCCTGAACTTTACCATCCTGACCCCGGTACACCTTCTGTGGATCAACATGATAACGGATACGCTGCCCGGCCTTGCCCTGGGTATGGAGCATGCGGAGGGCGAGCTGATGAAGCGCAAGCCCCGCGCAAAGGAGGAGAGCATCTTCGCAAACGGGGCCGGCGCGAGCATGCTGTGGCAGGGCGTATACCTTGCAGCGATCGAGATCGCCGCTTATTACATAGGATACCATCTCGAAAACGGCTCCTTCGAGGGTATAGTCAACGGCAACTGGTGTGAGAACGCGGTCGTTATGGTGTTTCTCACCGTCAGCTTTGCGGAAATGATGTGCGCGCTGAACATGCGCTCGCGCACCGGATCAATATTCCGGCGGGAGATGCTTCAGAACATGAACTGGTGGATGGCAGGCGCGCTGCTGATCACTGTCGGCCTGACACTGGCAGCGGCATTTCTGCCGGGCTTCAAAACGCTGTTCAGGATCCATGGGACACTGACGGCACAGGAACTGCTGATCTCCGTCGCACTTGCGCTTTCCACGGTGCCTGTATTTGAAGCGGGCAAAGCCATCCACAGAGCCGGAAACCTGATCGAAGTCGGGACGCCGATAGAGTAACAAAGCTTGTTGTCTTGAAAGAAAGGTGTTTACGATGGCATTAACAGGAACAAAGATCTGCGCGGTGTGCGGGAAGAAGCTGCCTAAGCTCATGCACCTGAGACTTCCGGATGCATATATCTGTATGGACTGTGCAGAAAAAGCCGCAGAAATGCTGCATACGGGCTATGATGCGATAGGCTGTATGTGCCTTTCCGAGATCCGGCCGCTTTTTGAGCGGGCAGCTGTCCGGGGAGGACGGGAAGACGCAAGCGGAGTCTTTCACAACGCGGATCAGCTTCGCATCATATATCCGTTGATCCGTACTCTCCGGGAGGAGCCTGGAGAATACGGGTATAAAGTGGAATATATTGATCCGCTGGATTCCCTCAGCGATGCTGAACTTCAGGCTGCGCCGGCCCTTGCAGCGAAGCGCCGGGAGGAGCTTGAGGCAAAGTACGGCATCCATAAAGCGGTCTTTGAAGTCGACAGGATCACGAAGCTTTACAACGAAAGCAGAGGGCGCAGGTATTATCACAATGAATACCTTATCAGCGGCCGTGTCCTTATGGGCAATATCGTTCTTCGGGACCAGGCTGTGGTAAAAAGGGCGGAAGGTACAAAGGAACTCCTGATCCGGAAGCTCGGAGACTGCACGGAATACCGCAGCGATCTGAAAGAACTGAAAGAAGGCATGGAGGGCGGCCTGTTCGTGGAGTCTGCCCTGTCCTTTGTCTATCCCGGCGACATTCTGTGTATCGACTGACAGAAAGGAGCGGTGAAAATGGCCCGAGTTAAAACCATAGAGAAGGGATTCTGTTTCCTTTGCGGCAGAGCGCTCCTTCCGAATGAAGGATACTTAAGTCTCAGGGACGGCAGTCATATCTGCAGCCACTGTACCGGCAAGATCCGGGTAATGTATCCGCTGTCCCTGACATGGGATAAAAAGGGAAATGAAGTACGTCATGATCCCATAGAAGGGCTTTCCCTGGAAGAAGCCGGAAGAGCTTTGGAAAATGCGATCCCATATACAGAAGAATTACGTGCAAAGTATGATCATCATAATGCAGTGTTCGTGGTCGAGAGCGCTGTGACAGAAAAGGGAGGTTTCATGAAACCCCCGGTCATCTATGCCTGCGGCAGGGTGATCTACGGTTATTTTGATCAGGAGGACAAAGTCAGACTGCTGCACCGGGGAAATGCCTCCGACGTAACTCTGACCAGTATCTTTAAGGTTGCTTCTTACGGTGCCAGCAGTTATCCCTGCCAGGGTATCGGCGGCAAGCCATGCGCGCTTGTATTCAGCGGAAAAAACCTTGCCTGTGAAGCCGGAGATCTGATCGTGAAAGACTGAGCTAAGAAGAATATCGAAGGCTCCATCCGGAAGCCTGACCGAAGTCGGGACGCCGATGGAGTAACGATCAGAGAGGGCTTTCAGTCCGCTCAGTTTTGACGGAGACCGTATATGAAATTAACAATGCTTGGAACGGGTAATGCTCTTGTAACGGAGTGTTACAACACGTGCTTTGTCCTTGAAGATAACGGCCGGTGTTTCATGGTGGACGGCGGAGGCGGCAGCACGATCCTCCGTCAGCTGAAGCACGCCGGATCTGACTGGATGGATATGCGCCATATCTTTGTGACGCATAAACACGTGGACCATCTCATGGGGATCATCTGGATGGTCCGGATGTTCTGCCAGTTCATGAATCACGGAGAATATCAAGGCGAAGCATATATTTACTCGCATAAAGAGGTCCTGGATCTTATAAGGGATATGGCAGGCAAGCTGCTGCTTCCGAAAGAGACCAGATTCATTGACGACCGGCTGCACCTTAAAGAGGTCCATGACGGGGAAATGATGAACATCATCGGGCATGACGTCACCTTCTTCGATATCCAGTCCACCAAGGCAAAGCAATACGGATTCTGTATGGATCTGGGGGATGGAAAGAAGCTGACCTGCTGCGGTGACGAGCCCTACGATGACTGCGAAGAAAAGTACGCGGCAGACAGCGAGTGGCTGCTTCATGAGGCGTTCTGCCTTTATTCAGAGCGGGATATCTTTGACCCGTATGAGAAGCACCATTCAACGGTAAAGGATGCCTGTGAACTGGCGGAGAAGCTTAACGTCAGGAACCTGCTCCTCTACCATACAGAGGACAGGAACCTGGCGCAGAGAAAGAGCCTCTACATCGGGGAAGGCTCCAGGTATTATCATGGAAACCTGTTCGTACCGGAGGATCTGGAAACGTTTGAGCTGTAAACCGGGCCTGCCGGGATATTACCAGACCGGGATAGACAGATGAAGAGGTGGTCTCAATGCATGACATCTGGAATCCCTGGCACGGCTGTGTGAAGTGCAGCGAAGGATGCCAGCACTGTTACATGTATTTCCTGGACAGGCTCCGGGACAAAAACGGCGCGGACATCTACCGCACAAAGGCGGGGTTTCGTTATCCGCTTTCCAAAGACCGGCAGGGACGTTATAAAGTGAAAAGCGGGGAAATGCTCCGCGTCTGCATGACGTCCGACTTCTTCCTGGAGGAAGCGGACCCCTGGCGGGACGATGCCTGGGACATCATAAGGCAGCGGCCGGACGTGAAGTTCTTTCTTCTCACAAAACGCCCGCAGCGGGTGGCGGAGCATCTCCCGAAGGACTGGGGGGACGGCTGGGAAAACGTGATGTTTAACGTCACCTGCGAGAACCAGCGCCGCGCCGATGAGCGGATCCCGATCCTGCTGGAGCTGCCGTTCAAGCATAAAGGCATCATGTGCGCCCCCTTCATAGGCCCGGTCTCCATTGAAAAGTACCTGCCGGAAAACCAGATCGAGCAGGTCCTGTGCGACGGAGAAAACTACGACGGCGCCAGGCCCTGCCATTACGAATGGGTGAAGGCGCTGCACGACGAATGCGAAAAATATAACGTCACCTTCGTCTTCTGCGGTACCGGCCGGCGCTTCGTCAAGGACGGCAGGCTCTACAAGATCGAAGGAAACGGCCTGCAGAGCGACCAGGCATTCCGGTCGGGCTTAAGCTTTCAGGGAAAACCGATCGAGTTCAGGCTCACGGATGACTGGGGAGCTCCGCTCAGCGAGGACCAGCTGTATAAACCGTATTTCGGAGAACGCTGCCGGATCTGCGGCATGAAAATGGCCTGCAACGGTTGCAGCCAGTGCGGAAGATGCAAAACGGGCGATAAGCCGACCTATTGAAATCATGAACTGCTCCGCGGAGCCGGACACCAGATGATCACCTGGTGCCCGGCTCCTTTTTTGCTTCCGGTACTGCCGCAGAGAGCATAGGAAAGCCCGGCAGATGAAATGTCAGAAAACCACATCATTATGCCTTCAGGTCCGTAAAAAGACAGGTCGCACAGTATCATGGTTATCTTCATATGGTATACTTTAAGATAAAGTATTTTTGATCATTATCGGAGTGAGGGACAGTATGGAAAATGGAAACAAGCTCAGGCTCTTATACATTTACCAGCACTTATTACGATACTCTGACGCAGACCATCCGGTCTCAACACCGGAGCTGCTCCGGTTTCTGAAAGAAGAACATGGCATGGATGTGAACCGGACGACCCTGCCCGGTGACTTTGCCATGATGGAAAAAGCCGGGCTCCATTTCGAAGTGATCCGGTCCAGGCAGAACAAGTATTACTTTGACGGGCGCCTCTTTGACGTGCCGGAGCTGAAAGTCCTGATCGATGCCATCTCCTCTTCGAAATTTATTACCGCGAAGAAAAGCAGGGAGCTGATCAGTAAGCTTACCACCCTGACTTCGGAGTATAACGCGGAAAAGCTTCGCCGGCACGTTACCGTGGAAGGCCGCGTCAAATCAGAGAACGAGAGAGGCTACTATATTCTTGATGCGGTAAACACTGCCATCGATAAAAACCGCAAGATCCGGTTCCAGTACACAGAGTACAGCAACCGTAAACGCAGGGTCATGAGGAACAACGGCGAGTATTACACGGTCAGTCCTTACGCACTGGTCTGGGACGGCGATTATTATTACATGATCGGGTGGTGCGACAACCGGGAGCACATGCGGAATTTCCGCCTGGACCGTATCTGCAAGGCGCCGATGATCCTGGAAAGCGAAGAGGCAGTTCCGAAACCGAAAGATTTCAATCTTGCAGAGTATTCCAGGAAAGTGTTCCGGATGTTCGGAAGCGACGATGAAACAGAAGTGGAGCTGCTCTGCGAGACCGGAATGATGAACGGGATCGTGGACCAGTTCGGTACAAATGTCAGGACAGAAGAGGCCGATGACCAGCATTTCCGGGCAGTCGTTACCGTCTGTCCTTCACTCACCTTCTATCGGTGGGTATTCGGCTGGAACGGCGGGATAAAGATCACCGGGCCGGAGAAGATCAAAGAAGAATACAGGACGATGCTGAAAAAGGCGATGGATGAGTGAGCTGCTGTGAAATCACGGCAGGAGACATAAGGATCCGTTAGAATTCGGACAATAGTAACGTGCAGAGTTTTTATAATGGAACGACAAGAAAGCAGGTAAGAGAACATGGCAGACCAGAAAAAACTGGATCGCTGGGCTGATAAGCTGCTTGACACAGGGAAGCGGAACAATCTGATCAGTTTTAAAGATACAAAAGCTTCTACTGCGGAAGTGCTGTATCCTGACAGTGAAAGTATCTTTGGAAAATGCTCGATCGGGCATATCTTTGAAGTCTTTGATCCCAAGATTCCAGATAGTGATATAGAGGATGCAGAAGAAGAGGATGTGATTTCAAATGCCAGGACCGATAAAAGACTTAGCCGCGAAGAATACAAAGAAACCTACGCGTCCCGTATAAAAAGTGACCGGTTCCTGCTGATTCATTCTCAAACGCCGAATCCATTGACAGCCGTACAAAATATTGCCAAGAAGGCACAGCAAATGCAGGATGAGACGGGAATTAACGTCGCCTATCTGGCATTTGGTTTTTTGAAATGGAATGATAAGGAAGGTTCGGAGATCTTCTATAGAGCTCCTCTTCTTTTGGTACATGTAAATGTCATTTTAGGAGTCCCTCCTTCACCTGGTTTCGACGGATAGTTGCTTTAAGCAGTCCGATGTTTTGATGACGCTCGACACCTCCTTGCTGTTTTAGTATAATTTCTTTTAATGGTTAACTGTTATAATCAGAGTAGATACTCCTGATATCGAAGCAAAAACGAAAAATTATATATGCAGGAATGTAACCGGACGGAGATGCAACTACCAATGTTTTTGCCGGTGTTCCAAAAGGAGAGAAGATGGCAGTTCGTGTTTCATACACCAAGTATAAGAATAATCCGAAAGCAACTTTCTGGTCCCAGATGCAGACGCTGATGCCTATCGGGATCGGACTTGCCGGTCTTTTTCTGGCTATAGGGGTGAGCCTTGGTCTGGGATTGAAGGGGTTCGGGATGGTTCTTTTTGCCATTGCCGACTTTGTCTGCTGTATGTTTGCGGCCATGAAGGCGATGGGTTTTGCCAATCGTAAAGAAAATGACGCTGTTGAAGAATATATTGCTGAAAAGTGGAATGAGGATCTTCTGAAACAAATAAAAGAGAAGATGTGCGAACCCGGTTCAGAGATTCCGGTAGAAGACGTAAAAAGTCTTCCTTCTGTATTCTTGTGCAAGAACTGCGGAAAAATTCATTCTATGACCCTTAAGGAAGCAGTGAAATGTCCGACGTGCGGAAAGCCGCTTTATAATCTTGGTGTGTCGCCCGCAGGTTGGAATGCGGCATCCACTGAAGATCGGAAAGCAAGACTGCAGTGGGTCATAAACAGCACCAATACGAACCCGTTTTTGCGGTTTTAGGTCAGTACATAATTCAACAGAATTTATGAAAAACAGTTGCTAATTAAAAGAGCAACTGTTTTCTTTTTGAATAGAGGTTTTATTTGAAAAACAGCAGAAGAAGACATGACAACTTGGTCAAAGGGATCGTTTTTCATCTTGACATTTTAAATTGCAAACGATAAAATTCCGTCATTGGGCAGCGGCTTTTAACTGCATTTGCTGCCGCGTCGGCAAATCCTTTTATTTGATCTTACATAAAGAGCTTCCTGTATAGTTTAAAGCGTGGACGTTGAAAAGAAAAAATACCTCAGAGTAGAATAAGATTTACTGACTTGGCGG
>Ga0129306_1002420_pt1 | contig 16653 bp, 14 predicted proteins | sample P827metagenome_FD_94438 | JGI IMG/M metagenome (GOLD analysis project Ga0129306, IMG submission 94438) | Capybara group fecal microbial communities from Wisconsin, USA - P827 metagenome | ecosystem: Host-associated > Mammals > Digestive system > Large intestine > Fecal | place: USA: Wisconsin... | reverse complement strand
TCATTCCCTCTCCCCCTCTCTGAACAGTACGCCCACCGATCTGCCGCCGAGCTTCCAGTGCATCACGAGCAGCGGGATCGCCGCGGCCAAAAGGATCCCCGCCCATAAGATCAGAAACGACGAAATGCTGCCGCCGTGTGTTTGAAACGGCCTCGTGGGAAATCCCTCCGCGAGAATGCGGTGCCGGAGCCAGATCCGAAAAAGGCGGGTGCTGACGAAGGTGCCGAAAGCCACCGCCGGAAGAAGCACAAGAAGCGATTCGCGAAGCATCACCCGCAGAATCGTCTTCTGCCGGACCCCGAGCGCGGACAGAACGGCGGCGGACTGCGTTCCGTGGCTCAATACATGGGAAGCGGCGTAATAGGCGGCGAACCACGAAAGCACCCATCCGCTCACGCGCATCGTTCCGCCGATCGTCGCTGCTTTGGACGCCCAGTGAAACGCCCTGTATTCCGGCGTCCCGACGGTGAGGATTTCTCCGGAATAAACCGAAACGACCACCTCAGCGCTGTGGCGGAGCCCGTCCGCGAAGACCGCGCCGCCGACGCAGAGGGCGACGAGGAGCATGAGCAGCAGAAACCGCTTCTTATTTTGCCCGGCGTCTCGGACGGCATAGAATAAGGGATAGTTCTCCTTGCGTTTCATCCGAGCCTCCTGTAAGTGTGTTTCAGGGCGATCATGGAGAGTACGAAGCTGACGAGGAATCCGAGCGCGGCGGCCAGCAGGATCAGCGCGACGTAGCCCGGCGCGATGCGGTAGGGGATGGCGAGTGTGCGGATGACCGTGAACCCGGCTTCGGTGAGCTTATGGATCAAAAATCCCCCGCCGAGCGCCGCCGCGGACGCGATCAGAGTGACGGACGCGAATTCCAGCGCGTCAGCCAGCGCGATTTTCCGGGGCGGGATGCCGAGCGCGCCGACAAGCCGGGCGTTTTTGCGGTTGTCCTGATTGTTTAAAAGCACGCCGATGAGCATGAAGACGACGAAAAAGATGCCCGCTCCCCACGCGGTTTTCCGGACGGCGTCGATCTGCTGTTCGTAGACGCGTCCGTGCACCTGGATGAGCTCGGAGGCCGGAAAAATGCCGAAATCGCCGTTCCGGTCGCCCATAAATCCGGATCCCGCATAACGGGCGTTGAGTGTTTCCGCGCCTTCCTCCGACCGGAACCACAGGAAGACTTGATTGACGTGCACAGGCGGTACGGGAGAGAATTTCACATAGATCAGATTGAAGAGATCGCCGCGGATCTTCAAATACGCGTCCGGTATGTCTATTTCCGTCTCTCCAACCCGGTCGAACGGTGTCCCCGGAATCCAAAGAGAAGCGTCGGAACTGTTGGCTTCGTGAAACTTCAGAAGCCAAGCCGGATTGTCCGTGGCGTACAGCGGAACGATCGCCGCGACCCGGAGGGTGCGTTCATCGCCATCCGTCACGCCCTCCCGGACTGAAAACTCATCTCCGACGGATAGACCGTTCCGATCGGCGAACTGCTTCGTGATAACGCATTCGTTCTCTGCCAGCCGGAGATCGGCGGGGAGTTCCCAGCGAATCATCTTCTGGTTCAAGGAATTGACGGACCAGACAAAAGCGTCGGGATCGCCGGACAGCAGATAGCATTCGATCACCGACTGCTCCGGCACCTCGGAATAGGTCCGGTATTCCTCCGGCGTCCGCTCGATCCGATAGACGGGCGTGACCGCGGCAATCACGGCCTCGTCCGTGGGGGAGATCGCGTCCGTCAGCGCATCGACGTCGGCGAGCGAGCAGAGATATTCCCGGTCGTATTCCCGCATGGCGTCTGCGGCAAAGAGGAACTCCTTCGTTCCATCCGGGTTTACTATGTAAGCGCCGTCATTTCTTGAGGAAGCCGCCGGGTTTCCGTTATACTGGAGTTCGTCCCGGAAACGGAGATTGTACAGATCCCGGTACGGCGCCGTCGCCTCGTCGAGTTTTGCCCGGAGCGCGCCGCCGAGGTTCAGCATACAGCAGAGAATGGACAGACAGGCGAGCAACAAGAGCCCCGTGCGCAGGTTCCGCCTGTGCCGGAGAAGATTCCGGAACGCATAGGTCACGAGATACATCTTCCTCCCCCCTTTCTGCTGGATCCGCAAACGTTCATGCGCGTCACGCCAACAGCCCCGCCCGCAGAGCATAGACCTCGTCGGCGTAGGCGGTCAGTTCTTCGTTGTGCGTGATCATGAAGACGGTCTTGCCGCGGCCCGCTTCCGTGAGCGTCTCCATGACGGCTTTGGCCGTGCTCTTGTCGAGGTTCCCGGTCGGCTCGTCCGCGATGAGCAGGGACGGCTCCACCACGAGCGCGCGGGCGATCGCGATCCGCTGCTGTTCACCGCCCGAGAGCTCCGACGGAACATGTGCGGCGCGCGCGGAGAGTCCCACTTCCCGGAGCACCGCTTCGACCCGCTCGTCGCGCTCCTCCTTCGGGACCCCGCGGTAGCCGAGCGGCAGCTCGATATTTTCCCGCGCCGTCATCGTCGGGATCAGGTTGAAGCTCTGAAAGACAAAGCTGACTTTTTCACGGCGCAGATCGGTGCGTTCTTTTGAAGACAGGGTATGGACCGGCATGTCGTCCAGCCAGTACTCGCCCGAAGTCGGGGTGTCGAGCAGTCCGAGGATATTGGCGAGGGTGCTCTTCCCGCTGCCGGACTCCCCGAGGAGCATGACGAATTTCCGATCCGGGACCGTCAGCGTGATCCCTTTTAACACCTCAAGCGTCTCGTGCCGGGTTTTGTAGGTCTTTCGCAAATCAAATAAACGGATCATGCCGCGCCTCACTTTCTCTCCGCCAGCAAATCGGTGGGGTTCGTTCTCATCAGTCTCACGGTCAGCTTGCCGATCGGGATCAAGAGGATCAAGAGCGCCGCGCCGAGACAGAGCATCTCCGACATGCCGCCGCCCATGTGGAAGAGGATCTCTTCCGGGAGACGGGCTGACGCGATCTCGCGTCGCAGATACGCCCCGGCGATCATCCTCCCGGCCGCCAGCCCGCACACGAGCGCCGCCGTGCACGCCGCGAACAGCTCGAGGAACAGGGTCCAAAAGATCTGCCCGCGCGACAGTCCGACGGCATATAGGATCCCGACGTCGAACATGCGCTCCCCGATCATGATGGAGGAGACGTACAGGACCGCGACCGCGCCGACGAGGAGCACGCTGAACGAAAGCAGCGTCGCGGATTCCCCGAGCCGCCTCGCCCGGTCCTCCCGCTCGGATGCCGCCAAGACTTCTTCGTCCGTGACGTCGAGCGCCTCGGCGTATGTGCTCCCCCGGTCTGCGGCCATCCGGCACGGCACCGCGACGGACGTGAAGACGCCGGTGAGGAGCGCGCAGACCAAGAGCAGCGGCATCAAAACCCGGTAGCGTCCGCGCTGACGGCCGATATTCCGCAGCGCATTCTGCATGAGAAACATGATTCTTCCCTCCTCCGCTTTACGCTTCGTCCCGGCGTATCAGCCGGATCGGCGAATTTATATGGATGTAACCGGCGGTCAGCAGCACCGTCACGGCGAAACAGCCCGCCGCCGCGCATATGGCGAAAACGAGTCCGACAGCGGTCGGGCCGTACCGCAGCGCGTTCATCTCGAGATAGATATACCCCTTCGACAGGAGCCAGTGCACAGGACCGCCGCAGACCGCCGCCGCAAGCAGGGCGATGGTCACGAGGATCGTGTTCTCCCCCGCCGTCTTCATCACGATGTCCCGCTCCGGGATGCCGAGACTCAGATAGGTCCCGATTTCCCGCCCGTTCTCGCGGATCAGAACGATCGTCACGATCAAGAACAAAATCGCGGTCAGCGCGCCGGAGACCCGGATCATCGCGTCCGCCGTTTCAAGCAGGAAGTTCGGATTCCTAATGAAGTTTTCGTAGGAATTCGCGAACGGATAAACGGTGAATTCCGCGCGCCAGTCCTCCGGGAGCATGCTCCGCACGGCTTCCTCAAAGGCTTCCGGCGAGGCGTCGTCTTTGAGATCGAAGTATGCGAAGAAGTTGTTGATGTGGTGCCGCGCGGCGAAATCCGCATCGGTCTCCGGTGTCCCGAAGAGGGTATAGGCCGTCTCGAAATCCGTATGGATCACCCCGAGCATGGCTTCCGAAACGTAGTAATACGCATCCCGGTAATGCGTCTGCACGTACTCCTGCGCGTCCACGTCTTCGCACAGCCGGTCAAAGGGCGTCCCGGGGAACGACGCGCCGCCGAAATCCTCGTAAAAATCCGCGCCGGTCAGGTGCCTTCCGCTGCGCGGCACATCCGGATTCACGAATTCATAAAACTCCGAGCAGTACAGGCTGTAAATCCCGGAGATTTTCAGCTCAGTAACCGGATTTCCAGTGACGTCGCAGAGTGTCACACTATCTCCGACACCTTTGCTGTAAACCCTCGCATAAAAATCCGTGATGACGCACTCTCCACGACCTGGTTCTGCTCCTTCTGTCAGAATGAAATCATACAGAACCCGTGATGTGCTCTCCCGAGCGATCCCTGTGAATGCGTCCAGTTCACCTCCGACAACGATGTGCTCCGTCATGATCTTTGTGGGAACGTCATGATTTCCCATAAGGCCGTAAAACTCGCTCAGATTCCTCTGAATATCCGCAGGAAGATCTTCCGAAAAACCGTAGGCGGTCTCCGCGTAGGCGACGGCAGTTTCCCGGCATTCCGGCAGGCTGCCGAGAGCATCAAACATCTCCGTCGTTGCCGGATACGGATGATCGTATGCGTACATGGTACCCGGGTCGAAAAAGATATCCGGAATGCCGTTTGTCGTGGAAGTCCCGTTGACACGCACGTCCAGCGCAGACCAGCCGGGGTGCTCCGGACTATACTGCAATTCATTCCGGAACGCGATCCGGTAACGGTTTGCGTAACGAGCGGCAATCTCACGCTGTTCTTTCAGGGCGAAACTGCGGTAAAAGAAGCCACAGAAGGTGACGGACAGCACCGCCGCAAGAAGGAGGCACGAGATGATGTTCCTCCGCTTGTGCCGGATCAGTCCGGATAGGATCATCTTCAGTTTATACATACCGCGCTCCCTCCCAAAACAGTATAACCTAAGTCTGCCCCCAGACGATGAAAAATGGTTGAAGGCAGCAACTGCGCTTCTCTTTCTATAACCGTGAAATCCGGGCGTTTGTTACATACTTTTGGTATTATCGAGATAATCACAGCTCACAGCGATCTTTCACCCTACTTTTCTTTCCATCCTCACCCTCGTCCCTTCTTCCACGCGGTCGAACTCGGCAACAATGATCATGTGCCAGTAGGTAAGAGTAACTGTTTATGGGGATATGGTAAGCAACTTACTTATGAGTTTATGGATTTTGGCCACCCCGCTGCGTGCCGATGCGTATGCGATTTGGAACCATCGTGACCTTGGTGATGCTCTTCTTATAGTAATGCCGCTCGAAGAAGGAAAATAGCGAATTCGGCAAAAACTTTTTACAATTCCACGGAAAAACCTGAAAAAAGCATCGATTGTAGACCCACCCTTCCCCCGTGAGTGAAATTTACAAATCCAGGGTGGAATTTGAATTATGATTGCGCTATAAATATAGTGGGACTCAGAGAACGCGGAGAGACGGACATGTTTGATGAAGAGAAATTCAATGCGATTGTGGCGAAACACAGTAGGGCATTGTGGCTTTATTGCTTCGACAAACTCAAAAACAAAGAACTGGCTGACGAGACATTGAACGACATCTTTACGGTCTTATGGAAAAAGTGGGATCGTATCGACACGGAGGACAACGTCAGAGCATATCTGTATCGGGTCGCGGACTTCTGCGTCAAGCACAACCATGCGAAAAATGTTAAGTATTACGAGAAGCACGAATCCTATGAGGCTTTGGAAAACGATCCGGAGGGTTTATTACACTCGGATGCATATTTCAGCGACAAACCCGGAGAAGACGAAAACAACATACTACTCATCAAAAATGCTCTTGACAGCGAGTATCAGGAGCTCTTCGAGTACCGTTATATACAGAAAAAAACGATTCAGGAAATCGTAAGTATCATGAGCATCCCCTATTCGACGCTCCGCTACCGACTCCATAAGATGGAAGGGATGATACGGGAAATCATCAAAAAAACTTTCTGATTTTTCGCTATTTCAGATGTTAACGTGTCATTACTGAATGAAAGATTAAGCAAAGCGAGATATGTATGGAGGAATGGGATGGAGTCTAAACTCTTTGAGCGGATCCAAGAAATGGAGTCCGTTTCAACGATTTCCACGGACGAGGAACTGATCGCCGCCCTCGCGAAGATCATCGAAACCGAGGAACAAAAACCGTGGGATTCCCGCGACTATGATTTGATTGATGAGGCGGTCGAATTCAAGCTGAAGCTGGAAGGTGTGGATACAGAGGAATGCAGCCGCAGGGCTGAGAAGGTCGCTGACCGGGTTATGCAAAATGTCCGTGATGATCGCAATGCCGCAGCAAAACGACATTCCGGACGGAGACGCATAGTGTATGCGCTGGCGGCCATAGCTGCCTTGTTTATGCTTACGATCACCACCTATGCTTTCAGTCCGTCTTTTCGGGATTTCACGAACAGAATGTACAATCAACTGAAAGACAAAACATGGTATCACGACGATCATACGGACTATATCATTACCCATGATATTCTGAATGTTTCATCGCTGGATGATCTGGTTGCCGATGATAGATATGCGTCTCTTGCGCTTCCTCACGATTTGCCGGAGGGATATGATATTACTGGCATTCAGGCAAGTGACTTCGGCGAATTCCAGAGCATTTCCATCGATATTCAAAAAGATGGGGAACCCTGTACGCTGAGTATCAGGAAAAATTCCACAGAAGATTACAGAAGTCTTGAAACAGTAAGAATGGGAGAATATGACGTCTATATAACCGAAACAGAGGATGGATTTTCCGGGATGTTAAAGATAGATGATACGGCATATCAGATCAGGGCAGATAGTATTGAAACCATGACTGATATCGTAAACAGCATAAGATGATGGGATGATTAAGAGCAATCGCATAAGTGATAACGCGAAAATTTCACCGCATAAACAAAGAAAGCCTCCACGCGAAGAGAAAAGGAACCGCTAACCGACAGAGCAGGAAACACCCCACGTCGTAAACCGTCCCTGCCATAACTGATGGATTATTCCTCCTCCTGACATAACCTCCCATCACCCTCCCGCCCCATCCCCCGCGAATTCCGCCGAAATCCCCGCCCAACTTCTCACCCGGAGGTCTCTGCCCGCATCCGGTCCTTTCCGCCCCTTTCCGCATATGGGTCAGGGTATGGGTCAGCCCACACCCCGGAGGTGAGGCGCTGGTGCGGAGGACCCGTTTTTCGTCAATAACAAACAAAAATCAGCCCGATCTTGAACGATCAGAGCTGATTTTTTGTTGGATTTTACCAACTGCTCTTGCGGGGAAGGGATTTGAACCACATGACCTCCGGGTTATGAGATGGTATCAGAAATACTATTCAGAACAATATGATCGTTTATAGCGGTATTCTCTCGGATTCCGGATGGTCTTTGACGAAAATAGGTCCGATTGTTCTGGGGTGCTTTTTCCGCGTATGGGTCAGGGTATGGGTCAAGACCGGAAAGCGGAGCAAGGAAGGGCTGAACTTTACACATTACACCCAGTTTCGGTGGTCCGGCGTTTTGACGAAAAGACTCCGTTTATTTCCGGTTTCCGGCAAAACGATCGCTTGGTTTTCAGCCGTGTCTCAGGTGAAAGTCGTGTAGAAATTGCACCGCTCAGGCAAAGAAAAGGTCTGCGCGGAAAGAGAAGCCGGGAGGCGTGTCTGTAAAGTGACGAATTGTCTGAACCCCGGCGGGGCTATCGAAAAACACCTCTGATCCCTTCTTAACTTGGACTTGACTTGGAGAGAGCGGGATAGATGAAAAATTGCCCCGCTTAATAATTCAAGAAGGTTTTCGGCAGATACGCGGAATAGCGAGCTTCGGACATCAATCCCAGATGGATTTCACATCGTATTGTGGGATGTACATGTCCTCAGTCACGAGTGTGAGATCATCGCATCGGGCTTGGGCAATCAGCAAGCGATCAAACGGATCTCTGTGAATCCAAGGGAGATTCTGAACCGCTTCCAAATGGGCGGAACTGATATGGAGTATTTCAAAATCCAACGAAGCACAATCTTCCATGATTTTCGTGATGGAGAACGGGAGTTCGAGTTTCCCGAGACTACACTTTATTGCCATTTCCCAGAAGGAAGCGATACTGATATATACCTTTTCACTTGTCTGAATTCTTTCGCGGGTACTGTCCGGAAGACGGAGATCCGCGTTCAAGTACCACAGGAATGTATGTGTGTCAAGAAGCAGCATCACATATACTCCTTGAAATCATCGAGGGGAGCGTTGAAATCATCAGACATTTTGATGGTGCCATGATAGATTCCGTAAGGTCTCCGTTTTTTCTTTCCGGGATTCGATGTGTTTTCGTTTTTCGCTTCGTATTTCAGAAATTTCAGATAAGATACCACTTTTTCCAGAATCTCTTCAGATGTGCCTTCTGCTTCTTGCATTAACGTCTCGATTGCCATAGCGCATTCCTCCGCTCGTTATTCTCAAGTACAGTATACCACATATCCGCCCAGAATGCAAGAGGTGTTTCCGCTGCACCCGATCTTCAAAAGAGCCATCTGGTTTACGACGTGGGGGGCGAACGAAACGTTCGGTCCCCTCTTTCGGGGGGACGCCAGATATAGTCTGGAGTCCCCGTCGTGGTTAGCGCCGTCGTCAACGTCCCAATAAAGGCAACGCTTTACATGGAGTCGCGGTTGGCGACGGGATATTTCAGTACCCTCCCACTTAACGACGCAGAGGTCGGCAGTACCGACCCCTGACGAGTTCACAAAAATGCTTCTGGACTTCCGACAGGAGGCGTGGTATGTTTGTGTCCCGGAAGTACGGTGATCCCGCTGAAATGGAGTAGTGGAACTTTACACATTACGACCGGTTTCGGTGGTCCGGCGTATTACCGAAAGAACTCCGGTTATTTCCGGTTTCTGGCAATACATTCGCTTGACTCTCTGCCTTGACTCGGGCGTAAGCTGTGCAGAAATTGCACCGCTCAGTCAAAGAAAGCGGTTTCCTAAGCTCACCTCAAACAAGAAGCTGTCTCCGCTTCGGTTTGAACGGATTCTCTCTCGCATCCGCTGCGGCGTTTTCATTGAGTTCGTGGACAGTCTCGTTTCCAAACGCTTCGATTCTCCATGGGGTGTAATCAAGTTTTCTGTGTCCCTTTTTACTTTGGATCACAGATCAGGTACAGAGCGAGCAAGGGACCCTGGTTATAGCTTTCATCTGGATACTCCCTGCCCAAACGCTCATATTCCTTCATCAGGAGCGGAATCGCTTCTTCCATCTTATGCTCCCCGAAGAGCAGACAGGCAAAAGATTGAGCGTATGGGTTGCGGATGCTGTCATAGCAGGAATACAGTTCCGCCGTGTATACAGGGTCTGCCTTTGCAAGAATACGGAAGGAGAGTTCGACAAAATGATCGATCGCAGTTGTTCTGAATCTTCTGATGATGAGCGGGCATACTTCATCAGCCATTTCGATCGCTTTGCGGCATAAGGCATGATCTGCCATGTTGTCGAGCGGTTTGCGCATATATGACACGATGGTTTCAGCCTCTTCGAGATTCGAAATATCTTCTCTTTGTTTGTTAATCAGAGCCCACCGCTCTTGAGAAATGGTCGATTCGTGCAGAATTTCGTCCATTTTATTGTGGAATTCGTCAGATTCCTGTATGTGTATTTGAAAATCCTCCATAGCTGCCGGAGACATCTGTTCGAGCGGGTGTTTTTTGAAAAAGGCCTTATTCGGACGGTTAGCAGTCATGTACGAGTTCCCCTTTGTGATTCATTGGTTTGTACTATCTGAGCCGGTAAGCGGCAGGGTAAACTGTTCCGTGTCGGCATCCTTACGGAAGGAACCCTCGAGCAGTTCCGCCGCTACATCCCTGTCAGTGATCCGGATGATACTGTCCTCGACGTCTTCCTTCGACAGCAGGTTCATGCTTCCGTACCAGACGATTTCCCGATCTATGACTGCGTACCGTTGCTGCCAGCCGTTTGACAGTTCCACCTGAAAACCGTTCAAGCGGAGCCGCTCCATCAGTTCAAGTCTGGTTTCGTTCCTGCCGAAGCGATAGACGTCGGGGTGTAGGGTCAGGATGACCACGTTCACGCCCGTTTCCTGCCGTTCTCGGAGAAGTGCGATCATATGCTCGACTTTCGGGCGTGATAAGGTAGGGCTGGACAGGATGATCTCCTTTTCGGCATGAAGCAGGTCGTTTTCATAAGCCTCAAGATAGGTGTCGCTGTCATAGATGGCATGGACGGTCTCTCTTTCCGGAGACGGGGACGAGGCAATCTGATATCCGATCCGTTTGTATGCTTTAAGCCGTTTCAGATACATACGGTCGAATACGGGAATGTGGGTATCCACATAATCATAGATCACGACGTCTTCTTTGCCGGGATAGTCCCGGTTCAGCCGTCCGGCATACTGCTCGACGATCCCCTTCCACGCGACGGGCATTGCCATGATCAGTGTGTCAAGGCGGGGATAATCAAAGCCTTCGCCGATGAGCTGTCCGGTTGCGACGAGGATCAGACTTTCGGATGGAGCGACCTGCTCCATTTCTTCGCATAGGTTTTCCCGTTCGTCGGAAGACTGCTCGCTGGTCAGCAGGAACACATGATCCGCCAGACCCCGAGTACTGTCAGCGAGCAGTTTGGCGTGTTTGACGTATTTAGTCAGCACAACGGGCGTTCTGCCGAGTGCGATGCAGTCCCGAATATCGGAGACGATCTGTTCGTTCCGTACCTCGCTGTTACGAAGGCATTCGTAAGCTTTCCCGATATTCTTTTCGCCATCCCCGCCCGGGAAGACAACTCGCGTAAAGCGCGGGAGGACGAAGCAATTGATCCCCATTTCTTCAGCCCGCTTCCTGGCTGTGTACCGATACCGAACCGGTCCCAGCAGCATCTCGTTAATCTTCTCGAGTCCGTCGCTTCGGAAGGGGGTCGCGGTTACGCCGTAGAGATGCTTCGCATGGATTTCACGCAGAACCTCACGCATCGTTTCCGACGCGCTGTGGTGACATTCATCCACCAGAACGAGACCGTACTCTTTCAGCCTTGGGTGGAATTCTCCCTTTTTGCACAGGGATCCGACCATTGCGATATCGATGATCCCGGTGGATGAATCCTTTGGCCCTTGTATGATTCCGACAAAACTGGAACGGGTTTTGATGCGGCCGCTTTTCGTCGTGTATTCCGGCAGGCTTTCATCCAGATTCAAAAAGTTTGAGATCGCTTTCTCCCATTGTGAGATCAGTGAAGAGGATTCGAGCAGGATCAGCGTCGAAGTCTTGAGTTCAGAAATAAGCCCGCAGCAGACCACGGTTTTTCCAAACGCCGTCGCTGCGTTCAGAATCCCGCAGTCGGCTTTCATCATGGTTTCTGCCGCTTCCCGCTGATTGTCCCGCAGAACACCTGTAAATGTGACGTTGATCTGCTTTCCGTCAGCACGGCGGTCTTCGACGGTGAAGGGAATACCCGCGCCTCGGCATTTATCTGCCAGGGTTTCATACAGCCCACGAGGAATGCCGATAAAACCGGAGTCATCCTCGCCGAGATAGATAAATCTTCCGTTCGAGTAATTCGAAAGTCCGATCGCTCGGTTTCGGAAGAAAACCGGGTTGGAAAAAGCGGCGAGGCGACGGATCTGATTCTGAAGGCGAGGCTTTAGGTTTGCGGTTTCGACAAAAACAAGATTCGCCCGCACGATGCGAAGCATACCGTCGCAGTCCTCTCTTTGGAACCGCATGGTCTTTTCCCATGGTTTCGGAGCGTAGGAAGAAGGACCGGAAGCGGGATCATGTCCCTGCCAGGCAGAAATCTTCGATTCCAGATCTTGTTTTGACAGCTTTTCCGTATCAAACAGAACTTTCCATTGATCGGGAAATGCATTCCACTTTTCATCGACAAACGCACTGTTCCCGTTCTGCAATGCCAATCCCTGCAAGGGCAAAGCAATCAGATTACCGAGTTCCCCGTCCGCGAGCGAATCCTGCGCCGGGAGCAACCGGTCGTAGGTACGAAACGATTTCAAGTTGACGGACTCCGCGCCTTTGTCGAGCAGGGCGAAGCCGAATCTGCGGGCAAGGGAGGCGTCGAGCGGTTCCGAGAAAAAGATCCAAACATGCGCACCGTTTCCAGATCGGGAGCGTTCCGTGGGACAGGGGATTTCATGCAGCCTGCAAATTTCCCGCAGGGCGTCGACTTCTTCCCGTAAGTTCGGGCTGTCTGTTATGGGCTTATCGTTTTCCGATTCGGCATTGTGTTCGTCAAAATCGAAAACAAGAAATCGGCAGGTTCCGTCCGGAAAGAGCGGATACACGCCGATTACATCCGAAGCGTCGGCTTTTTCACCTTGAAGATGGCTGACGATGTGCCGCGCCTCGAGCTTGGTCCACGAGCGGTTCGGACATTCCCCGCACTTCTGTTTTTGCCCCGATGCCTTCGGACAAATACCGTGTTGCCAGAAATGGTCGCATTGCAGATAGTAGCCGCTTTTACCCGTCTTCCGATTCATGGCGCGCTTTGCGAACACATCGGTGCGGCCCCAGAAATACGAATAGAATTTCCGGGCAAGGCTGACGGTGATCGGAACCAATGGGACGTTTTCAGCAGCGCTGCCCGCAATCGCCGTATCACCGGATGGATAAGCGATCCCCGCCTGGTCCAGCAGGGATTTCAGAAGCCGGTTTTCGGATTCAAGCTGCTTGATACGGGCGATGAATGTTTCTTTTTCGGATAAGGGATTGTTTGTGTTCATAAACAACTTCAAATATGTGGTTTGTTGTTAATTTCAACGCTCAGTCAAAGAAACACTCCGGGACGGTCTGTGCCGATAGGTCGCCAAGAGTGACGTGCCGACTGACTCCAATCTGGCTTGATAAAAAATCGGTTCCTGTTCCTTCTTATCTTGACTTGAAGAGAGCGGGATTGATGCAGAAATTGCGCCGCTCAGTCAAAGAAAAGGTTTGCCCGGCGAGAGGGGGGGAATCATTCCATATACTCAAAGAAGAGTCATACCCGAGTCATGCTCTTGGTCCTCTGATTCGATAATATTATTCCGGAAGAAATCAATCAGAAGATTGTTCATTCCCTGTGCAGCATATATTGTCGCTATCATCAATTCATCCGGATCGATCTCAGAAAAGTCAATATCGTACCCGGCTGTCTGGATCAACTGTGTCATAAAACATCGTTGCGCTCTGCCGTTCCCCTCCCGGAAGGGATGAATCATGTTCAGCACATTGTAGAAGTCAGCGATTTGTTCCGCGTAGTGGTCAAAATGCAGATTAAGGAAGTAATTCTCCTCTTTCAGACGACGGAAACAGTTCTCCGCCATATACTCAATATCGGCAGCATCCGCGAAACTGGTTCCTTTCTTAGAGAGGTTGACGGTTCTGATTTTTCCAGCCCATTCATAAAGATCGTCGAAAAGATACTTATGGATGGCTTTCAAATGATCAAAGTCAAATTCGCCTGAAAAAGGATTCTGTAACAACTCTATGCTTTTGGCCGCTGTAATACCGGATTCAAGAAGGGACAGTTCCTTTTCATTGCGTATGCCGAATTTGTTGATCAAACAGGTTGTTCCGGGATAACAGTCATCGGCGGAAGAATGGAGTTTATACGGCATGAGCACCCTCTTCGGAAAGAGCGGATTTGTGGGCTTTATCTCTCAGCAAGGCGAGATATTCCTCATAGGTAATCTCTTTTTTGAGAAGTTTTTTGCACCATTCACGCATCTGCTCGTCAACCGTGAATCCTTCGATTTCCACATTGGCAATCCCGCGATCCAACGCATTTTCTAAAGTCATTATGATCCCTCGCGTATTCAAGTATATCTGAAACAGATTATACCACAAAACAGCCCGGAATGCAAGAGGTGTATCCGCTGAACCCGATCTTTCTGCCAATCCCTCCGTTTACGACATGGGGGACGAACGAAAGGTTCGGTCCCCACTTAAGAAATGTCGAAAAACAGCGTTGTAGTCCCCGTAACGATTCGTTCCTCCGTCTCAACCCCAATAAAGACAACACTTTTCACGCCCTAACGGTTCGTTAGCCCGTATTTGGCAGGTGATAACAGCAGGAGGAATCGTGTCAGCCGAACTGACGGATATGACCCCCTGTCCGCCCCGTTCGGGCGATTTGGCGGGCATCCGCGGTACGGCAGTGCAACGGCTCCTCCCAACAAAAGACGGCCCACAACGCCGCGGTGAGCGTATATGGGAGAAGCGCCCTAATGCTTGTTCCGCGTCACTGCAGGCAGTCATTCTTTCTTCGAAAGGTATCGCTGTTTCGTTAAACACCGCGGGAGCTGCGGTCTTACCCGCATTACCCAGAGCCTTCCGCATGCAACTCAATACTTATGGCTCTGCTTCACCAGCTCTCGATATTCCTCCTCCGTGCGGAAGCAGACGAATTCCTGGCTGTCTGTGACAAGTAAGCGTCCGTTCATGCCGGAGGCGATCCGGTTGATCCGCTTTGCACTGTACCCTTCGGCGGCAAGGTGGGGCTCCTCGTATTCCCAGGCGTTTCCGATCTCGACGGGATAGAAGTCGTCTTCCTGCGCGGCGGGAACGCTGTAGGAGACGAGGACGCATCCGGCTTCGCATTCCTCCCCCCAGGTCGAGACGCTCTTCACTAGACCCACGCCCGGCGCGAACCAGTATTCCTTGAGTCCGGCGTCCACATGGGAGTAATTGTCCTCGAAATACCAGTGGTCGCTCTTGTCCTCAGGCTTTTTCACAAGGATCGTGATCTTGCGGCAGTGCTCGAAGGTCCCCGCGGGAACCGTGACCGTGCCGCCCTCCTCCACGGTGAAGACGAGAGGCAGGCCGTCCGAGGTCGTCTTTTCCTCTCTGTACCCGGGAACCCATTTTTTATCCCAGATCCTGCCCATGAACTGATCCAGATACCGGTATGTCTTGATGCCGAAAATGCGGTCCTCGTACCGTCCCCGCTCGCCGAACCGATACGGACCGAACGAGAGACCTGGGGAATAGCTCAGTCTCATGCCGTCCGCGTCTTTGATGAAAGTGAGGGCGTTGACGGACGACGGGCAGAAGCGGTATCCCTTCTTCTGATACTCGAGGAAGCGGGAGAGGACTTCGATCCCGTAGAGCGCGATGCGGACGGATTCCTCGTGGACGTTCAGCCGCACCGCCTTTTTCAGCATTTCGACGGCCTCCGCGATCTTCCATTCGTCGGCGAGAGCGTCCGCGAAGGAGAGATAAACCGAGGAATCGAGATCTTCGGACTGTTCATACCCCTTCTTCAATGTGTAAGGTTCCGTCACGGCCTCGTTCGTCAGGGTGCCGTCCGTGTATTCCACTGTGCGCTCGATGGTCTGATACACCCAGTCGGGGATGTCCGGGTTCTCGTAGACCCATCGGTTTCCGACCGCGAAGGGCATATACCCCTCCCCGCCGCGGATCTCGTATTCGGTCAGCTCGTAGGTTTCCTCGGCTCCCTCCTTGGAAGCCGAGACCTTGACGGGCCCGACGCCCGGCGCGTACCATGTGTCGAGAACGTAGGGACCGAACCATTCGACCTTCGCTTCCGTTCTCATGTGGAGGCAGTCCGCAAACTCCCCGGCTTTGACACGGATCCGCTCGTCCTTTGAAATACAGGTCAACGAGGCGTGATTCTTCTCGTCGGTGATCGTGTCACCGGGATGCATGGCGGTGTCGAAGAGGGTCCGACGGCACCTGGAGGCGTAAATGGCGAAGGAATCGAAGTCCTTCGGGAACCGGAGGGAGCATGAGCCAAAGCCGAATCCGGGCTGATTCTTGAAGAGCAGCCGGGTCCCGTCCCTTAGAAATCCCTCGCCCGTGACGGACCAACCTCCCGCTCCCGCGATCCGTTCTGCGACTTCCGTCATGCGTTCAAGGAATCGGAGAGCGGCGACGGCGTTCGCGTGATAAGCATCCGAGGGATTGATCAGCCGGACAGCCTCCCCGAAATCCGCCCGAGCCTCGTCAAAGCGCTCAAACTCGCATAGTGTACGCCCCCGCCAGAAGAGCAGAGCGCCCTTCGCGTACCCGTAGGTTTCGGATCCCGCGTAGTTTTCAATCTCCGGCAGGGCGGTCTTATCGAGGAATTCGAGCTTCTTTTCGTCCCCGCCCATTTCGAAATAGTCGTCGATCAGGGCGTCCGCGATAACTGCCGCGTTTTTCCCGTCCTTCGCCGCCCGCTCCCTACGCTCGGTCAGAGCCTTCTTTTCGTCCTCCCCGAGACCTTCGTCGCCGCTGATCTTGTAGGACAGCGCATCGGCGAGCAGGCTGTTCTTCGTCTCCCCCTCTTCCGCTTCTTCGATCAGCTTCAGAGTGGAATCCACTTCTTTTTTGAATCCCTCGTCGTACTGTCCGCCGTGGAGGGAATAATACCGATTGAGTCCTGAGACGAGATTTGTCAAGGGGGTTTTCTCCCAAATTCATAAAAAGTTGTAATCCCGGCACATTCCTTAACCTTGATTCCACAGTGCTTGGTACATACTGGATGAAAGCGCAGCCTCCATTT
>Ga0129306_1002419_pt1 | contig 16655 bp, 21 predicted proteins | sample P827metagenome_FD_94438 | JGI IMG/M metagenome (GOLD analysis project Ga0129306, IMG submission 94438) | Capybara group fecal microbial communities from Wisconsin, USA - P827 metagenome | ecosystem: Host-associated > Mammals > Digestive system > Large intestine > Fecal | place: USA: Wisconsin... | reverse complement strand
TATATGTCCCAGGAGTATGAGGAAACGCTGCTGTTTGACCGGACTCCGGTGGAGTATCTCGCGCCTTCCGGGCAAAAGGACGACGTGACGATGGTGCGAACCTATCTGGGCTCCATGAAATATACGGCAGATGAGATGTTCCATCCGATCCGGGAACTGTCCGGAGGACAGAAGGCGAAACTGCTCTTATTAAAGATCAGCCTTACCCAGGCAAATGTTCTGATCCTGGATGAACCGACGAGAAATTTCTCGCCGCTTTCCGGACCGGAAGTCCGGGGAATTCTGAAACAGTTTCCGGGAGCCATTATCAGCGTCTCCCACGACCGGAAATATATTTCGGAGGTGTGTGATACGGTTTACCGGCTGACACCGGAAGGATTAACGGCAACCGGGAAGAATCAATGATAAAGGAGAAAACGAAAATGAATGCATATGAATATATTACATTAAGAGAACGCCCCGAGCTTGCAGAATCTGCAGCGGAATGGTTTCACCGGAAATGGGGTGTACCGAAAGAAGCCTATCTGGAATGTATCGAAGCATATCTGAGCAGTGCAACAGAATATGGCTGGTATCTGTGTTTGAATGATAATCAGATTATCGGAGGCCTGGGTGTGATTGAAAATGATTTTCACGACCGGAAAGACCTTGCGCCAAACGTGTGCGCGGTATATACGGAAGAAGCATATCGCGGTCATGGCATTGCCGGCTGCCTCCTGAATATGGCGACAGAGGATCTGAGGGCAAAAGGAATAACGCCAATATATCTGGTTACCGATCATGTTGGATTCTATGAACGTTATGGCTGGGAATTCCTGTGTATGGTTCAGGGAGATGGCGAGCCGGAAATGACAAGAATGTATATTCATTGGTAACGGATTCTCCCTGATAGCAGGAAGAATCCAAAGAAACCTCTGGTTTCGTGGCAGAGGATTCCAAAGGGGACAGCGTCCCTTTTGGCACACGACTTTGCAAGCAAAGTCTAGTGTGTTATACCTTTATCCGAAAGCCGGCAGATATCTCGCGGCAAAGCCGCTCGATGTACGTTGGCCGTCGAATGTGCGCCCGTGCACGCACGGCGCCCGCTCTCCGGCTTATCGCTCAAAACAGCAGCGTGTGCCCCGTTGAAGCACAGGCTGCTGTTATTGCATTGCGGAGAGAAAAGGTCGCTTCCGTGAAGGAAGCTGACTTTTGAACGACGCAAAAGGAATGGTGACGTGACTCCTGTCACGGCGCCGATTCCAAGCCGGATTGAGGATAGAGGTATACAAAAATCAGACAATGAAATTACTGATACTACCAATGGAGCTCCTCACGGAAGCTATGGAGAGCGTTTCGCTCGATGCCTCTCGCGCGGCTCTCGCTTAAATGAAAATGCGCCGCGGTCTCTGCTCTGTCGTGGAGAAGATCATCGTCAAAGCCATAGCGATAACGAAGATATGTGCGCTCCCTAGGGGAGATCATATCCAGAGCATGATGGACTTCTTCATATGTTTCTTTTTCGATATAAATCTGTTCCGGTGTCTTTGTGTACTCTGAAAAAAGCCTGTCGTAAAAACTGCTCTCGTCATTGTCCGGATCATTATAAGGTTCAATATCGAGACTCAGCATCTGACCTGTGGTTGGAATGGCAGATACACATTTTCGGACACAGTCCATCATCGCGTTTTCAGAAACCCGGGATGCGAAGGTTTGGAACAGATTACCTTTTTCAGGACGGAAGGAATAGACAGCCCTTAGCAAACCGATTGATCCCTCCTGAAGAAGATCGTCTGCTTCAATCTGAAGACCAGAGTACTGCGCCTCAAATTTGGCAGCCAGTGCTTTAAGCGAAGGAAGCAAATGATCAATCAGCTCACTCTCTGCATCGGCATTTCCGCTTTGTGCCTGAATGCAGAGATCTTCATTTGTCATAATCAGAATCCTTCAGATTGTTAAGCAGATTCAGGAAACTGTCGCCAAGAGATGAGAGCTTTTCCTCGGGTATACCTGCTGCGGCAATCGTATTTATTACGGCTGTGGTCAGATCCTCTGCAGATATTGTACTGAGATTAACAGCCTCACCATCTTTGGTCAGATTCTCTCGCAGCTGCTTTAACACTTCGGCTGTCGCAGCTTGCTGCTCATTGGCATTCGACTCTGCATTTTTCTTTATATCTCGTACGATCTGCATGAAAAGATTCTGGATCGTGTTCGTATCTGCGGTGATAGGAGGCGTGGCGAGCATCTTCAGATCCTGCGCAGCATTTTTGGCTGCAACTGCATCCTCCGGATGAAGGTTTGCTTGATTCAGAGTGAGAGAGCGCATGAAGGTCAGGATCTGGTTCATTGCATTGATCCCGGCAATCATAGTTTCATCCCGATACCGAGCCAGCAAAAGCAGCAACTGCGGGAAGCGAGGGTGCTCTATCAGCTGGTTCAGAACGGAGGCATCCACCTTCCCTGTATACAGGAATTTTGCTGTCTCCGCTGAGAGCCTAAGCTCCTCAATATCATAATTCTTCCGATCTGGGATATCCGTTTCACCAAGAAGGAAGTCCGTCGACACATCAAAGTATTTGGCGATCCGGATGATGAAGCCATCGCCCAGATTCGCTGTCCGCCCCTGGAGATACCGGCTGAGGGTACTGCTTGAAAGGCCGACTCTTTCGGCAAGTTCGGCCTGGGTGATTTTCCTGCTTTTGATAAGGTCCTGGATACGCTGCCGGGTATCACCAGGGAGGTAAGTGTTGGACATGGTAGCCTCTTTTCTGGTCAGGGATTACTCATCTCGGAAATCCTGATCCCTGAGGATAATGTCCAGCATCTCCCGAGGGGTCACGATAAAAGGTTTGTTCGGGAAATGCCTGATATTTCCGGTCACAAGATAAGCATCTTCCTCTTTTCGTTCTTCCATAACCACTTCATAGAATACGAGATCCTTGGGATCCGGCAGTTCCACATCAAGATGCTCGGCATCGACATAAATGGCACGTTTATGAAAAGTACTCATAATGCCTTCTATGAGATCTCCAGGAAGATGAAACTTTGGCCGGGAAAGTACTTCCTGATATTCCTTTTCTATCGCCTCATTTAGAATGGGTATGATTGGCCCGTCAAAGGCAAGTTCAACGATGCTCCCCGGAACAGAGTGTGACTTCAGAACTGCTGAGACGAGGACATTCGTGTCGATAACCACATAATACTTCATAGGCGTTTACTTCCTTGCTTCTGCGATTTCGGCGTTGATCTCCTCGAGAGTCATGTCTGAGATGCCATATTCCTCTGCGATCCGACTGGCCCTTTGAAGAGCGCGGATACCGGGATTGGTTTCTTCCTCTATTTTCATACTGAAAGGAATACCGTTTTCCTGGTTCAGCCTTGAAATACACATCCTCAGATATGCGGGAAGAGAGAGCCCGAGACGATCAAGGATCTGAACGGCACGGAGTTTTTCTGTATCTTCTGTCCTGAATTGAACTAACGTGCTTGCCATCGTATTATCCTCCTGACTTGATAATGGTTTATGGTCATACCTTAACCACCTATAGCATACCACAGAAAGAAAACAAATGCAATCATATGATTACAATTGTTGTGGGATGGGAATCCTCATTGATTTTGCTGTCTCGTGGTCCTACTGGACACTTTTCTTCAAAACCGAAAAATTGTCCAGTGGGATTCGTTGCCATTGTTTCTACGAGTTTATCTTACGCATATAACTGTCCCATAATCCGGTCTCGATTGCATTTTTGCAATTTTCACCCTCTCTGCTTCTTCCAAATCCCAGAACCGCCTCATTTTTAAGCTCCCCGGCATTTTCTCCGTATAAGAAACCAGGATGAAAAATCCAAATAATTCTGAAGGAGGAAATGCACTATGAACCTTTTTGAAACTGTTAAAGCAAGTGTCAGCGTGCCGGAGGCTGCCAGGGCATACGGGGTTACCGTGACCCGCCATAACATGACCCGGTGTCTCTTCCACGATGACCGCCATCCAAGCCTTAAGCTCAATCCGGACTTCTATTACTGCTTCGGATGCGGAGCGAAGGGTGATGTGATCGACCTGGTCGCAGGACTGTTTGATCTCAGTCTCTATGAGGCGGCCAGAAAGATCGCGGAGGATTTTGGAATCGACCCGGATAATCCGCCGAAGGTCGCTGCACTTGCAAAACCCAGGCACCCGATGATCAGGGCGTTCCGTGATGATGAACGCTACTGTCAGCGGGTGCTTTGTGATTATCTGCACCTTCTGGAGGACTGGAAGGTGCAGTATGCACCCACCTCGATGGAGGAAGAGCCCGATGAGCGCTTTGTGGAAGCCTGCCAGATGTTCGCCTATATCGAATATCTGGCAGACCTTTTAACGGTTGGCGACCTCGAACAGCGGAAGGCTGTGGTCATGGAACTGATGAAGGATGGCAAAATCACCGGACTTGAGGACTGCGTGAACAGAGCCCATGAGAAGGAAAGGAGGTCGGATAATGCCGAGAAAATCAACGCTGCCTCCTGATGCCCCGGTATGGCTCACGGAAGACCGCAGGATCGATGAGATGACATTCTGCTGTTCGTTTCTCGAGGCGCATCCTATGAAATGTGTCCATGGGAAGCTGTATACCGTCGATGGTCTTATCTCTGACGAGGCCGCCTTAAAGCGCGAAATCTTTATGGAGATCTGTGATTGGGTCAAATCAGGAACTGCCAGAAAGGTAGAGGATCTTTTGAAGGCAGTCAGGATGATGGCCTTCGCTGATGAGCCCCCATTGCATCAGGACCGCATCCATGTTTCAAACGGTACCTGGTATCTGGATAATCATTTCAGTGAAGAAAAGGAATACTGCCGGAACCGGCTGGAAGTCGCTTATAACCAAGCGGCAGGAACGCCGAACATCTGGCTGAACTTCCTTTCGGAGCTTCTGGTCCCCGAGGATATCCCGACACTGCAGGAGTACCTGGGATATTGCCTGCTTCCGACGACCAAGGCTCAGAAAATGCTCCTGCTGATCGGCAAGGGTGGCGAAGGCAAATCCCGGATCGGGCTTGTCATGAGATCGATCCTCGGGATCAACATGAATACCACCAGTATCCAGAAGGTCGAGACAAATCGGTTTGCCAGAGCTGATCTTGAAGACCGGTTGCTCATGGTAGATGACGATATGGACATGAGCGCGCTGACCAAGACGAACTATATCAAATCCATTGTCACCTCCGAATGCCAGATGGATGTGGAACGTAAGGGTATCCAGAGTTATCAGAGCCTCCTGTATGTCCGCTTCCTGTGTTTCGGAAACGGAGCCCTCACGGCGCTTCATGACCGGTCTGACGGGTTCTTCAGGCGGCAGATCGTGATTACCACAAAGGATAAGCCGGAGGGCCGCGTCGATGATCCTTATCTTGTCGAAAAGATGATCGCGGAAAAGGAGGGCATCTTTCTATGGTGCCTGGAAGGCCTTAAGCGGCTCGTTGCCAATGATTACCGCTTTACCATCAGTGAGAGGTCGAAGGACAACATCAATGCCATCGTAAAGGACGCCAATAACATCCTGGAATTCCTGGCATCCGAATGATACCTCACTTTCCATGAAGACAGCAAAGCGGCGACCAGCGATCTGTATACGGCATACAAGGAATGGTGTGAGGATAACGCGGAGAATGCCCTCTCCATGAAGAGCTTCGCCAACTTCCTTTCCCAGTATGCAGAGAACTGGCATCTGGTTCCCGACAACAACATCTATCGCGGGAAAGGCAAACGCTGCCGGGGATACCGCGGCGTCGAGGTCATCGATCATGACAATCCGTTTCTTGAATAAGATTGTCAAAACATGCGTACGTGCGTACAAGCGTACGGTGCCCATCACGGGTACCGGCTGTACGCATGTACGTACGAACGCAGGAATCATGGAGTTTTTACAACATTTGAAGGAGGAACAGATACTATGGCAGCTCCGCAGTATGCGATCATGCGCTTTATGAAATACAAGGGACCGGAGATCGGAAAGATCGAGGCCCATGACGAACGAACAAAAGAGAGTTACGCCAGCAACCCGGATATTGATCCGGCCCGGACACACCTGAATTTCCATCTGGTAGAACCCCGGGGCAGATACCGGTCGGAGACGGAACGGCAGATCAAAGAAGCAGGGTGCCGCACTAGGACGGACAGTGTGCGGTTGGTGGAGACGGTGATCACCGCCAGTCCCGAGTTTTTCCAGAATAAGAGCATGAAGGAGTTCAGAGCCTTTTTCCGGGAGGCACTGGAGTTCCTGAAACAGAAACAGAACCCGGATACGATCATTTCAGCGGTGGTGCATATGGACGAGAAAACGCCACATATGCACCTTTCTTTTGTCCCGCTGACAGAAGACGGCAGACTCTGTGCCAAGGAGATCATCGGCAACAAAAAGAAACTGACGAAATGGCAGGACGCCTACTGGGAGCATATGGTCAAAAGGTTCCCGGAACTGGAACGCGGCGTAAGCGCCAGTGAGACCGGAAGGGATTATATCCCGCCCCGTGTCTTCAAAGAGATGACGCGGCTTAATAAACAGCGTGAAAAGCTGGAGGCACTGCTTTCCGAGGTCAACGCCTTCAATGCGAAGGCGAAGGCTGCTGAGATCGGGAAGGTACTGGATAAGTATATCCCGAACATCGAAAAGATGAGCACCCAGGTCCGGAAGTACAGCAGGGCATTTGGCGAAATGAAGGCTGAAAACGCGGCTCTTGAAATGGCAAATGAAACTCTTACGGCTGAACTGAAAGAGAGCCGTCAGGAGAGTGTTTTAAAGAGAATGGCGGACCTTCAGCTTCGTCATGACTATGATGCCGCGGTGTCAATACTGGAAAGGATCCCGCCGGAGGTACTGGAGGCTTATGCTCCTGATAACCGGGGCAACAGAAGTAAGACGAAAGGCAGGGGTGAGGATGTACGAGAATGATATATGGAGCGGTCTGGCAGACTTTCTCGCGAATATGATAGAGAAATATGCCGGGCAGATGGAGCTGGACACACTGCCGGATCCTAGACGGCAAAGCAGACGGCTGGCCATTGAAGAAATGTATCGAAAATATATGCGGCTCAGTGCACAGGCAAGGCAGGCTGCGTGAGACAACTGGTTAATGCGCTGTGTCAGTTCTTTTCGGGACATCCTCTAATAGAAAAAGGGTCATCATTCGGGAAACCGAACGATGACCCGGTACATAACAAAAGAATTAAGTTAACCAGTGATTGGCATATGCTTTAAGGAACGTATCTACAGTGGCGTAGAAAACATCTTTTTTGATTCTGGCACCGCCAAGCAGATTTTGGAACTTAATGCCATCTCCGTTATCTTCGTTGTTCCACGAGATTTCAATTTCGTCACCGATCAGCTGGAAGTATACATCTGCAAGAATCGCTCCGGAAGAAGCAGGATGCCACCTGTGCCGGAGATTCCATTCATCCAGCTTGTCGTAATAGGCATCAAATTCGTCTTCATCGTCAGAGTCGAAGTCACGGGCAGAGATGTCTTTCATAGCTGCATATTCCCCTTCAGCTTCAACGGGATAGGGATCATCAGCCATATGATCGATGAAGCTGCGAAGCCATTCGGCAAGTTCGTCAAGATTCCAACGAGTTGTCAACGAAGCGCCATTTCGATCAAAGGCAAGGATATTGATTCCATTTACGTTCATTGAAAGCTTCGTCTCATGTGTATCATCGAAGAAGCTGTAGGAAATAGAAAAGTCCTCACTGTTCGAGATAGTGTAAGTATTCATTATCGTTTTCCTTTCCATATCTTATTATATTCCTCGCAGGAATGTTTTCAATCCTTTGGCACAGTCTTCAATAGAGAAGCCAGCGGCATAGTTTGCTGCGTACTTGACAAAATAATAATAGGGTGTTAATATTCAAAGCGTGGCAAGAGCACACTCAAGGAGGTTAATGAAATGGCAGAGATAGGAAAGAGAATAAAGGAGTTACTCGAGAAAAAGGGAATTACCCAGAAAGAACTGGCTCTCAAGGTTGGGTGCACGGAAGCGGCGATATCTCACTATATTAAAGGAGACAGGATTCCAAGATCCAGTGTGATGACGAAAATCGCCATTGCATTGGATACGACTTCAGATTATTTAATGGAAGGTGTTCCGACGGATGTAACTGGCGAACTAGATTATGCAAAAAAACTGATAGCCAGAAATGTAACTCAGATGTCAAACTCCGAGAAAAGGGAAATCATCAATATCTTAATGGGGGATGATGATGAGTAAACTGTACTGGAAATTAACAGATGAAGAATATGAGTTCATCAAGGGTGAAGTTTGTCATATCTTTGAGAAATACCGGATAAAATGCATCCCTGTTAGTGGCTTTGAAATTGCATCCAAAATGGGGATTACGCTCATAGCGTATTCCGGATTATCAGAAAAGAAACTGAAGAAAGCCCTAGAGGTTAGTAAAGACGGGTTTTTCATAGAAAAAGACGGGCGGGAATTCATATTCTATAATGACCTAGACAGGTGTTATGAGAGGCAGAACTGGACAATTCTTCATGAAATCGGACATATCGTTCTGGATCATACCGGTCATAGCGAACATGAGGAAGATGAAGCAAATTTCTTCGCAAAGTATGCGATTGCGCCGCCTGTTCTGATACATAAAATAGGAGCGGAATCTTTCGCGGATGTCTATGACGCATTTGATATTAGCATGGAAGCGGCATGGTACGCATTCGATTATTATCAGACATGGAGAAGCAGATATGCTCGTGTAAAATGCCTGGCAGAATATGAGATTAGGCTTTTAGACTTGTACAAAAGAAGCGCATGACTGCAATGAGAGGAGGTGATGTCCATTGAGGGTCTGTGGTTACAAAGGGTCAAATCAAGAAAAACGTCATAGTAATTGCTGGTAACAATTACTATGACGCAATCCTCGGATGTGGTAAGCATCCTTTAATCGGTTAAAATATTATGCCACATTCCGAGGGAAAAATCAAGTAACTGAAAGGAGATTCATTATGCTTTTTGAATCTGCAGTTCGAGGATTACCTCGGGAAAGGGGCATATTATGTCTAAAATTAACAGCACCCGGAGTGGGTGCAGAGATGTCTTTCACTCGTTTTTGGTGAGTGATGCAACTTATGATGGGGATATTGAAATCCCGATCCTGCGACCAGCGGGGAAACTGCCAAATCGCCTGATTTCATTTTCTAAGGCCATGAGGACAGATGATTATGATCAATGGGTCCACTTTTATGAAGATGACGGCGGTTTCGAACGGATCTGGAACAGACCAAACTACTATTTGCCACAGCTGAAGAAGTTCAATGGAGTTATCACGCCGGATTTTAGTCTGTATCGAGACATGCCGTTGGTCATGCAGCAATGGAATACATACAGAGGAAAAGCTTTAGGCCATTGGTGGCAGGCACAAGGGCTGGAGGTTATCCCTAATGTCAGGACTGCTGATAAGCGATCATTCCCGTTCAGCTGTTATGGAGTGCCACATGGATCACCTATTTGTATGGGTAGTCATGGGTGCGTAAGGATAAGGGAAGAGCGCGAATTGTTTAAAGCAGGCCTGATATATATCATTAAGATTGTTAGGCCGTCACACATCATATTCTATGGCGCTGTGCCCAAAGATATTATGGAGATCTGCTCGGCAGGTAACGTAATGTTTCTGCAGTTCCCAAGTGAATTCGCTCTTAGCAGGAAGGAGGCGATCACGTAATGGGTGCGGGATATCATGGCGGCTTTGGAGCGACTGCGGGATCTCATTCCCATGTTGTTGCGGCTGACTCTACTTTGGTAGGAAATGGGAAAGGCTTTGAGTTAAAAGAGGCTGCAAAGCGTGTAAAGAAGGAAAAAGGGTTTACGGATGTAGCAGTGCATGGATCTCCGGACAGTATTTCTGTTATCGTAAATAAAAACGGAAAGGATAAAGAGATTGTCCTCGATCATCGACGACTGGCTAAATTTTTAAAAAGTGATAAAGGCTATGACGGTGGAAAAATTCGATTGCTCTCCTGTAAGACAGGGAGTGAAACCGGAACATTTGCACAGAACCTGGCAAATAAGATGGGGGTAACTGTGAGAGCACCGTCGGATACTCTATATATCTTTCCTAGTGGGAGAATGGTGATAGGGCCTAATATGTTTACTAATACAGGCAGGTGGATTGATTATCATCCACAGAAGAGAAAGAGGTGACATTATGAAGCTTAGAACAATCGGTTATTACAAAGAAATGCCGCATGGGCAGGAGACCGATCCTTATATGGAAGAATTCATCAACCAGGAAGATCCTGAACAGGCTGAGAAGATTTGTAATTATTTGAGAAACGGATCAGCGCTCATTGTTAGTCCGGGAGAGACTATTGACGTATTATGTCCGGAAAAGGGATTTTCCGGAACAGCGACAGCATATACGGATGGAACATGGGTATGGCCGGGCGATTTGGCTTATTATGTTGAATCATATTTACTGAGGATTCCTGAGGAGTTCCGGCAGACGATGATACACAATAATTGGCAAAACCCGGTAGCCGATGTAGATTTCACAAAAGAATCCATAGAAATAAATGGTATTCAGATGTTTTGATTGAGGCAAGTATAACTTTAGGCCGATTCTGTGGGATATTCCCGAAGAGTCGGCCCTCTTATTTTGTTGAAAAACGGCGGTATATATGATAAGATACACGTGAAAAATAAGTCCAAACTTAAAAGAGGCCTTTGATGGAAAAGAACAAAACCAAGGTTTATATCTATACCCGCGTTTCCACCGCGATGCAGATCGATGGCTATTCTCTGGATGCGCAGAGAACCCGGATGCGGGCCTTTGCGGAATTCAATGATTATGAGGTCGCCGGTGAATATGAAGACGCCGGCAAGTCCGGGAAGTCCATAGAAGGCCGCGACGAATTCAACCGCATGATGGAAGACATCAAGACCGGCAAGGATGATGTTTCCTTTGTTCTGGTCTTTAAGCTGTCGCGCTTCGGAAGGAACGCTGCCGATGTCCTGTCCACACTCCAGACCATGCAGGACTTCGGCGTTAATCTGATCTGCGTGGAAGATGGCATCGACTCGTCCAAGGATGCCGGAAAGCTGATGATTTCAGTTTTGTCTGCGGTTGCTGAGATTGAGCGAGAGAATATCCGTGTCCAAACCATGGAAGGCCGTATCCAGAAAGCCAGGGACGGCAAATGGAACGGCGGTTTTCCGCCTTACGGCTACAGCCTGAAGGATGGCGTACTGGAGATCAATGAGGATGAGGCCCCGGCAATCCGCACCATATTTGAGCAGTGGGTCTCCACGGATATCGGTGCCAATGGTCTTGCGAAGTATCTGGAGAACCATGGGATTCACAAGATCGCACGGCATAATGGGAAGAATCCACTTTTTGATTCCGCACTCATCCGCCGCATCATCAAGAACCCGGTATACTGCGGGAAGATTGCTTACGGCCGCCGGAAGACGGAAAAAGTACATGGCACCCGCAATGAGTACAGGTTGGTAGAACAGGACGATTATCTGGTGGTAGACGGCTTGCATGAGGGGATCGTTTCGGAAGAACTGTGGAACCAGGCGCAGGTCAAAATGATCGCCCAGGCAAAGAAATACGAGCATGTGAACAAGGCGAAGGATATGAAGACGCACCTTTTGTCAGGCCTTGTAAAGTGCCCTGTATGCGGTGCCGGCATGTATGGGAATAAAAGTATTAAGCATCGGAAAGATGGCTCTAAATACAAGGACTTTTACTACTACGGCTGCAAGCACAGGACTATGACCCGGGGGCATAAATGTGATTATAAAAAACAGATCCAGGAAGAGATCCTGGATGCTTCCGTTGTAGAGATTATCACGAAACTGGTTTCAAATCCTCGCTTTGCCTCGCTCATGCAGGAAAAGATCAACATGAAGGTGGATACCACGGCCATCGACCAGGAGATCAAGGCACTGGAAAAGCAGCTGAAGCAATCCTATGCTACGAAAAGGAAGACGTTGGAAGAGATTGAACAACTGGATCCGGATGACCGTCACTATAACCGCCGTAAGGCTGATCTCGACGACCGCCTGTACCGAATGTATGACAAAATCGATGACCAGGAGCAGAGCTTTATTGAAGCAAGGGGCAAGAAGCACTCTATCGAAACCGAAAAGGTCACCGGGGATAACATTTATAAGGTCCTGACCTATTTTAAGAAGCTTTATGCACTGATGAACGAGGAAGAGCAGCGGAAGCTGATGGAGACCCTCATCGAAGAGATCCAGATCTATGAAGAACGGCAGCCGAGCGGGCAATGGCTGAAGTCGATCACCTTCCGCCTGCCGATCATCGACAGCGATATGAGCATGCCAATTGGAAAAGGTTTGGACAGTGATTCACAAGTCGAGACTATAGTGTTGCTACAAAAGTTGAACTCGTAGAAATCCTTTATTTTAAGCACTTTTACGAGCATTTCACCTTCGGTGAGACCGACTGGTCGAAGCGCGGAAAACGCCTCGAAAAGTATGTCCGGGTGGCTATAGCAATAGAACTCGTTACTGTAGGCACAAAACTTGAGGACTTGCATTTTGAGTATCGTTTGCTGACCGAGAAAGATCATCAGTTGCCATTTGGCAGGCATGTTATCACCGTTTTTGATGATGTCATCTACAACCGGTGTTTTACCATGCAGGAACTTGTGAGGACGCAGGAAATTATAATACGCCACCCAGAGAGCAAGGTCGTAGTTGGCGCCATCATAATTATCGAAGCCATTTGTAGGCCGATATGAAGCTTTGTAAGTACGGTTGAGCCGTTCGATCAACTGCTTGTAAGGGCGGAATTCTTTTGAAACGGCATCGTCGTTTGTAAGACCTATTACTTGTGTGACTTCAAACTTGAATTTTTCACCGAACTCATGGAAAAACTGTTGAGCAGCAAGAGGATATGCGAGACCACTGAAAAAGTATCTGTTGAAACCGTAGATTTCCAGAAACCCTGAATCGATGCTGTCTGCAGACAACATGGGGATAAAAAAGCAATTGCCGACTGGATAAAACTCCGGGGTGGACAGGGGGCTCTCTGATTTGTACGGTGTTGGTTTGGGTATATAGCGCATTTTTTGAAATCTGTCACCATCGAGAAAAGGCGAGAAGGGCTTGATTTGGGCATATACGCTGTTTTTAGGAAAACGGTCACCATTCCGCCATGCCAAAACACGCTGATTCTGGGCATATACGCTGTTTTTAGGAAAACGGTCACCATTCCGCCATGCCAAAACACGCTGATTCTGGGCATATAGTGCATTTTTACAGAATCTGTCACCATTCCGATGGTGGCAAAAAAGCAGGAAAAGGCGCATATGCCCAAAATGAGGGCGGGATCGCCGGCGGGAGTGGTGGCAAAAAAGCAAGAAAAGCGTATATGCCCAAAACGCGGGTGGGAGTGAGCTGGTGGTGCCCTGTCCCGTCTTAAGACTTTTTCAGCAGTCTCGAACCGTCCCCCGTTCCACCCCCGGGAAAGGAAAAGAACTATATGTGGAATGCTGATTTATATGACCGTTTTGCGATGGAGCGTCGTCAGCCATCCATCGATCTCGCGGAGAAGGCCGGGATATTCTGGAACTCACGGCAAGAAGAGGCCGGGGGTAAGGCCGTACCCGTGCGCATCCTCGATGTGGGCTGCGGCTCGGGGCTCAGCACGCTGTCCCTCCGGGAGCATTTCCCGGAGGCGGAGATTACGGGCGTGGACTTATCCGGCGAAATGCTTTTGAATGCGCAAAAGCTCCTTCCGGAGGTGTCATTCCTTCAGCGGGATTGCAGTGAACCCCTTTCGGATCTCGGACAATATGATATTGTCTTCTCCAACGCATTTCTTCAGTGGCTGGAGGATCAGGAGGCATTTCTCCGGAATATCCGTGAAAACCTGGCGGAAGGAGGCATCCTTGCCCTGCAGGTGCCGAACTTTTATCCGATGCCGGCCGGCCGGGCGATCCGGGCGGTGGCACGGGAGTTTCCGGCCTGCGCCGATATCGGAAGAGACGAGACCCGCGTCCGGGGCGCCATGAACCTTCCGATGGAGTGGTACTATGACGCCCTGTCCCGGCACTACGGCACGGTTAAGCTCTGGCAGACCAACTATATCCATCAGATGGAGAGCACGGACGCCATCGTAAGCTTCGTCAGCGGAACGGCCCTGATCCCGTTCCTGGCCCGGCTCTCCGAGGAGGAGAAGAGGGAATTTATGGAAAAACTGCACCGGAAGATGATGGAGGCGTATCCGGCAGCGGAGAACGGGAAGGTCCTCTTCCCCTTTGAGCGGCTGTTCTTCCTGGCATGTGACGCGGAAAGATAAATTGTCAGGGGTTGTCAGGGGAACCGTCCGAGACCACAGAAAAACAGGGCCTTCAGCCCCAAAAAGGCGAGATCAGCTTCTGTCCACTCTTAAGACTTTTTCAGTGGTCTCGAACCGTCCCCCTGACACTGTAAAAAAGCAGGGTTTTGCATTGTTCTGCACCAGAAAACAGAAAAATATTCTATAAAATACAGATAATTATTAAAATAATATCGAATAGCACGGAAGATATTTAAATAATTTTTGGATATATTAAAATCTGTTTATAAGAATAAGGCAGTCCGTGAGGGAGCGGGACTAAAATGATGGATGATATAGACGGGAAGATATTGGCAATATTAAAGGAGAATGCCAGGGAAACGGTATCGGAGATCAGCCGGAGGGTAGCGCTGTCTGTCCCTGCTGTTGCGGAGCGGATCCGCAAGCTTGAGCAGGGAGGCATTATCGAAAAATACACCGTACGCATCGGACGGAAAAAAAACGGATACCACCTGATGGCATTTATATTTGTGAACATTGATGTAACGGACAATATCGAGGGCTTCCGGCAAAAGATCATACGGGAGGAAAACGTGCTGGAATGCCATCATATTGCAGGACCGAATGATTACCTGCTGAAGGTCCTGGTGAAGGATACCGATGAGCTGGAGGAGTTCATCTCCCGAAAGCTCAAGAAAATCAAGGGTGTGGTAAGCTCCAACACCTTCATCCGCCTGTGGACGCTCAAAGAAGAGATCAATCCCTGACATTCCAACCTTCGTTCCCCTCCAGACGAAGAACGACGGTTTACCGCGTTCCGTTTAGTTTTCGGCTACAGTATGACATGCTGCAGCCTTTTTTTATCATAGCGTGCCGCATGGCGGATGGAAATGGAGGAAAAATGAACCTTGATATGTCCGTTGTTTTTATAAATCTGCTGGAACTCTTTCTGCTGATCGGCGTAGGCGCGCTCTGTGGGCGCGCGCGCATCTTTCCGGAAGAGACGCCCAAGGTGTTCTCGATCCTCCTCACCAGGATTACGCTGCCCTGTACGCTTTTTGTCTCGCTTGCCGGCAAATCCTACGCCCCGGAGTTTGTGCTGGACAGCATTGTAATGATCGCCATCGGTCTGGTTATGTTCACCGGCCTCCTTTTGCTGTTCTGGTTTCTTGCAGGTATGATGAAGATACCGGAAGGTACGAGAGGGATCTGGTCCTTTTGCGCGACTTTCTCCAACAGCGGTTTCATGGGGTATCCCATTATCCTGCAGCTTCTGGGAGAGGAGGCGCTGGCCCTGGCCATGATGCTGGCGATTGCATTTAACCTCACCATCTATACCCTGGGGGCGCTGGCAATCTGCCGGGATGCAGGGGGCTCCGCCGGGAAGCTGGACCTCCGGGGCATTCTGGTCAGCAATATCAACATTGCACTGCTTCTGGGGGTTGTGGTATATTTCGCCCGGATTCCCGTTCCGGAGGCGGTACTCGTTCCGGTCCGGTAACATGCCTTTCCAAAGAGGAATGGCAGTCTGTCAGAAAACTTCCAGTTAGTCGACATGTTCCCGATAACGGACAAGAGCCCAAAACCGGTTGATATGTTCCTGACGAACTGGCAAAACGTTGATATGTTCCTGGACACGATTTTGCGAACAGGCAGCGGTCGGTGGACAAGTTTCCGCTTACTGGCGCAGGTATGAATTAGTAGTTTCATTTCCTCGTGCCACGTCGAGACGGTAGTCCAACTTTCCAAGGGAAATATATCGACTCAGAATGTCAGGGTTGAATTCTCTCTCGAAGACATGGATATGTCCGGCTTTCAGCAAGGTGCTACATATGAGCAGATCCAGGAGTGGATACAGGAAAAGTACGGCTTTCATGTGACACACCTGAATATCGCGAAAACAAAGAGGAAGTGCGGTATCATCGAACGGCAGAATTATAATCTGGCAAAGGGTGAGAACAGCCGGTCGCCAGATACTCCAAAGGAGAAGGTCAAAAGTAACGCCTCTGGGCCGATAAGGTCCGGGGGCGTTTTGGTAAGAATGAACTGTTAGTTATTATGTAGGACATTGACAAGTGACCTTTCGTTCACTATAATAGGTGAACGAAAGGTCACATAACTATTACGGGAGGTACTTATGGCGAACGACACGAAAGAAAGAATCCTGGCTGCGGCATTGGAGATGTTTTCAAAAAACGGCTATGCAGGGACAAACATCCGTGAACTGAGCGCATCGCTCGGGCTTGTGAAGTCCGGGGTCTATAAACACTATGAGAGCAAGGAAGCTATCTGGAATGCGCTGCTGGATCAGATGATCGCCTATTACGGAGAGCATTTCGGCTCGTCGGAGCACCTTCCGCCTGTGCCGGATTCGC
>Ga0129306_1002416_pt1 | contig 16665 bp, 15 predicted proteins | sample P827metagenome_FD_94438 | JGI IMG/M metagenome (GOLD analysis project Ga0129306, IMG submission 94438) | Capybara group fecal microbial communities from Wisconsin, USA - P827 metagenome | ecosystem: Host-associated > Mammals > Digestive system > Large intestine > Fecal | place: USA: Wisconsin... | reverse complement strand
GGTGACCGGAAGTGATCTTCCTTACCCCGGAATCGTTTCGGACTATACGCCGGAGGATGCCGCGAAAATGGAGGCGATCCTCGATTCTGTCGGGATGCCGCTGCTCTCTGTCTGGAAAACGGATGTGCGGGAGATCATCGGCGAAGAGCTGTCCGCTTTCCTTGCGGGTGTAGGAACGCCGGAGGACTGTGCCGCGAAGATCCAGTCCCGGGTCTCGCTCTGGCTGGCAGAGAAACGGTGAGAAGGTTGAATCAAGCAGTGGCCATGCTTGTTCAATATAGATGTGCGTTATACTGTTTTCCTAGAGCTCAGGAAAACTGAAAGGCGCATCAAACCAAATGTGGATATAGCAAAATACAAAATGGTTATTGTATATCCTTTATTAAGTGGGAGGTAGCAAATGAAAAAGTTGATTGCATATGTCAAATCAGGTGTAGAAAACTATGATCGCGAAAATAGCAGAGTAAACTCAAGGGGGAATTGACAGGCGTCCCCCAAAAATGTGCGCAGAATTAATTCCAATGGTTACAATTGAAAACACCATTTCTTTTCATAATCGTATCCAAGGCTTTGTAACGCTTATTTACTTCAACAATCGAAAACCAAAAGGCACTTCTATCTAAAAGAAGAAGCACAGAACTGCAATTGCTTGTAAAATGAAAAGGAGAAATATATGAAGAACAAAGTGTGGATTTTGCCACTGCTGTTGATTATTCATATCATTTTCTGTGGGAATGTATATGCCAATAGTGAAATCAAAAGTGGTAATGTCACTTTTGATCAAGAAGCAATATTCAAATCCAAGTTTGAAGAAAAAATCAGCACTCAAAAACAGGATAATACTAATATGATTCTAATGCACAAAAAAGGCATGCAATGGGAGGCAAGCGTCGGAATAAGCAATCTTTGCGAAAGTTGGTACAATAGCGACAAAATCGCTCCTGTCGAAATATATCAAATCTCTGTCGACAGAGATGCCAGTGGGGAGATTATCTTCACGGCTTCTGCTGACACATATACAACTGGGGATACAGCGATTATAACAATTCGGAATGATACCCAAAAAGATACTCTAGATATCCCTGTGAATTTCACTAGTCAAAAATCTATTCCAACTTTTCCGTCATGGGAACAAGCATATCAATTTGTTGGCTCAATATCTCGTCATTCTTTCACCATTGATGATGTATATATTGATACATCAATGCGATTGGACGTTGTGCTAGAAAAAGAAACGATTGATACACTTGAAACAATAGTGCGAAATCGTTTGGAAGCATATCAGAATTATTGTGCTGGAGGAGGAGCAGTTGTGGAAGAATGTGGAAAAGTCGATAACTCAGATAGCTTTTTCCCATTAGTGAGAAGCAAAGGTTTTTGGGTAACCTCAATTAGTTTACAGGATATCAATCAAAACTGGGAAAGAAATGACAATATATATTGTAGAAAGGATTATCGAAATGATGAAACGAAGACTGGTCTCCCTTATACTATTCCCATGGGTTTTGATGAGCATGATGTTATCCTGCAGACAGGAAGGATATTCACCGGAACATATGCAGTCTTCTTCTCCGAAGATTACAGCAGACACAGAACTTATATTGGAAGATGTTGAAAAGCATGAGGAAAATGATAGGTCAAAAGACGATGTTCAGAAGGAAAGTGTTGCTCCTCCTCTATTAGAAGAAGCTCAAAATGTTTATATACCAGATTTTCTGACAGGAGAATTAAGGGAATTATACCGTCAGGCATTCTGCGTTTATTTATATTTACGGTCCGATTCATATGGAATGAATTTTATGATGCAAGAGGATGGAACGTATTTTTCTCCATCGTCCTCTGATGCTCCACATTATAGAATGGATTTGACTCGTCAAGGAGAGACAAAAAGTGAAGATACACGTATAGCCAGTTATTACAGCTTTCTGAATCCACGGTTGAGGGATTGGGATAGTTTCCAAAGCATGGGACTATCTTTGTTTACTGAAGAATTCTGGAAGGAAGCGACTGCAGACTATGTTGTCGCAGACGGAATTACATTTTACATTGACGTTTCTATAGGAGGGCCATCCGGATATTTCCCTGATTTATATCCAGATAAATATGAATTAGTGATCGATGAGAAGGATCATATTGTTTTTACAAGGAAAGTAGTTTTGTCTTTCACGCCAAACCCCGATTTAATAGATGAAAATACGAAATTGTATGAGCGAGAATATCGATTTGAGTTGATACTGACAGAAGCGGGCTGGAGATTCAATGAGTTTCACACGACACGAGATCTATATTACGGTTTTGTTGAAAAGGTAATCAATCCCCCTGAACCGTAACGACTCAGGGGGATGGTCATCATTCGCAAATATCAGTTACTCGTTTTTTTGATTGTTTTGGTCAGCACGGAATTGTAATTGTAAGATGCAGACTCTGCAAGTGTCCAGTCGTTCCCATCTATATAACTTGACGGAGCGGGATAGCCAGTTTTAGAGGCAGGATCAAATACAAGAATGTCTTCCATCGCTGTACCAGAATTTAGGTAACCATATGCTACTACATAATGGTATCCAGATACGTGCTGCAGCTTAACAATGACGGGACGATTTATATCAATTTCTGCTTTGATTGCTGCAAGACAAAGCGATTCAGTGGCATAACTACTATCACCTTGAATCGTGGCAGAACATCCAATCGGAAGGTTGTTCCACGCAACTCCATTAGGCCCCCATGAGGAGCTTGGCATAGATGTGGGCACATAGGAACTAGGCCCATAGATATTCGCAACATCCAACATGCAACACCATGAACACCCAGAAGAACTGGAAATCTGGTCATAAACATCAGAACTGAACTGATTCCAATTACAATTTCGTCCAGAAGGCACATTAATTACAGTTGTGCTATTAACATCAATAAAGCGCCATTCTTGTGTTTGCGCCATATCATTTGATATAGCAGGTTCCCAGGAAATACTAGATAAGTCACTGTCGTCCGATGTAGTTAAATACTTGTAGGTATTTCCAGATAGCGTAAGCCTAATTTTGTATATGTTTTTCGTTGCGTTCAGTTTAACAAATGTAATGTCGCTGTTTTCATTAGATGCGGTAATTGCAGAAATAACACATCCGTTATTAGTTGACCTACTTAAGCCATAAGAATTGTTTTCGTGGCATGCGAGTTTGAACATCCCAGATACTTTTTTGAGAAACCATTTATTCCTATTTGTTGCGGTTGTAAACCGCCCAAGGATTGCAGAGGGGGTATTATAGATGTTCGATGTATCCCTAAAACGAATATAGTGTCCCCTTCCTCCGTGTGATTTGATCCAATATGTGTGATTGGTGTTGATACCCATTTTGTTCTCCTTATTTTTTTATTGAACGCGTTCAATACATAAGGAGAATATCAAGTGAGATCGGTAAACTCTGTCAGGAGATTTTTTTGAAAAATGTTAATCTCAATAGCATTATTCCGTTTCCTCCCCTGTCCCATCTGCGGATCCCAAAGTGACACCAAAGTACTTCCTGAAACTGTCCTCGTCCGATATCCACTATTCTGCGCGAAGTGCAGGCAGGAAACCCTTGTGGATGTAGTCAAAATGAAGATGGTACTCAGTGATAATACGGATGAGCCTTCCGGGGATGCAGAAACGCAGAAAGAAGAATAAGAAATCCCGCGCCGGGAAGCCGATCCGGTTTTCTCGACGCGGGTTTTCTACCTATTTGCTGTCCTTCGTGCGGAGAGTTCTGAGTATTGCTTCTATCGCCGGGTACAAAGCTTCAGCTTCTTCTTCCGAGCAGCCATCGACCAGTCTCCGCACACGATTCAGCCACGGAGCCTCATTGAGCATTTCCGGGTTGAAAATCAATCGGGCATCGATATTCAATTCCCGCACTAGCGGAAAAAGGACTTCGAGCTTTGGATTCCCGCGACCATTCTCGATGTTGAGTACAGTACGGTTTGCTGCATCAATCGACGACGCCAGTTCGCTCTGGGTGATTCCGCTTTTCACGCGGGCTTCCTTCACCACGTTTCCTAGAATAATGGAGTATTCTGGTATTTCTTTCATCTGGATTCACCTCATAGGTAATCTTTGCTATACTTAATATTTTACACCATGATTCGTATTTTGTCGATAAACTGCATTTTATCAAAAATGTGTAATATAGTTCATCTTATAGAGGGTCAGATATGAAACCAAGTAGGCGTAGGATTGAGGGCTGGTACAGCCGAATACATCTCTGAGCCTGCGTTTTGCCATAAATCCCTTCTTAGGTGAACCGGAATTCACTAACCCAAATAATAATAAAGCGTATATCGTTTTTCAGACGGTATGCGCTTTTTCAATTCCCTTCGTCCCCCGATGCCGGTCGCCGCCTGTCCGTTTCGTTTTCAACCCAAATCTTGAAACGAAACGGAGAAAGGATATGAAAAGGAAAAAGAGCGATTACGCTCTCAACAAAGAAGCACCTGACGCCATCGTGTATCAGGATGCTTACGATAATATAGAACCCCTGACCTCTGAGCAGTTCAGTTCAGTGGAAGAGTTCCTCAAGTGGAAAAGATGGTCGGACGAGAACTACCACGAGCAGGAGAAAAAGAACAACATTGCCGAAAAACACACGGTCCCCCTGTCCGATGTTCCCGAAGCGAAGGCCGCGGAACCCTCCCATGAAGCACAGGTTGCAGAGGCCGAATCAGAAAAGGTGCGGCTTGAAGAGGTGAAAAGATTACTGCACGAAGTTCAGGACGTAATCTCTGAAAAGCAGTTCCGGAGACTCTGGATGTGGCGCGTGGACGGAATGACGGAGGAAGAAATCGCCCAGGCTGAAGGTATCCGTCAGCAGAATGTCTCGAAGAGCATCCAAGCGGCTTTGAAAACAATTTGTGAACATTTCAGAAAATAGCCCGAAAGAGGGTGTAAAAACGGCCAAAAAAATACGTATAGTGAGGGGCAACACAAATCCCGGTCTCGACCGCGCGATTTTCCTTCGTCCCTCCCCCTGTTCTTTGAAAAGCGCATAGACCATGACACAGGCACAGACCCCGCGCGAGAGCGGCATGAGGACGGCGCCATGACGGACTGTTGTCCCGAGCGATCCACGTACTTCTGAATCGGTTCCGGCTGAACCGGGCGCGACGACACGCGCGGGCGATACGCAACTCCAGCTACGGCCTCCCACTGACTTGAGGGGGGACACGGCGATTCCCGTTTCATACGGTTTCGCGGTGCCGGGACAGCCTTGCCAAGGGCGGCCTGTGTCATGCCCGCGCCGGGGGAGGTGACAAATACGGCGGTAAACCCATCTATATCTATCTGATTCAGGATCAGATACCATGCGCCGACTGTGCATCGTCATAGTCGGCGTATTCATGTGATCCCGAACCCATCCATCACAGAAGGAGGAAAGCGAATATGAATCCATCCCCACAGCATCCGGACGGCGAGACCCTCGTCGATATCCGGGAAATCGCCGTCGATCCGGCTCTGCCAAAAAAAGAACGGATCGCGTCGTTCGTGGAACAGATCCGGAATCCATACCGGTTCCGTTGCGGCGATTTCATCGTCAACGTCAGCTTCCCGGAGAACGGTCCCACCATCGAAGACTGTCTGAAAGGGATCCTCCGGTGACGCGGCATCGTTGCGTTCCCCCGCAAAGAATCGTATAATGGAGCCGGAAAAGGACCGGGCATGACGCGAACCTCATAAACCGCTCTCTTTGCGGGGCATTTCCGGCAAACTGCAAAGGAGTGTTTTTTCATGCCTCAATTCAAAGCGGCGGCCTATATCCGCCTCTCGTACACGAACGACCGCTCCACCGAGAGCGACAGCGTGGGCAATCAGCGCAGGATCATCGAGGATTTCGTCGCGCGGAATCCCGATATCTCCCTCGTCGAAGAAAAGGTGGACGACGGCTACACCGGACTGCTCTTCGACCGTCCCGCGTACAAGGAAATGATGGAGGACATCACGGCCGGGAAGATCAACTGCGTGATCGTCAAGGACCTGTCCCGGCTGGGGCGGGAGTATATCGAAACCGGACGGTATCTGCGGCGGATCTTTCCCGCATACGGCGTCCGCTTCATCTCCATCACGGACAACATCGACACCTCCCGCGAACAGAACAGTGACGACCTCACCATCTCCATCCGGAACATCATGAACGAATCCTACAGCCGGGATATTTCCGTGAAGACCCGGACCGCCCTCGACGTGAAGCGCCGGAACGGGGACTTTGTGGGAGCGTTCACGGTGTACGGCTATCTGAAATCGGAGGACAGCCGGAACCGTCTCGTCCCCGATCCCTACGCCGGGCGTGTGGTGCGGGATATATTCCGGATGCGGCTCGACGGCATGAGCGCGGCAAAGATCGCCGGGAAGCTGAACAGCCTCGGCATCCTCTCCCCGCTGGCCTACAAGAAGCGGTGCGGCCTCCCCCATGCCCGGAACAACTACACGGACCGGGAGGATTGCCGCTGGTCCGCGACGACGGTTCTCCGTATCCTTTCCGACGAGACTTATACCGGGACGCTGGTCCAGGGAAAGACGGGAACCCCTCATTACAAGATCAAGGAACCGGAACTCCGTCCTTCCTCCGAATGGATCCGCACGGCGGACGCGCACGAGGCGCTTGTCTCCCGGCAGGATTTCGATCTGGTACAGAGAATCCGCCAGCTGGACACAAGGCACGCGCCGGGAGAGGAAACGGTGTATCTCTTCTCCGGCCTGCTGATCTGCGGATGCTGCGGCGGCCCCATGTCGCGGAAAACCGTCCGCGCCGGGGAACGGGCATACGTCTACTATTACTGCCCCACCGGAAAGAAGCGCGGATGTTCCCATCCGGTCATGCTGAAAGAAACCTCCCTCATCGAATGCGTGACGCAGACGGTCAAGAGCTACATCGCCAACGTCTCCTCCCTCGAAGCCCTGATGCGATCCACCGACGCGGAAAGCATCGCCCGCGCCATGACGGAGGAATACGCCGGACATATCGAGGAAAACGAGCGGAAACTCGCGCAGACCCTCCGTTACCGCGCAAACCTGTACGAAAGCCTCACGGAGGGGATCATCACCAAGACGGAATACGCGAATCTCAAACAACTCTATTCCCGTCAGGAGGAAGAGATCCGGACAAGCATCCGCCTCCTGAACGAAAAGCTGGACGAGGTCCGGGAGAACCGGGACGAACGGAACCGCTGGATCCGGCAGTTCACGGATTTCACCGGCATGAAGACGCTGGACCGGAAAGCCGTCGTCCAGATGATCCGGAGCATCACCGTCCTCGGCAAGACGGAGATCCGGATTTCCTTCGCGTATGAAGACGAATACAGACAGGCGCTGTCCCTGCTGGAACAGGCGAGAGCAGCGGAAAGAAAGGCGGGCTGAACATGGCGAGAAGAAGCAGAAGAAACGCGCTCCCCGAAGAAACCGGATCGGAAAGGTCCTGCCGCGCCGCCGTCTATATCCGCCTCTCCGCGGAAGACAGCCAGACCGGAAGCGCGTCGGTGGAAACACAGCAGTACATCATCGGGCATTTTCTGGAATCACATCCGGATATCGAATACTTCCACACCTATATCGACAATGGACTGACCGGAACGAATTTCAACCGTCCGGCGTTCCAGTCCATGCTGAACGATATCGAGACCGGTGCGGTCAACTGCGTCGTTGTCAAGGATCTTTCCCGTCTCGGGCGGAACAGCATCGACACGGGATACTACATCGAGCAGTACTTTCCCCAGCGAAAGGTCCGCTTCATCGCGGTCAACGAAGGATACGACACTGCGGACGGGAATGGCCGTCCCGACATGATGATCGCCCTGCGCAACATGGTCAACGAGGCATACGCCGCGGACATCAGCCGCAAGATCACGGCGGCGCAGAGACAGATGAGGAAAGACGGCAAATTCATCGGCGCGCTCCCTCCCTATGGGTATCTGAAAGCCCCGGAAGACTGCCACAAGCTGATCGTCGATCCGGAAGCGGCGGCGGTCGTCAAGCAGATCTTCGCATGGGCGGCAAACGGAATGGGAATCAACACCATCGCCACCCGTCTGAACGAAGCGGGCGTTATGACGCCAAGCTACCGGCGCGCGGAACAGGGGCTGATTACCAACGAAAAGCGCCTCGGAAGCGGAAGCTGGCAGACCTTCACCGTCAAGAAGATTCTGCGTACAGAGATCTATACCGGCGACATGGTACAGGGAAAATCCAAAATCGTCGCCCGGAAACAGATTTCTACCAACCCAGACGAATACACCGTCGTACCGGGAACTCACCAACCCATCGTCAGCCGCGAACTGTTTGAGCATGTGCGCGGAATACTGGACAGAACGGCGCAAATCTGCCGGGAACGGGAAAAAAGCGCATATTCACCCAATCTTTTGAAAGGAAAGATTTTCTGCGCGGCCTGCGGCCATCCACTCCACCGTCAGCGGGAAAAAAGGAAGAAAACGGCTGACCAATACTTCTATTACTGCATAACAAATACTCGGGTCAAGCAGGATTCATGTCCCGGCGTTATAATTTATGAAAAGGAACTCTTTGTCGTACTCCTGACTGTTATCCGGAAGACGTTGGAATCAGCTCTCGGTGAAAGCTCCGTCATATCGAAGACACAGACAGAAGATCAAGAGAGACAGCTTGCAGTTATCGAGCAGGAAATCCGCCGAAGGAACGGACAGATCACCGGTTTGTACGAAAACCTCACCATCGGCGTCATAAGCCGCGGTGAGTATGATTCCCTCCGTAAACACTTTGAAACAAGGCTCATGGAACTGAACACTGAAGCTGCTCGTCTCCGGGAAGATCTTCAGACACGGGAGGAGAATAGCAGGAAACTCCGGACGCTTCGGGAAGAGAATGCAGCTCTTCGTGAAAATCCCACCTTAACGCAGGAGCTGATTGACCGCCTGATCGAGCGCATCGATGTTTCGCCGGACAAAAGCCTGCATATCCGGTGGACGTTCAAAAACGAATACGGAGAGGAGGCCCCGTCATGCCCGCCTATGTGATCGCGCTCTATATCCGGCTCTCCATCGAAGACGTGAAATACGAGAGCATGAGCATCGAGAATCAAAAACTGACGCTTCACGAATACGCCTCCACGCTCCCTGAAGCCGGACGCGCGGAAATTCTTGAGTTCGTAGATAACGGCTACACCGGCACGAACTTTGAGCGTCCCGAGGTCCAGCGTCTGATCGAGCTGGTCCGGCAGAACCGGATCGACTGCATCATCGTCAAGGACTTCTCCCGATTCGGGCGGAACAGCATCGAGACCGGATATTTCCTCGAAAAGGTCTTTCCCCTGTTCCATACCCGCTTCATCTCCGTCAGCGACGGTTATGACAGCGCGAACTTCCGCGGGGATACGGGCGGGATGAATGTGGCGTTTAAGTACCTCATTAACGAGTACTACAGCCGGGATATGTCGATCAAAACCCGAAGCGCGAAATACGCGAAGATGGAGCGGGGCGAATATCAGAGCAAAATCTGTCCCTACGGATACCGGAAGGGAGCGAACGGACGCATGGAGCCGGACGGCGAAGCGGCGGAGACCGTGAAGCTGATCTTCTCTCTGGCGGCGGACGGTCAGTCAGCGGCAGGAATCGCCCGCGAACTGCACCGGCGAGGAATCCAAACGCCCGGTGAATACAAAGCCGCCCATGGCAATCATACGCACGACATATCCCGCGCCCACGGGGTATGGAACGAGTCAACTATCCGTATTATGCTTGACAACGAGGTCTATACCGGTGACTACATCATCCGTCGAAGAGAGGTGAAAGAGATTGGAGGAAACAGGTCCGTTCTGCGGGACAGGAGTAAATGGATAATCCTTCCGGATCACCATGAACCGCTGGTAGACCGCGAAACCTTCAAAGCGGCGAACGATAGAATCCGACATTATACCCTCAAGGGTAAGAAGCAGCCGCACAGTTATCCTCTGCGGGGGCAGCTCTTCTGCGGGTGCTGCCACCATGCTTTGACCCGCCATAACCCAAACAATCCGATATATGTCTGCCGCAGTTCCGCTTGTCAGGACGACGCGCCTTGTCGGGCTCTGAAGATTTATGTACCGGAAATCGAAGAGCTGGTATTCCGTGATATACGTGCTCACATTGAACGGAGTAAAGCAGACGACAATCCCAAGGATACTTTATCTCCGGAGGCAGCAGACAGCCGAACCGATTCGCTGGAACAGGAACGGCTTGCCCTTTACGAAGCGTATATGAACGGCGAAGTCTCGCTTGACGTGTTCAGGGAACAGAAGGAACGGATCGCCGGAATGATTCTGACAGCACAGAAAAGCCGTACCCTCCTTGCAGAACAGTCCGCAAAAGAAGACACGGCGAATGAAATGCGCAGAATCCAGAACGAAATATCCACCACTGACTGCCTGACCGCCGAAATGTGCGAAAAGCTGATCGACAAAGTTTTCGTGTACCCGGATAAGCGGATCGAGGTGGAATTCAAGTAAAAAACTTCAAAAAATCTTTTGTCGATAGCTTGACTTTTGGGTGGTAGAAATCCGTAAACGGATTTCAGAGGAATCAAACGGCCGTGCGGCTGTATGGGAAATACAGCTTCACGACCGTTGTTTTAGTGAATAACGAAAAGTGAATAGTGAATAAGGGTGGTAGAAATCCGTAAACGGATTTCAGAGGAATCAAACGGCCGTGCGGCTGTATGGGAAATACAGCTTCACGACCGTTTAATCTATTTCGGAAACCGGAGGTTTCCTACTTCAACTGTTCACTTTTCTCTCTTCACTTTTCACTTTTTCATCGGCTTCAGCGTCTTCGGATTCACCAGCGCGCAGAGGAGCACGATGACGACGGCGCAGAGGACCGCGTTCGGGAGCATGTAGCCGCCGTTGTAGGTGAGGGAATAGAGCCATGCGGGCTGTCCTTCCGGCGCGTAGGCAGACCAGAGGATCCAGCCGGAGAGGAAGGAGCAGAGGAAGCGGACCACGTTCACGAGAGCCGCGCCGACGCCCCAGCCGACGAGCTTGTTCCCGAACGGCTTCGCGAAGAGATCGGCGAGACCGAACGCGGTGAAGGCGAGGAGATAATCGAGGAGGACGCAGGCCACGGTCGCGATGAGCGTTCCGGCGGGCGGCGCGTACCATCCGGTGATGAGCTGGATGACGGAATAGACGAGACCGGACGCCAGGCCCCAGCCGAGTCCGCGGCGGTAGGAGATGTAGATGATCGGGACCGCGGCGATGGAGACGGAGCCGCCGTTCGGCCATTTCGGCATCGGGATGAGGTCGATCACGACGGCGAGCGCGACCATGAGGGCGCATTCGACGAGAGCGCGGATGCGGCTGCCGGAGGAAGTTTTTGTGCTTGCCATGATGGAATACCATCCTTTCGGGAAAAAATGAAATCCGAACAAACGGCGGAAAGTTTCTGAAACAAAAAATCCCGCGCCGAACGATACGACACGGGGAACGGCTGCGCGAAAACAGCCGCCTTACAAGCTCCCTACGCCGGCATTACCCGGATCAGGTTAAGTGGGCGCCATGGGGAAGATCCCCCGGCGTCTCAGCAATCAGCACCCCTGCGTTTGTTCGGGAGTATTATAGCACCGCACGAGGGAATTGTCAAGAGTTAACGAAAAACTGAGAAAAAATTACGAATGGAGAATGAAGAATTAAGAATGGAGGAAGGAATCCGTACCGGATTCCCAATAAACAAACGATTGTGCGGCTGTATTCATTATACAGCTACACAACCGTTCATTCTTCATTCTGCATTCTTAATTCTTAATTCTCTTCTTCTCCCCGCAGAATCTTCTCGAGCGTATGCCATCCGAGTGTGGCGCATTTGGCTCGCGCGGGCATGTGGGCGATGTCTTCGAGGGCGGCGGCTTCGTCGAGGAGCTCCTTTTGTTCATCCGTCGCAGTCCCGCGCACCATCGCGAGGAAAGCTTCGACGAGGGCGAGCGCCTCTTCCCTCGTTCTCCCCTCGATGAGATCGATCATAATGTCCGCGGACGCCTGCGAGATCGCGCATCCAGAGCCGTTGAACGCGGCTTCTGTGATGACGCCGTCTTCGTCCACCGTGAGCTGCAGGTTGATGTCGTCCCCGCAGGTCGGGTTCACGCCCTGCCGGATATGGGTGGGGGCGGGAAGATCCCCCTTGTGGCCGGGATGCAGATTGTGTTCGTTCACGATCTCCCGGTATAGCGATTTCAGATCCATGAAAGACCTCCTCCCTCACCATCCGAGCCAGCCGCGCACGTGCCCGAGGGCGTCGAGAAAGCGCGCGACTTCGTCTTCGGTGTTGTAGAAATACAGGCTTGCCCGCGCCGTCGAGCCGACGCCGAGGAATTTCATCAGCGGCTGCGCGCAGTGATGGCCCGCCCGGATGCAGATGCGTTCCGAATCGAGGACCGAGGCGACGTCGTGCGGGTGGCAGCCCTCGATGTTGAAGGTCACGATCCCGCTGTGCCGCGCCGGATCCGAGGGCCCGTAGAGGGTGACGTGCGGCATCTTCCGCATCCCCTCCATCGCGAGGGCGGCGAGGCGGTTTTCGTGTTCCTCGATCGCGTCGAAGCCTATGGATTCGAGATAGTCGATGGCCGCGCCGAGTCCGACCGCGTCGCCCGCGTTGACCGTACCGGCCTCGAATTTAGCCGGGAGGGGCGCCCAGGTCGCGTCCTCGCGGGTCACGGTCTCGATCATTTCGCCCCCGGTGAGGAAGGGCGGCATCGCGTCGAGGAGTGCCTTTTTGCCGTACAGGGCGCCGATGCCGAAGGGCGCGAGCATTTTGTGTCCGGAGAAGACGTAGAAATCCGCGTCGAGGGCCCGGACGTCGACTTTCTGATGCGGCGTGGACTGCGCGCCGTCGACCGCGATCACGGCCCCGACGGCATGCGCGCGCTCGGCCAGTTCGCGGATCGGATTCGTCACGCCGAGGACGTTCGAGACCATCGTCACGGCGACGAGCTTGGTTTTCGAGGTGATTTTCGAGAGCTCTTCGTCGGTGAAGCGGCCCTCTTCGTCCGGTTCGAGCCAGACGAGGGATGCGCCCGCGCGCTTTGCCGCCTGCTGCCACGGGATGATGTTGCTGTGGTGTTCCATGACGGTGAGGACGATCTCGTCCCCCTCGCGCAGGTTCGCGCTGCCCCAGCTGTATGCGACGAGATTCATCGCCTCCGTCGCGTTGCGGGTGAAGACGATCTCGCAGTCCTGGCGCGCGCCGAGGAAACGGGCGACCTTGTGCCGTGCCGCCTCGTATGCCTCCGTCGCGCCGATGCTCCACTGGTACAGGCCGCGCAGGGGATTGGCGTTCGTCTCGCGGTAGAACTTTTCGACCGCTTTAAGGACGCATGCCGGACGCTGACTCGTCGCCGCGTTGTCAAAGTAAATGATTTCTGTGCCGTCAAAGATCGGGAAATCCCGGCGGACGGCTGCCGTGTCGATCATGGTTCGTCCCCTTCCACTTTGAATACGTCCGCGAGATAGGTGTTCACGCCGCAGCGGATGTCGTCGGACGGGATTTTATCCGCGATCCCCGCGAGGCTGGCCCGGACCATGAGCTCCTCGGCGTGGACCCGGTCGATGCCGCGGGTCTGCATGTAGAAGAGCATGTCGTCCGAGAGTGATCCGATGGAGGAGGCGTGACGCCCTTCGACGTCCTCCTCCTCGCCGAGGATGAGCGGGATCGTTTTGTTGACAACGTCGTCGCCGAGCAGGATCACGTCTTCCTGTTCGTCCCCGGTGCATCCGGTCGCGGCGCGGCGGAAGTCGATCGTCCCGCGGAAGGTCTTCTCAGCCCCGTCGAGGAGCGCGCCCTTAAAGAGCATCTTCCCGTCTGCGCGTCTGCCGCGGAAGACATCGTTGTAGTTGATGTCGGTCTTCGAGCCGCGGAGGCCGAGGTAGCCGAGGTCGGCGGAAAAGACGCATTCGTCGCCCGCCTGCGTGTGGTTCAGGCCCTCGTACACGGTCTTCGCGCCGAGGTCGAGCTTGGCGAGGGAGAGGGAAGACTTATCTTCGCCCCAGCCGCCGATGTCGTGGAAGAAGAAGCTGTCCCCAGCCATGCGCTGGACGGCGGTGAGGCGGAGCGACGCGCCTTCTTCGAGGTAGACGTAGGTCTGCATCCCGAAGGCCGCGGTGTCCTCCGAGGCGGCGTAGAGCAGGACGGAGGCGTCCGCGCCGCGCTTCACCGTGATGAGGAGCCGGGAGAGGCACGAGGCCCCCGCCGGGATCGTATAGCGGAACGTGATGTGCTTCGGGGGCTTGCAGTTCTCCGGGAAGGTGAGGACGGTGCCGGGAGCATTCCGCATCAGGCGGTCGGCGTCCGCGCCCATCCCGGTCGGGAAGGCCTGTTCGGCGTAGATCGGGAATTTCCCGGCGACGACGGCTTCCTCCTCGTTCGCGGTCCCGAGGGCGGCGAGGCGCGCTTCAAAGGCATCCGGGGAGAGATCTTCCTCCCGCTCCGCATCGCCGTAGAAGTGGTTGACGGTGAGGGTGGGGGATGTGAGGTCTGCCGGGTCGAAGTCCATCGACGCCGCGTTGAGTTTTAATGCGTTCCACGTGAGGACGGGGAGATGATTCACTTGACAGGTCATATCAGCCGCCCTCCATTTCGAGCTTGATGAGGTTGTTCATTTCCGCCGCGTATTCGAGCGGGAGCTCCTTCGAGACGGGGCTCGCGAAGCCGGAGACGATCATCGCGCGGGCTTCGGACTCGGGGATGCCGCGGCTCATGAGGTAGAAGACCGCCTCGTCGCTGATCCGCCCGATCTTCGCCTCGTGGCCGACGTCCGCGCGCCGGGTCCGCACGTCGATGGCGGGGACCGTGTCGGAGCGGGAGATCGCGTCGAGCATGAGGGATCCGCAGTTTACGGAGGCCTTCGCTCCTTCGGCGGACCGGCGGATCTCGACGGAGGAGCGGTACGTGCTCACGCCGCCGCTCTTGCAGATCGATTTGGTGTCGATGAAGGACGAGGTGTTCTTCCCGATGTGGATCATCTTCGCGCCGGTGTCGAGGTTCTGTCCCTTGCCCGCGAAGGTGACGCCGGTGAACTCCGCGTGGGAACCGTCGCCCTTCAGAACGGAGGTGGGGTAGAGATAGGATTCGTGCGAGCCGAAGGAGCCGGAGACCCATTCGATGGTGCCGCCTTCCTCGACAAGCGCGCGCTTGGTGTTGAGGTTGTACATGTTCTTCGACCAGTTTTCGATGGTCGAGTAGCGCAGGCGGGCGTTCTTCGCCACATAGAGCTCGACGCAGCCCGCGTGCAGGTTCGCGACGTTGTACTTCGGGGCGGAGCAGCCCTCGATGAAGTGCAGATCCGCGCCTTCGTCGACGAGGATGAGGGTGTGCTCGAACTGGCCCGCGCCCTTCGCGTTGAGGCGGAAATAGGACTGCAGGGGGATCTCGACGTGCACGCCCTTCGGGACGTAGACAAAGGAGCCGCCGGACCAGACCGCGCCGTGCAGGGCGGCGAACTTGTGGTCGGTCGGGGGGACGAGCTTCATGAAGTGGGTGCGGACCATCTCGGCGTATTCGCCGGTAAGCGCGCTCTCCATGTCGGTGTAGACGACGCCGGATTTCGCGACGTCCTCTCGCACGTTGTGGTAGACGAGCTCGGAGTCGTACTGCGCGCCGACGCCCGCGAGGGATTCGCGCTCCGCTTTGGGGATGCCGAGCTTCTCAAAGGCGTTCTTGATGTCCTCCGGAACGTCGTCCCAGCTCTGCTGCATGTCGGTCTTCGGGCGGACGTAGGAGGAGATCTTGTCCATGTCGAGGCCGTCGATCGGCGGGCCCCAGTCCGGAACGGGGATCTGATGGTAGATTTCAAGGGATTTCAGCCGGAATGCGAGCATCCAGTCGGGGTCGTGCTTCTCGCGGGAGATCTGGCGCACGATTTCGGGGGTGAGGCCCTCCTCCATGCGGTAGAAGTGTTCCTCGCTTTCCTCGTCGCGGAAGTCGTAGAGCGCGCGTTCCGCCTCGTCGAGGAGGATCCGGCCCTCGTCGCCGTCGACGGGGGTGTCCTTGCGGTATTCGTTCTTCATTGGGTTCTCCCGTCAGCCTCAGCCGATGTATTTCTCAAAGCCCTCGCGGTTGATCTCGTCGACGAGGGAGCCGTCCCCGGTCTTGACGATCTTTCCGCGGACGAGGATGTGCGTATAGTCGACGTGGAGGGATTCGAGGATCTTGGTGGAGTGGGTGATGATGAGGAGGGCGCCGTCCTCGCGCTTCTGGTACTCTTTGATACCGCTTGACACCGTGCGGACCGCGTCGACGTCGAGGCCGGAGTCGGTCTCGTCGAGGATGGCGAAGCGGGGCTCGAGCATGAGAAGCTGCAGAATCTCGGCTTTTTTCTTCTCACCGCCGGAGAAGCCGACGTTGAGGTCGCGTTCGGCGTAGGCGGGATCCATATCGAGCAGCTCCATCGCGGCCGCGAGCTGGCGGCGGAAGGCGAAGATCTTGACCGGTTTGCCGGTCTTCTGCCTCAGGGCGTTGCGGATGAACTCCTCGAGGGAGAGGCCGGGGACTTCGAGAGGATTCTGGAAGGAGAGGAACATGCCGCGGCGGGCGCGCTTGTCGGGGGATTCGCCGGTGATGTCGTCGCCGTCGAAGGTGACGGTGCCGCTCTCCAGGGTATAGACGGGGTTGCCCATCAGGACATTGCCGAGGGTGGACTTGCCCGCGCCG
>Ga0129306_1002415_pt1 | contig 16667 bp, 9 predicted proteins | sample P827metagenome_FD_94438 | JGI IMG/M metagenome (GOLD analysis project Ga0129306, IMG submission 94438) | Capybara group fecal microbial communities from Wisconsin, USA - P827 metagenome | ecosystem: Host-associated > Mammals > Digestive system > Large intestine > Fecal | place: USA: Wisconsin... | reverse complement strand
TATTATTGGAATAAAGATAATAAAGAATACCAAAAACAAGTTTTTATAGAGCAAATTAAACTGGCAAATAAATTAGATTTGCCAATTACAATTCATTGTAGAGATGCTCATGTTGATACAATTGATATTTTAAAAAATGTGATGCCATGTAATAAAAAAGGAATTTTCCATTGTTGTCCATTAAATGTGGAATTAATAAAAGAAGGATTGGCATTAGGTTTTTATATATCATTTAGTGGAGTTGTTACATTTAAAAATTCAAAACCAGAACTTGCTGTAAGTGAGGTGCCCCTAAATAAAATTCTTATTGAAACAGATTCGCCTTATTTAACTCCAGAACCAAATAGAGGAAAAAGAAATGATCCAAGTAATGTTGAATTTGTTGCAAGAAAAATTGCAGAAATAAAAGGAGTAAGTTTTGAAAAAATTGCAAAAACTACTATGGAAAATGCAAAAAAAATATATGGAATAAATTAATAAAAAACGATGCAAAGGCTTGGGAAATAAGCTTTTGTGCGATTGAAAAAAATTTTAAATAACATATTGTAATAAATTTAAAATATGTTATAATTTATTATATCATATTATGGAGGTTAATAATTATGGGAATAGCTATATTAGTTGTAGTCGTACTTTTAGTACTTTTTGTAATTTCAACATACAATGGTTTAGTAACTTCAAGAAACAAAGTAAAAAATGCTTGGAGCCAAATTGATGTTCAATTACAAAGAAGATTTGATTTAATTCCAAATTTAGTAGAAACAGTAAAAGGATATATGGGACATGAAGAAGGAGTTTTAACTCAAGTTACAGAATTAAGAACTGCTTGGGCTAAAGCAGGAACTGTTAGTGAAAAAGCTGAACTTGATAATCAATTATCAGGAGCTTTAAAAACAATTATGGCAGTTTCAGAAAACTATCCAGATTTAAAAGCAAATACTACATTTATGGAATTACAAGAAGAATTAAAAAATACAGAAAACAAAGTTACTTATTCAAGACAATTCTACAATGATTCAGTTACAATGTACAATACAAAGTTAGAAACAATACCTACAAATATAATTGCTGGATTGTTCCACTTCATGCCAGAAGACTTATTCAAAGTTGAAAGTGATGAAGTAAGAAAAGCTGTTAAAGTAGATTTTTCTAAATAAGAAAATATAAAAAAAGATGGCGTTTAGCCGTCTTTTTTATTTACTCAAAATTTTGTAATAAAAATGTAAAAAACTTTACGAATTCCTTGACATCCGTAGGATTTATGATATAATATTTATGTTATTATGTCAAAATATTATAAAAAGGAAGGTATGTATATGTTTTTTAGCTTATTTTAAGCGTGTAAAAAAATAATTTTATATAAAATTAAACAAGCTTAGAATAAATAAAAAAATATATACATACTTTCTTTTTTAATGTTTTTAATCAATTTATTTTTATTCTTGTATAAATTGTTTTTAAAAGAGGAATTAAATAGAAGTGGAACTATAAAATTAAAGTTTCTTTGGCAGGGGAGCAATAATTTTATAACAACCTTTTATTTAAGAAGGACTTTTAAAAGCTTTATATAAATATCCTGCTAAAATTTAATAAAAAGGGTGGTAAGTACTTTGGGAAAAGTAAAATTAAAAGACGTTGTACACGAAAAATGCGTACGTAAAACCTTTTCTAAGATAGGTGATTTCATAGATATCCCTAATCTTATAAAAGTTCAAAAAGATTCTTACGAATGGTTTGTAAAAGAAGGACTTGGAGAAGTTTTAAAAGATATATCTCCAATTGTTGATTACAGCGGAAACCTAGTATTAGAATTCTTTGATTACTACATGGAAGAAAAAACAAAATATAGCTTAGAAGAAGCTAAAGAAAGAGATGCAACATATGCAACAAGACTTCATGTAAAAGTAAGACTTATAAACAGAGAAACAGGAGAAATTAAAGAACAAGAAATCTACTTAGGAGATTTCCCTCTTATGACAGATAGCGGTACATTCGTTATCAATGGTGCAGAAAGAGTTGTAGTTAGCCAATTAGCTCGTTCTCCAGGATGCTACTATGATTCAACATACGATAAAGCAGGTAAAAAATTATATACTTCAACAATCATGCCAATCAGAGGTGCTTGGCTTGAATATGAAACAGATAGTAATGATGTTTTCTATGTTAGAATTGATAGAACTAGAAAATTACCAGTTACATCTTTATTAAGAGCAATAGGATTAGACACAGACGAAAAAATTCTTGAATTTTTCGGAGATGAAGATAAATTATTAGCTACAATAGCTAAAGATCCTATTAAAACTGCTGATGAAGCAATCATCGAAATTTATAAAAAATTAAGACCAGGTGAACTTCCTACAGTTGATGCTGCTAGAAACTTATTTGATGGATTATTCTTCGATAATAGAAGATATGATTTAGCAAAAGTTGGTAGATATAAATACAATAAAAAATTAGGTTTAGCTTCAAGAATAGTTGATCAAATAGCTTATGAAGATATTATCAACCCAGAAACTGGAGAAGTTTTAGTTGAAGCTGATAACAGAATTTCTAAAGAAGTTGCTAAAGAAATTCAAGATAGCGGTATAAATGTTGTTAATGTTAAAGTTGATGACAAAAAAGTTAAAGTTATAGGAAACGGTACAGTTGATATTAGAGCATATATCGATCCTAAACTTGCTGATGAATTAAAATTCAAAGTTGATGTAAATTATGCTGTTCTTCAAAATATATTAGAGAACACAAATAAAAAAGATTTAAAGAAAGTTTTAGAAGAAAGATTTGATGAATTAGTTCCAAAACATATTGTAACTGAAGATATGCTTGCTTCTGTAAACTACTTATTAAACTTAGATCATGATTTAGGTAAAAAAGATGATATCGACCATTTAGGAAACAGAAGAATTAGATGCGTTGGTGAACTTTTACAAAACCAATTCAGAATAGGTTTAACAAGACTAGAAAGAGTTGTTAGAGAAAGAATGACAATTCAAGATTTAGATGTAGTTACTCCTCAAACTTTAATAAACACAAAACCAATTACATCTTCAATCAGAGAATTCTTTGGAAGTTCTCAACTTTCTCAATTCATGGATCAATGTAATCCACTTTCAGAATTAACTCATAAGAGAAGAATTTCTGCATTAGGTCCTGGTGGTTTATCTAGAGAAAGAGCTGGATTCGAAGTTCGTGATATTCACTATACTCACTATGGTAGATTATGTCCTATCGAATCTCCTGAAGGTCCAAACATCGGTCTTATCTCAGCTTTATGTACTTTCGCTAAAATAAATGAATATGGATTTGTTGAAACTCCATATAGAGTAGTAAATAAAGAAACTGGAGTTGTTACTGATGAAGTTGTTTACTTAAATGCAGATGATGAAGAAGGAGCAATTATAGCTCAAGCTTCAGAACCAGTTGATAAAGATAATAAATTTATAAATAAGAGAATTAGAGTTAGACACTTAGAAGAAATCAAGGAAGTAACTAAAGACCAAGTTGATTATGTAGATATCTCTCCTAAACAATTAGTTTCAGTTGCTGCTGCCATGATTCCTTTCTTAGAGCATGATGATGCTAACCGTGCCCTAATGGGTGCTAACATGCAACGTCAAGCAGTTCCTTTAATGATTTCTGAATCTCCAATGGTAGGTACAGGAATTGAATATAGAACAGCTAAAGACGTTGGAGTTATGATTTTAGCTGATGAAAATGGTGAAGTTGTAAAAGTTACTGGTGATGAAATCGTTATTAAAGGTGAATCAGGTAAAAAGAAAACTTACACATTAAGAAAATTCAAGAGAACAAATGGTGGTACTTGTATCAACCAAAGACCTATCGTTAAAGAAGGCGAATTTGTTAAGAAAAATGATGTAATAGCTGATGGACCAGCTACAGATAAAGGTGAAATGGCTCTTGGTAAAAACTTACTTATAGCTTTTGCTACATGGGAAGGTTATAACTACGAGGATGCTATTCTATTAAATGAAAGATTAGTTAAAGAAGACGTTTTAACATCACTACATATCGAAGATTATGATTGCGAATGTAGAGATACAAAATTAGGTCCAGAAGAAATAACTAGAGATATTCCAAATGTTGGTGAAGATGCTTTAAGAGACTTAGATGAAGATGGTATCATCAGAATCGGTGCTGAAGTAAAACCAGGAGATATCTTAGTTGGTAAAGTTACTCCAAAAGGAGAAACAGAATTAACTGCTGAAGAAAGACTTTTAAGAGCTATCTTTGGTGAAAAAGCTAGAGAAGTTAGAGATACTTCTTTAAGAGTACCTCATGGAGAACAAGGTACAATCGTTGATGTAAAAGTTTATACTAGAGAAAATTCTGATGAATTAGGTCCTGGTGTAAATAAAATAATAAGAGTTTATATAGCTCAAAAAAGAAAAATATCTGTTGGAGATAAAATGGCTGGACGTCACGGAAACAAAGGTGTTATTTCAAGAATTATGCCTTCAGAAGATATGCCATTCTTACCAGATGGTACTCCAGTAGATGTTGTATTAAATCCACTTGGTGTTCCTTCTCGTATGAACTTAGGTCAAGTGTTGGAAGTTCACTTAGGAGCTGCTTGTAGAATGCTTGGATGGAAAATTGCTACTCCAGTATTTGATGGTGCTTCAGAACAAGATATTGAAGATATGCTAGAAATGGCAGGATTAGAAACAAATGGTAAAACAGTTCTATATGATGGTAGAACAGGAGATCCATTTGATCACCCAGTTACAGTTGGTGTAATGTACATGTTAAAACTTCACCACTTAGTTGATGATAAGATCCATGCTCGTTCAACTGGTCCATACTCATTAGTTACACAACAACCTCTTGGTGGTAAAGCTCAATTTGGTGGACAAAGATTTGGAGAGATGGAAGTTTGGGCTTTGGAAGCTTATGGTGCTGCTCATACATTACAAGAAATCTTGACTGTAAAATCAGATGATGTTGTAGGTAGAGTAAAAACTTATGAAGCTATTGTTAAAGGTGAAAACATTCCTGAACCAGGAATTCCAGAATCTTTCAAAGTTTTAATAAAAGAACTTCAATCATTAGGATTAGATATTAAATTATATAATGATAATGACGAAGAAATAGAAGTTAAAGAATCTGCTGAAGAAGGTGTAGTAAGCTTAGACGAAACTACAGAAGTAGATGAAAGTGAATTAGATTCAGCTAATTTAAATGAAGTTTCTGAAGATGAATTAGATGATGATAATTTAGAAGATGATTTCTATGAAAATATATTAGATGATGATAACATCACTGATGAAGATATATTAAATGATTTAGACAATATGGATGAATAATAAAAAATAATTGTAGAGAAGCTGAAATGCTTCTCTGCAGAAAATAATTTAATATTTAAATGTAGTAATTTATTTTCAATAAAAAATGTACAGCGGTGTTCAAATAAATTATGAAATTTAAAAAACAAATTTAAATTTTAGGGGGCTACTTTAAAAGTGGATGAATTAGATGTTTTTAATAAGATTAAAATAGGTTTAGCTTCAGACGAAAAAATAAGAGGATGGTCTTATGGTGAAGTTAAAAAACCTGAAACAATCAATTATAGAACTTTAAAACCAGAAAAAGACGGATTATTCTGTGAAAAAATATTTGGTCCAACAAAAGACTGGGAATGTCATTGTGGTAAATATAAAAGAGTAAGATATAAAGGAATAGTTTGTGATAGATGTGGTGTTGAAGTTACAACTGCCAAAGTTAGAAGAGAAAGAATGGGACACATTGAACTTGCTGCTCCAATCGCTCATATTTGGTATTTCAAAGGAATTCCTAGTAGAATAGGATTACTTTTAGATATATCTCCAAGAAGCTTAGAAAGAGTTATTTATTTCGCATCTTATATAGTAATAGATAAAGGAACTTCTGGATTATTACCAAATCAAGTTTTAACAGAAAAAGAATTTGTTGAAGCTAGAGAAAAATATGGTAAAGATTCATTCAAAGCAGAAATGGGAGCTGAAGCTATTCAAAAATTATTAGCTAAAGTTGATGTTGAAAAATTAGCTAAACAATTAAAGAAAGAATTAGAAAAAGCTAGTGAGCAAAAGAAAGCTAAATTAGTTAAGAGATTAGATACTGTTGAATCATTCAGATTATCAGACAACAAACCAGAATGGATGGTAATGAATGTTATACCAGTTATCCCACCAGAATTAAGACCAATGGTTCAATTAGATGGTGGTAGATTTGCTACTTCTGATTTAAATGATTTATATAGAAGAGTTATAAACAGAAATAACAGATTAAAGAGATTGTTAGAACTTGGAGCTCCAGAAATCATTGTTAGAAATGAAAAGAGAATGCTTCAAGAATCTGTAGATGCATTAATAGATAATGGTAGAAGAGGAAGACCAGTTACAGGTGCTGGAAATAGACCTTTAAAATCATTATCAGATATGCTAAAAGGAAAACAAGGACGTTTCCGTCAAAACTTACTTGGAAAAAGAGTTGACTACTCTGGACGTTCAGTTATCGTTGTTGGTCCAGAACTTAAAATATATCAATGTGGTCTTCCAAAAGAAATGGCTGTTGAATTATTCAAACCATTTGTTATGAAAGAACTTGTTGAAAGAGGAATTGCACATAATATTAAAAATGCTAAGAGAATGGTAGAAAAATTAAGACCAGAAGTATGGGATATCTTAGAAGAAGTTATTCAAGATCACCCAGTAATGCTTAACCGTGCGCCTACTCTACATAGATTAGGTATCCAAGCATTCCAACCAATCTTAGTTGAAGGTAGAGCTATTAAACTTCACCCATTAGTTTGTACAGCATTCAATGCTGACTTCGATGGTGACCAAATGGCTGTTCACGTACCATTAACTCCAGAAGCTCAAGCAGAAGCTAGATTCTTAATGTTATCTGTAAACAATTTATTAAAACCTCAAGATGGTAAACCAGTTACAGTACCTACACAAGATATGATTCTTGGTGCTTATTACTTAACACTTCAAATTGATGGTGAAAAAGGTGAAGGAATGTACTTCAAAGATGAAGACGAAGCTTTACTTGCTTACCAAAATGGTGATGTAGGATTACATTGTAAAGTTAAAATAAGAAGAACTAAAGAAATCAATGGTGAAACTATTACTCAAACAATAGAATCTACAGTAGGAAGACTTATCTATAACCAAGGTATTCCTCAAGATTTAGGATTTGTTGATAGAAGTAAACCAGAAAATGCTTTAGCATTAGAAATTGATTTCCCAGTTATCAAAAAGAACTTAGGTAAAATCGTTGGAAATTGTATAAAAGTTCATGGACTTTCTGATACAGCTGAAGTTCTTGACTATATAAAAGCTACAGGTTACAAATACTCTACAAGAGCTGCTATCACAGTATCTGTTGCAGACGTTGCTGTACCAGAAGCTAAAAAGAAAATATTAGCTGATGCTGATGAACAAGTTGAAAGAATATTAAAAAGCCATGCTCGTGGTATGACAACTGAAGAAGATAGATATAATGAAATCATTAAAATTTGGGAAAAAGCAACAAATGATGTTACTGAAGCAATGAAGAACAACTTTGATGAACTTAACCCAATTTACATGATGGCTCAATCTGGAGCCCGTGGTAATATGAACCAATTAAGACAAATCGCTGGTATGCGTGGTCTTATGGCTAACACTCAAGGTAAAGCCGTTGAGATTCCAATCAAATCATGTTTCCGTGAAGGTCTAGATGCTCTAGAATACTTCATTTCATCACACGGTGCTAGAAAAGGTCTTGCAGATACAGCGTTAAGAACTGCTGACTCTGGATACTTAACAAGAAGATTAGTTGATGTTTCACAAGATATTATCATTAGAGAAGATGATTGTGGAACTACAGAAGGTATCTTAGTAGAAGATATTAAAGATGGAAATCAAATATTAGAAAAATTAGATGAAAGATTAGTTGGTAGATATCCAGTTGAAGATATCAAAGATCCAACTACTGGAGAAATAATTTGTGATAAAGATACTATGATGACAGATGCTATTGCAGATAGAATCGTTAATAGTGGTATTAAACAAGTTTATGTTAGATCAATACTTGGATGTAAAGCTAAACATGGTGCTTGTAGCAAGTGCTATGGTATGGCATTATCAACAAGACAAAGAGTAACAATAGGTGAATCTGTTGGTATTATCGCAGCTCAAGCTATCGGTGAACCAGGTACTCAGCTTACAATGAGAACTTTCCATACTGGTGGTGTTGCTGGAGGAGATATCACACAAGGTCTTCCTAGAGTTGAGGAGCTTTTTGAAGCTAGAAATCCAAAAGGATTAGCTGTAGTTTCAGAAATCTCTGGTAAAGTTAAAATCTCTGATAATAAGAAGAGAAAAGAAGTTACTGTTACAGGTGACGATGATGCAAAAACTTATGTAATAAGCTTTGGTTCAAAATTAAGAGTAAAAGAAGGAGACATTGTAGAAGCTGGAGATCAATTAACAGAAGGTTCTATCAATCCTGCTGAATTACTTGCAATTAAAGGACCAGAAGGTGTTTATAGATATATCATTGCTGAAGTTCAAAAAGTTTATAGAAACCAAGGTGTTGATATCAACGATAAACATATTGAAGTTATTGCTAGACAAATGCTTAGAAGAGTAAGAATAGAAAACCCTGGAGATACAGGATTCTATACAGCATCTTTAGTAGACTTATTAGACTTCGAAGAGAAAAATAGAGAAATGGAAGCAGAAGGAAAGAGACCAGCAACTGGAAAGAGAACATTACTTGGTATTACAAAAGCTTCTCTTGCTACAGATAGTTTCTTATCAGCTGCATCATTCCAAGAAACAACAAAAGTATTAACAGAAGCTGCAATAAAAGGTAAAGTAGATAACTTACTAGGATTAAAAGAAAATGTTATTATTGGTAAATTAATCCCAGCAGGAACTGGACTTAAAAAATATCAAGACTTAAGAATAAATACTCAAAATATTGCAACTGTTGAATCTGAATCAAATATAGAATCAGATGTTAACGCAGATGTTGTTGAATCAGAAAATGAAGAAGAATAATAAAAAAATTTAAAAAAAGAAATCCACAATTTGGTAACAAATTGTGGATTTCTTTTTTTTAAACCATGGGGACGGGGTTTTTGGCTAAAAAAAAAGATTGAAAGCTGAGCTTTCAATCTTTTTTGTTTATTATAAATTATTTAAATTAAGCAAGTCTGAAAGTAAAGAAATATGATCTAATGAAATTTTATTTGATTTAATTTCATTTAATACCATTCTATCTTCAATAGTTATATTTTCATTCAATCCAAGTAATTCGTCTGATGAGCAATGTAATATTTCACAAATTTTCTTTAGCATTGGAGCTGTATAAGTAGAATTTCCTTTTTCATAAGAATTATAAGTACTTGGACTTATATTTAATAAACCTGCAAATTCTTTTTGAGATATGTTATTTCTTTCTCTTAAATCCTTTATTTTTTCAAAAAGTTCCATATCATAACTCCTTTCAAATTATTTTACTATATAATATCATAATTTCGAATTTTTACCATACTTTAATCAAAAAAAATGAATTTATTTGCTAAAAACATATAGAAAAAATATTTATTCGAAAATATCGAATAAAAACTTTAAAAATTAGTTTATATTTATAAAAAAATAATAGTAATTATATTGTAACAAAAAAACAGAAAAAAATTCTTAAAATTAAGTAATCCCTAAATAAAAATTTAAAAACTATTTACATAAAAGGATTGTTATAGTAAAATAAATTAGAAAATTTTTGAAGATAGGAATGAGTATAAATGGGTACAAGAGATAATAAATGTATAGAGGGCGAAATAGAATTTGAAAATAAATTAAATGAAAAAAGACAAAAGGATCATCATAAAAGAAAGATGCATGTAAAAAAAACTAATAGTAATTTGAATTTAAAACTATCTGTTTTTATTTTTTTAGTAATGGCAATTTTAGCATTAGTAATAGTGTTAAATAAAGGAAAAATAGGAAACTTTTCTTTAATATATATAAAAGCAAATGATGTTCATACAGCAGAATTAGAAGCTGATAATTACTATATATCAATTATAGATGCTGAAAAGGTTGGATTAACTTTAACAATTGATGGTGTTGAAAAAACAGAAGGTTTTAAATTATATACTACAGATCCAAATATTGCGAGAATAGAAAATGGAATGGTAGTGGCTGGTAGTACACCAGGTGTTGTTACTATAACAGCTCATTATGAAGAATATAATATGGATATATCAACAGATATTTTGGCGTATTTACCTATAAATACAGTTACTGCTACAATTACTAAATCTAAATTAGAGATTGGTGAAGAAGCTCAATTATCAATAGAGGTTATACCAGAAGAAGGAAATGTAGATTATATGACATATTCATCAAGCGATAAAAATGTTGCTACCGTAGATGAAAATGGATTGGTTACAGCAGTAAGTCCAGGTGAGGCCACAATTTTAATAGAAGATGAATTAACAGGGTGTAGTGTTACAAAAACAGTTACTGTAAAAGAATAAAATTGTTAAATCAAGAGCCATTATAACATGGCTCTTTTTTGAACCAAGGGGACGGGGTTTTTGGCAAAAAAATTTTGACCAAAAACCCCGTCCCCTTGGTTCAAAACTTGGGTCTTAATTTGACTTTTTTGCTAATAAAGAGTATAATTACTATGTTAAATTGGAATTTGAAAGGATAGGGTTTTTTATGCCAAATTCAAATAATAATTTTAGTGAGGAATTGTTATCAAAAGTAATTATATATTTAGTACTAATAGCTACTTTACTTGTAGTTGTATGTTGTTATGATCCAAGATGGATTATACCTTCAATAATATTATTTGTAATAGTAGTTGTTTTTTCAGCAATAGATAGATCTAAAAAAAGAATAGAATTGGTAAATCACATTCAAGAATTAACTACAGATGTAAATTCAGCTACAAAAAATAATTTAATAAATTCTCCAATACCTTTAGTACTTATGGAAACAGATGGTAATATTGTATGGAAAAGTAGAAAATTTGTTGACGAATTTACTGGTACAGATATAAACACATATTTAATACCAATTGTAAAAGAAATAAAATTAGATTTAGAGAAAAAAGATAAAGTTAAAGAAATTATTAAACAGTTTAATATAAATGGAAAATCATATAGAATTTATTGTGGTGTAGGTAGAAGTAAGAAAAAAGATAAAAGAAAACAAAGAGAGTATTTACTTACATTATATTTTGTTGATGAGTCTAAATACAATGAATTATTTGATAGATACAATAAAGAAAAAACTTGTATTGGTATAATCAATATAGATAATTATGATGAAATTTTACAAAGAGCATTACCAGAAGAAAAAATTACTTTATTATCAAGAATAGAGAAAGAAATTATTTCTTGGGTTGCTAAAACAGAAGGTTTTGTTTCAAAAACAGAAAGCAATAGTTTTATTTTCGTATTTAATCAAGAGTTTTTAAGTATTCTTGAAAAGGAAAAATTTGAAGTATTAGAAAGAGTAAAAGAAGTTGGATTAGATACAAGAATACAAGTTACTTTAAGTATTTCAATTTCAAATGAAGGTAAAAACTATTATGAAAGATATAAAAATGCTATAGCTGGTATGGACATTGTATTAGGTAGAGGTGGAGATCAAGCTATAGTTAGAAAAAACGGAAAAATAAAATTCTATGGTGGAAAAACATTAGAAGTTGAAAAGAGAACTAAAGTTAAGGCTAGAACAATATCACATACATTAGCTGATTTAATTCAAAATTCAAAAAATGTTATTCTAATGGGACATAAGAATATAGATATAGATGCTTTAGGATCAGCAATGGGTGTATATAGATTTGCTAAATTCTTAGGTAAAGATGCTTATATTGCAACAGAACCAAAAGGAAATTCTTTAGGAAAATTCTGGGAAGTTCTTCGTGCAGATGAAGAATATAAAAATGTAATTATCGATTTAGAAGGTGCACTAAAAACAATGACTAGTGATACACTTCTTATAATTGTTGATACACATAAAACTAATTATGTGGAATTTCCAGATTTATTAAATTATACAGAAAATATTGTTGTAATAGATCACCATAGAAAGAGTCCAGACTTTATTGATAATACTATATTAACTTTCCATGAAGTTTATGCTTCATCAGCAGCAGAGCTTGTTACTGAAATTATTCAATATGCTCAAGATGATTTAACATTAAGAGTTATTGAAGCTGAAAGTTTATATGGTGGAATCATGGTAGATACTAAAAACTTTACATTTAAAACTGGTGTTAGAACATTTGAAGCTGCAGCATTCTTAAGAAGATTTGGTGTAGATATTATCAAAGTTAAAAAATGGTTCCAAGCAGATTTAGAAAGTTATAATGAAATTGCAGAAATAGTTAAAAAAGCAGAATTTGTTACAGATAGTATTGCAATTTCAATTTGTGATAAAGAAGATGAAAACACAAATATACTTTGTGCTAAAGCTGCAGATGAACTTCTTACTATAAGTAACATTACAGCATCTTTTGTTATGGGTGTAATGGATGAAAAAGTATTTATTAGTGGACGTTCAATTGGAGATATAAATGTTCAAATAATTCTTGAAAAACTTGGCGGTGGTGGACACATCACATTAGCTGGGGCTCAACTTGAAGGATTTACTATTGAACAAGCCAAAGCAGAACTTATATCAAAGATAGAAGAATATCTTAATGAAACAGACTAATTTAAGGGGGTATTATAAATGAAAGTAATTCTAAAACAAGACATCAAAGGTGTAGGAAAAAAAGATCAAATAATAAATGCAGCAGATGGATATGCAAGAAATTTTTTATTTCCTAAAAATTTAGCAGTTCCTGCAGATACAGGAAATCTAAATAATTTAAAAGCAAAACAAGAATCTACAGCTTATAAAAAAGGTGAAGATTTTAAAGAAGCAAAAGCTTTAGCAGAGAAATTAGCTAAACTTACTTTAAAATTTGAAGTAAAAGCTGGAGAAAATGGAAAGCTTTTTGGTGGAGTTACTAGTAAAGAAATTTCTGAAGAACTAAAAAAACAATATAAAATAGATGTAGATAAAAAGAAAATTGTTTTAAAAGAAACTATAAAAACAGCAGGTGTTACAATAGTTGAATTAAAATTAAATGAAGGTGTAGTTGCAAAACTTAAAGTTCAAATATTAGGAAAAATGTAGTTAGAAGGGGATAGAACATGGATTACGGAAAAGTGCCACCACATGATATAGAAGCAGAACAAGCTATACTTGGAAGTATGCTTACAGATAGAGATGCTGTTATAAGTGCATTAGAAAAACTAAGAGAAGATGATTTTTATAGAGAAGATAATAAAGAAATCTTTTCTGCAATATTCAATTTGTATTCTAAATCTTTGCCTGTAGATATAGTAACTGTAAAATCAGAACTAGTTGAAATGGGTTCTTTCGAAAGAGTTGGAGGATTTGAATATTTAGCATCTTTACCAGATAGAGTACCAACTACAGCAAATGTTGATAGATATATAAAAATAGTTCAAGAAAAATCAATGATGAGACATTTAATTGGAATGTCTAATGAACTTATTGCTTTAGGTTATGATGAAACAGAAGATGTAGATAATATATTAGATATGGCTGAAAAAAAAGTTTTTGAACTTGCTCAAAATAAAAGTTCAAAATCATATTTTTCAATGAAAGAAATATTAGCTACTTCACTAGCAGAACTTGAAAAACTGTATAATCAAAAAGGTTCTTTAACAGGACTTACAACTGGTTTTTCAGATTTGGATTTAATGACAGCTGGTCTTCATGAATCAGATTTAATAATAGTTGCAGCCAGACCTGCCATGGGTAAATCTGCTTTTGCTATAAATTTAGCTACAAATGCAGCTTTAAAAAGTGGAAAAGGTGCAGTAATATTCAACCTAGAAATGTCAAAAGAACAAGTTGCAAACAGAATTTTATGTAGTGAAGCATTAGTAGATAGTAATAAAGTTAGAACAGGAAAATTAGATGATGAAGATTGGATAAAAATAGCAACAGCTACAAGTACACTTTCAGAAGCAAAGATTTTCATTGATGATACACCAGGTATTACGGCAATGGAAATAAGAGCAAAATGTAGAAAATTAAAATTGGAACAAGATATAGGTTTAGTAGTAATAGATTACTTGCAATTAGTATCTGGATCTGGAAAGAGAAATTCAAGCCGTGAGCAAGAAATTTCTGAAATTAGTAGATCTTTAAAAATTCTAGCAAAAGAATTGAACATACCAGTAATTGCACTATCACAATTATCTCGTAGTGCTGAAAAAAGAGATGATAAAAGACCTATGCTTTCAGACTTAAGAGAGTCTGGAGCCATAGAGCAAGATGCTGATATTGTTTTCTTCCTATATAGAGATGATTATTATAATCCAGATAGTGAAGAAAAAAATGTTGCAGAAGTTATTATTGCTAAACATAGAGGTGGTTCAACAGGAACAGTTAAACTTGCATGGCTACCAAATTTTACAAAATTTGCAAATTTAGATAGAAGATATGGCGAAGAAATGTAATTGTAAAAGAGCTCGAAAATAATTATAATTTTATCCGCATTTTAATACAAATCCAACGCGGTTACGTACACACGTACGCGCCCTTGCCTTGAATTTATATTAAAATACGCCTAAAATTTAATTCTTTCCGAGCTTAATTAATAAATGAGTGACGATATTTCATAAAAGAAAGGAAATTTAATGTTAGAAGATGAGGTATTAAAAACTATAACTAAATATAATTTGATTGAAGCTGGAGATAAAATTGTTTTAGGAGTATCTGGTGGACCGGATTCTATTTGTATGCTTACTTGTTTGAATAAGCTAAAAGAACAATTGAAGTTTGATATTGTTGTAGCCCACATAAATCACGGAATTAGGGAAAATGCTAAAATTGATGAAAAATATGTTTTGGAATTTTGTGATAAATTGGGAATAGAATGTTTTGTTCTTCATGCAGATGTAAAGAAAATTTCGGCTGAAAATAAAATGGGATTAGAAGAAGCAGGAAGAAAAGTAAGATATGATTATTTTACTGAAATAATGAATCAAACTGGTGCAAATAAAATTGCTATTGCTCATAATAGTAATGATAATGTTGAAACAATTATATTAAATGTATTAAGAGGATCTGGTCCCAGTGGATTGAAAGGAATTCTTCCTAAAAATGGTATATATATTAGACCTCTTATAGAAGTGAAAAGAGATTTAATCGAAGAATATACTAAAGATTTTAATCCAAGGCATGATGAATCTAATGATGAAAATGAATTTTCAAGAAATAAAATTAGAAACATTGTTATTCCATTTATTAAAGAAGAATTTAATCCAAATATTGTGGACACAATAACAAGGTTATCAAGTTTAGTTTCGGAGGAATCAGAATATCTAGATTTAGAAACTCAAAAAAAATATGATGAATTAGTAATAGAAGAAAAAAATTTAAATAATATAGTATATGATGATAAGAAAGATAGAATACTTAATAGCGAAGAAGTGGCAACTATAGTGTTGGATTTAAAGAAATTTAATAAAGAGAATAGAGTTATTCAAAAAAGAATTATACTAAATTCTATAAATAAAATCTTTGGAAGTACTAGGGGAATTGAGAAAATACACATTGATGATATATTGAAAATGTGTAATAAGGCAGAAGGAAATAAATATTTAACACCAAATAAAAATACTAAAATTTCTATAAAAAATAATAAAATTGTTATAATGCGGTTTGATATAGCAACCCGTAAGAATGGCTGTAATTTCTAATATTACAGCTATATTTCTTTTTAAAAAAGCTATTGATATAAAAATATTTGTATGCTATATTTTATACAAACAAAAGATTTAAGGAGGATACTAACTTGAAAAAGGGAATTAGAAATTTAGCGATGTGGCTAGTTCTAATAATTCTTGCAGTTGTAATTTTCAATGCAGCAATGAACAATGCATCAACACAAATGAATTATTCAGAACTTGTAAGCAATATTGCTAGTGAAAAAGTTGAAAAAATCTTATTATCATCTGATGGAACAACAGCAGAGGTTACTTTAGTTGATGATAATGTTCGTAAAGAAGTTAACATACCAAGTGTTGATAATTTAATGGAACAAATTAATGATAAGATGGTTGCTGGAAATATCCAAATAGATCAAGAAGATCCATCAATGGTAATTACATTGTTAAGTGTATTTTCTCCAGTAATAATTCTTATTGTATTTTTAGTATTCTGGGTATTACTTATGAATCCAAATCAAGGTGGAAAAAATTCATCAATGTCTTTTGGAAAAAGTAAAGCTAGAATGATAAATAGTACAGATAAAACAAAAGTTACATTCAAAGATGTTGCTGGTGTTGATGAAGAAAAAGAAGAATTAGAAGAAATCGTAGAATTTTTAAAATCACCAAAGAAATTTACAGATATGGGAGCTAGAATTCCAAAAGGTGTTTTACTTGTTGGTCAACCAGGTACAGGTAAAACTTTACTTGCAAAAGCTGTTGCAGGTGAAGCTGGAGTTCCATTCTTTATTATAAGTGGTTCTGATTTCGTAGAAATGTTCGTTGGTGTAGGTGCATCAAGAGTTAGAGATTTATTTGATCAAGCTAAGAAAAATGCACCATGTATTATATT
>Ga0129306_1002414_pt1 | contig 16673 bp, 11 predicted proteins | sample P827metagenome_FD_94438 | JGI IMG/M metagenome (GOLD analysis project Ga0129306, IMG submission 94438) | Capybara group fecal microbial communities from Wisconsin, USA - P827 metagenome | ecosystem: Host-associated > Mammals > Digestive system > Large intestine > Fecal | place: USA: Wisconsin... | reverse complement strand
GAGAATATTAATATAATTATTTAGAGAATATTAATATAATTATTTAGAGAATATTAATATAATTATTTAGAGAATATTAATATAATTATTTAGAGAATATTAATATAATTATTTAGAGAATATTAATAAATTATTTAGAGAATTTAATACAATTATTTAGAGATTAATTTTGATTGTAATTTAAGCTTAAGGGAGTAATTTTATGGTTTATATTATTGACCCTCAGAATGCAGGAATATCTGGGAATATGATTATTGGAGCTCTTGTAGACTTGGGAGCTGACGGGGAAAAGGTTAAAGGTCTTATGGAAGATGTGGCAGTTGACTTTGGTGAGGTTGAAGTCTCCTTAAACAAGGTAAATAAGTCAGGAATTGATGCTACATTTTGCAATGTAAAGACTATTGATGAGGATAATGAAAACAACCATCATGTTCATTTTCCAGATTTCATGGAAAAAATTGATCTCTTGAAATATGCAGATATTGAAAATTTAACCGATGAAATGGTTGAAATGGCTAAAAAGGTATTTAAGAGGATAGCTATTTCAGAGTCAAGAGTCCATGGCAAAAGCCTTGAAGAAGTTCATTTCCATGAAGTAGGTGCTGCAGATGCTGTAGCAGATGTTTTAGGTTCCATTTGCGCTTACTTTGATTTAGGAATGGATAAGGATAAGGTAGTTGGTCTTCCTATTGCTGTTGGCGGTGGAGTGGTTGAAACTGCTCATGGAAGAATTCCTGTCCCCGCTCCTGCAAGCTTGGACATTCTTAAAGGATTAAATGAGGATTCCTTTAAAGATTTTTCAAAAGGAGAAGCTAAATGCATTGGAGGTCCGGTCAATTCTGAACTTGCAACACCAACCGGTTGCGCTTTGTATATGGAGTTTTGTGATGAATTTTTGGAATTCGCTCCTATGATGTCTCCTGAAGAGATTGCATACGGTTGCGGTTCAAAGGAATTCGATTTCCCTAATGTGTTAAGAGTCGTTAAATCCAGAAATGTCAATGGAAAACATAAGGTTTCTGTAATTGAAACCAATATTGACCATATGTCTGGTGAGGAATTAGGATTCTTGTTTGATTTGCTCTTGATTGAAGGGGCTAGAGATGTTTCAATAGTGCCTATTACCATGAAGAAAAATAGACCAGGGCATTTAATTAAAGTTATCTCAAAACCAGATTTAGTTGACCATTTAGTAAATATCCTCTTTAGGGAAACCGGCACTTTAGGTATTAGAGTCTCTGAAAACACTCATAGAGGAGTTGCTGAAAGGCAATTTGTTCCTTTGGATATTAATGTTGGCAATCATATTTATACAATCAACTTTAAGATAGGGTTGATTGGAGATGAAATCATTTCTCATAGGCCTGAATATGAGGATTTACGCAGAATCTCTGTAGAGCAGGATATTCCTTTAATTGAAGTGAGAGATGTTGCAAACACTATGATTCGTGATTATTTGGAAAACAATAGAGAGTAAAAAGAAATTCTTAAATATGAATTACAATAAGTATTATGTGTGAAAATATTAAAAAAATGTGAAAATATGAAAATTCCAAGATTAAATTTAGCATTTTTATCAAGATTTTTTATCATATTGGCTCTTGTATTATTGATATATAATGAGTTTAAACTTCAATCTAGTTTAGTCGCATCCATTTCTTTAATATTTGCGGTCTTATCTGTTCTTTGTATGGTCATATTTGCCATTCGATTCAGACAAGGTAAATATAATCAGGGTTTTCAGATTGTAGTTGAAACAGATGTGGATAGGGCTTTGAAGGATGGTGTGATATCTGAGGAGCAAGCGGAATCCATTCCAAGACGTGTTGTTCTCAATACTAAAGACCTTATATTAAATGTCATTTTTAATTTTGCAATTGCTAATCATTTTGATTTGATTCCTATTGACATTCTTAGGGAGATATTGCCTCATGTCCCACCTGCTCATTTAGAGCATTTGTATGAGGAATCCCGTGAAATCAGTGATGATTTGAATGATTATTTCAGAGCACAGAAATTTGCAAACAAGGCAGATGTCATCACCAGATCAGATGAGATTAAGGAATACTTAGCTAAAACCTATCCTTGGATGGCTCCTGAAACTTTACAAAACACTTATGATTATTTCTTTTTAGGAATTGGAAATGGATAAATATTTTTATTCATTTTCTTTTTTTATCATTCCAATAATAGTTTCATATCTTACGAATTAATTAAATCATTATTATCTTATTATTATCCTATTATTATCCTTATTATTATCCTATTATTATCATTATTATTATCCTTATTATTATCAATATTTCAGATTCTTTGAAAATGAATTCTTAAAAATAGCTTTTTTTGTTTAATTTTAAATAAGGTGTAAAGAGATTAAATCTAATAAATATAGATTCTAATAAATATTAGATTAATCTAAAAAAAAAAATAAAAAGATAATGGTAAAAATTACCATTATTCATCTAAAGGTTTAATCAACATTAAGTTGTCACCTGCGTTTACAGTGTCACCTTCTTCTACGAAAATTTGTTCTACAATACCTTCCTCTTCAGCGTAGATATCGTTTTCCATTTTCATAGCTTCAAGAACTGCAACTACAGTACCTTTTTGGACTTTATCTCCAGTGTTTACTTTAATCTTAAGCACCATACCTTGCATGGATGCAGTTAATGCACCAGGAATAGGGCCTACATTTCCACTGCCTCCTTGTTGGCCGATTTGCATGTAACCGGTAGGCATGATTTTTACATCGAAGATATCTCCATCAACTTCTACAGAGTATTCAGTTGGAATAGCGCTAAGGTCATCATCACCGCTACCGCCAATGTGAACTTCTGGGAATGGTTCCTCTTCGAGGTCGCCTTTAAGGAATTGTTTAGCAACTGGAGGTAACATTGCGAGAGTAAGTACATCTTCCTCTTTCTTGATGATTCCTAACTCTTCACCTTCTTTTTTGAAGTTTTCGTATTCAGGTTCAATTAAATCTGCAGGTCTGCAGGTAATACGTTCCTCATCACCAATGATCTTTTGAGCAATCTCTTCATTGATTGGTGCTGGAGCACGCCCATAGAAACCTTTCATGTAATCTTTAACTTCGTTGGAAACGATTTTGTATCTTTCACCGTTTATAACGTTCATTACAGCTTGAATACCAACGATTTGGCTAGTTGGAGTTACGAGTGGAGGGTATCCCATATCCTTTCTCACACGAGGCATTTCTTCCAATACATCTTGGTATCTGTCTAATGCATTTTGCTGTTTTAATTGTGAAATTAAGTTGGAAAGCATTCCACCAGGGATTTGGTACATCAATACGTCAGTGTCGATTCTTTCACTAATAGGATCGATGTATCCTTCGTATTTTTCCCTAAGGGTTTCGAAGTATTTTTTAATTTGGTTTAATGCTTTTAAATCAAGACCAGTGTCGAATTCAGTGCCTTGTAAGGATGCTACAATACTTTCTGTTGGAGGTTGGGAAGTACCCCAAGCGATTGGTGAAATAGCAGTGTCTAAAATGTCAACACCTGCTTGGCATGCAGCATAATAACTGATAGGAGTCATACCACTGGTACAATGTGAGTGTAAGTTAACTAATAAATCAGTTTCTTCTTTTAATCTTGTAACCAATTCAAATACAACAGACGGGGTGATTAAACCAGCCATATCCTTAATAGCTATTGAATCACATTCTAATGCTTCAAGTTCTTTTGCAAATTCCACGAATTTGTCGATAGTGTGAACTGGACTAATGGTGTAGCTGATAGTTCCTTGAACATGAGCACCTTGCTCTTTAGCTACTTTAATGGATTGTTGCATGTTCCTAATATCGTTCATTGCATCAAAGATTCTAAAGATGTCAATACCGTTTTCATAGGATTTTTCTACAAATTTAGTTACAATGTCATCAGCATAATGTTTGTATCCGAGTAAGTTTTGACCTCTAAGGAGCATTTGCAATGGAGTTTCAGTAAAGTTTTCCTTCAATATTCTTAATCTTTCCCAAGGGTCTTCGTTTAAAAATCTAATACAAGTATCAAAGGTAGCTCCACCCCATGCTTCTATAGCATGATATCCCACTTTATCCATTTCTTCAATAATAGGGACCATATCTCTTGTTCTCATTCTGGTTGCTAAAAGGGATTGGTGAGCATCTCTGAATGCGGTTTCGGTTATTTTCACTTTCATCTTTACACCTCACTAAAATTTTTAAATATCATGATAAATTTAATTCAAAATCATATTTATGATTTTCAAAAAAATTTCTAATTTATTATTTCTAAATCACATACGATTATTTTACATTATATTATTATTTATTGTTATAACTACTAATAAAAGTTATCTATTTTTTGACTATATTTAATCTATTATACTTAAAAAAAGTGTAAAAAGTTTATTAGAATGATATAAAATCAAAAAATATTTTAAAAAAAGTTAATTAAGGAAAATTAGTAAAAAAAGTTATTAAAAAGAAAGTTATTAAAAAAATTAGAAAAATAAAAAAAGAAAAAGTTAAGAAATAAGTCTTAACGTTCGATTTCTCCATTAATGAATGCTTCAACATTAGCTGCTGCTTCATCATCAGTGAATTGGATTGGAGGGTGTTTCATAACATAAGATGAAATTGAAGTTAATTGTCCACCAATTCCTCTTTCAAGTCCTAATTTACAGCAACGAATAGCGTCAATTACACATCCTGCAGAGTTAGGAGAATCTTCTACACTTAATCTGAGTTCAATGTCCATTGGCACGTCACCAAAGGTTTTACCTTCCATTCTTAAGAAACAGATCTTGTTGTCTTTTTGCCATGGTACGTAATCACTTGGACCAATGTGAATGTCATGAGGATCCATTCTTTCTGCAAGTACGGATTGAACAGCTTCAGTTTTAGATTCTTTTTTAGAGTCTAAACGTTTTCTGTTTAACATGTTCAAGAAGTCAGTGTTTCCACCAGTGTTGATTTGGTAAGTGTGAATTAATTTAACACCTCTTTCCTTAAACAAGTTACTTAAGGTTCTGTGTGTAATGGTTGCACCGATTTGTGCTTTAATGTCGTCACCAACAGCAGGGAGTCCTTTTTCTCTGAATTTTGCATCCCATTCTGGGTCACTTACAATAAATACTGGCATACAATTAATATAAGCAATTTCTGCATCTAATGCACATTGTGCATAGAATCTTGCAGCTTCTTCAGAACCTACTGGCAAATAACTGAGTAATATTTCTGCTCCGCTTTCTTTCAAGACTTCAACAACGTCTACTGGCTCTTCATCAGCTACTATGAATGTATAATCATCTTCGAATTCTGCCATATGTTCACTGACACCATCAAGAACAGGTCCCATTTGGACAACTACATCGCTTTTTGGTATTTCTGGTTGGAATACTGTAGTACAGTTTGGTTTTGCAAAGATAGCTTCATCAACAGTTTTTCCAACTTTTCTTGAATCAATATCGAAAGCAGCGACTACTTCTATGTCAGTTGGATCCCATTCACCGATTTTCCAGTGCATAAGGCCGATTGCATCTTCAGGATTCTTATCTTTATAATAATAGATTCCTTGTATAAGGGAACTTGCACAGTTTCCTATTCCTACTACAGCTATTTTAATTTTGCTCATATTTTCACCAGTAATAAAATAATTATAATTCTTGATTTTTTCAATTCGTTATTGCTTAAATAAAGTATCTTTTGATTTTTTTAAAAATTTATATAAACATTATTGAATAAAAATAAATATAAATCATATTACTTTAATATATTATCATTTATTTATATAAATCTTTTTAAAAATTGATGAATTTTCAAGAAATAATCCTTTATATTCTTAAATTTGATTTGGATTTAGATTTTTAATCGGTGGTTAAATGAAAAAAGTTATTTTAATAGCATTTTATTTTAATCAGGTAAATGAAATTGCTTCAAAGCGTTTAAGGGCACTCGCAAAATATTTGCCTCAATTTGGATGGGAACCGATAGTCATTGTTCCTGATTTAGGTTTCATTCTAAAGGAAAATGATAATTTAAATTGCAGAATCATTTACACTGAATATGAGGATATGTTCAGTCATTTTTCCAATAAATTTAAGAAATCTAAATCATCCGATTCTAGAGATTCTAGAGATTCTAGAGATTCTATAGATTCTAGAGATTCTAAAGATTCTAAAGATTCTATAGATTCTAAAAATTCTATAGAATTTAATGATAAAAAGCTAAAGGATTCCACATCCTATTCCAATCCGATTGCTTCAAAAGCCATTTCAATTGCTGGTGAAGTCTTTGCATATCCTGATGGGATGAAATACTGGCATGAATCTGCATTTAAGGAAGCTTCTAAAATTATGGATGAGGAAGAGATTGATGCTATCATAAGCTCTTCCTGGCCTATAACCTGCCATACAATTGCAAAGGATTTAAAGGAGCATCAGGATATTCCTTGGATAGCAGACTTAAGGGACCTTTGGAATTTAAATCCATATGTTTCACACACTTTCATAAGAGATTATTTTGAAAAAAGATTAGAATTGAAGACATTTGAGAATGCAGACGCTTTAACTACCACTACTGATTTGGCTGCAGAAACATTGTCCACTTTACATCCAATGAGTAAGATAGTTCCAATTTTATCCGGTTATGATAAGGATGACTTCAAGTTTTTAGAGGAATTAGTTTCTAAAAATGACAATTTTTCCAATGATTTTTCAGAAAAATTGAAGTTCATTTATGCAGGGTCCTTGTATGGTGGTAAGAGAGACCCAACTTATTTATTTGAAGCCATTCGCCAATTAGAGGATGAAGGCAAATTGGATTCATCTAAAATTTCAATTGAATTTTACGGTGACAGCACAGGTTTGGAAGAGATAGCTAGCCGTTATGGTCTTTTGGATATCGTTCATATTGGGGGAAAAATAGCTCATGAGGAAGTGTTGAAAAAGCAATTAGAGAGTGATGTTCTCCTCCTGATATCTTGGGATAATGAAAAGGAAAAGATGTTTATTCCTGGAAAGATCTACGAATATTTTGCATTGAAGAAACCTGTTTTATCCATCGGATATAAAGAAGGTTCCCTAAAGGATTTAATTGAGGAAACTAAAGTTGGATATCATGTTTCAAGTTTAGAGTCAACTAAAGAAGCTTTATTGAACATTTATGATGAATTTGTTGAAAATGGAACTGTTGAATTAAATGCAGATATAAATATTGAAGATTATTCAATGGAAAATATGGCTAAAAAATTTGCTGACTTATTGAATGAATTAGAAAATTAACAATTTCAAAAAGATTAATGATTTAATAATATTAACAATTATATTTAAAAAAATAAAGATTTATACTTATAAAATTATAAATTTATTTAGAAGATAAATTGAGGAAATAAAATGAATGCCTATTTAGAAATAATCCGTCCAGGAAATGCAGTTATGGCCGCTATTGCTGTAATATTGATGATGTTTGTTGGTCATTATTACGAATTGCCTATAATCATCTGTGCACTGATTGTTTTCGTATGTACCGGTGCAGGAAATACCATCAATGATGTTTTTGATGTGAAGATAGATGAAATCAACAAGCCTAATCGCCCTATTCCATCAGGAAGAATCAGTCTTGAAAATGCAAGAAATTATTCTTATGTTCTCTTTGGAATAGGTATCGCTTTAAGCCTTGTAGACAGTTATTTGGTAAATTCAATTTGGCCTTCTGTAATTGTCATTCCTGCTGCAGTCATAATGTATCTTTATGCAAGAAACTTAAAGGCAATGCCACTCATTGGAAATCTTACTGTAGCTACTTTAACAGGGTTCTGTTTTGTAATAGCTGGTGTTGTCATAGCATGCGCTACAAACTCATTAAAGATTTTATTTATCTCAATTTATTTAGGATTATTTGCAATGTTCATGACATTGGCACGTGAAATAGTGAAGGATATGGAAGATATTGAAGGGGATAAACAGGAAGGGGCAAGAACTTTCCCTATTCTTTATGGAAAGAGAATACCTTCAATAATTTCAATAATCTTGATTGTAGTTACAACTTTAATGTGCCCTATTCTTTACATTTTCAAAATCTTTAATCTTGGATATATGGTGATAATGATTGTGCCTATAATCATCTTTTTGTATAGCGCTTATATCTTAAAGTTGAATCCTCCTGAAGAGACATGTGCTAAGGTTTCTAAAAATCTAAAAATAGCTATGCTAATCAGTTTTGTAGCATTTGTAGTTGGATCATTTAATGTTTTTAGCTTTTTATAATTTTTAAGTATTATGTTAAGTTTAATCTAATTTATTTTTGAATTATTTTTGAATTCGGTTGTTAAAATTTAAATGGAATTATTGGATTGGTGAAATTATGCTGTTTAAAAGTATTTCAGACGATTTGAATATCTCTAAGAATGATTTTTTCCATTTGTTCATTTTAACAGTCTTTAGCATTCTAATCACTTATACCCTCATAAATTTCAATCAGGTTTTAGGAATTTACTGTTCTGATGTTTTCATTTATTTATCAAATTCCCTTGTTTTTGCAGGTTATGACTCAAGTGTCATGTATCTGTACTTGTCTCCAGTTATTTGCATTTTAACAGCTATTTTATTCAAATTAGGGGTTTTATCTGAAATATCTCTTTATATTGTAACTGGAATCTTTTGCATATTTGCAAACATAGGAATTTACGTGCTTTTAAAGAATAAGTTCAGTTCATTAGTAAGCCTTTGCGGAGCATTTCTTTTCGGAAGCTTTTCCCTTTCATTGCTTTGGTGGGCAAATGGAACATTGGATGTGCCTGCAGTAGCTTTATCAATTTGGACAATCATTTTCATTATTCTTGCTGTTGATAAGGATTCAAAATATTATATGATAGCTATTCCCTTCTTTATTTTAGCTGTTTTCACACGTTACACTGCATTATTCTTACTCCCTTTGATATTTTTGTATTATCTTTCCAAGCATGATTTTTTCACAAATCTGGATTTATTGATTGTGAATAGGCAAGAATTTTCTAAAAAACTCAAATCCTACATAAAAAGCGAGGAATTTAGGAATATTTTAAAATCATGTGCAATAGCTTTTGTTTTAGTTGTGTTCTTTTCAGCTACAATTTTATCATATGGGTCTAGTTTGTCATTCTTAACACAAAGCTCAACATTTGCATCAGGATCTAAAGGAGAAGTTATTGACAATGCATATACAACAGACACATTCTTTTATCTTCATGATTTTCCGAATTTCCTATACTCAGATTATGTGAATTTTGATAATGTAATTCCAGTATTGAACGGTTCAAATCCAATGTCATTTTTCTTGATAGGACTATTTGCAATTGGAATTTTGCTATTTGTCTATAAATTGATCAATGTCAAGAAAAAAGAGCTGTCTAAGCACAGGCATCTTGTAGGGATCTTATTTGTTGTGCTCTTAGCCATTTCAATTCTATGCTTTAAGATTAATTCAATCATCACAATTAGCATCATATTAATTGATTTGGTTATTTTGTTTTCATTTTTCAGGAAAATTGGCATTGATAGAGAGATATATTCAACAGATATTCTCATGTTGGCATGGTTTTTGGTTTACTTCATCTTCTTCACATTCTTGAATATTAAGGTGAACAGATACATAATAACCGTTTTTCCAGCTTTCATTTATTTTGTGATTTATGCTTTAAATGAAATTTTGGATTTGTCTAAGAAGTTTAAGTTCTTTGAGTTTAAAAAACAAAATCTTTTAAATATTATTCCAATAATCCTGATTATATTTTGCATATTCTCTGCATTCGCATTCACATCTACAGTTCATTATAATGAGGATTTCAATAAGAATAAGGTAATTGCAGATTATTTAACTGAATATGACTCTGATTATATGTCAAAGGATGTTGCTGTATTCCATCAAAGGTCTTACAATTGGTTCCTAAAGATGTATACAATCCCAATAACAGATGATCAATTGGATTATTTAGAGTCAAGCAATATCACTTATTACATATCTGATGATAATTTCAATTTATCAAATTACACTATGATTTATCAAAAAGAAGGTTTATATTTATACGAGAGGATTAATTAAAATATATTTTGATTTTTAATCATAAATTTTAAGTTGGTGAATTTTATGAAAATTTTACATGTTGCACATTTCTTTTATCCTTGCTTGTCTGCAGGAGGGGTGGTTAATGCAAGCTATCAAATCGCACCCAATCAAAGCAAGGATAATGATGTAAAAGTCATCAGTTCTGATTCATGTAAAGAAAGATTAAAATTCCCAAATGGTCGCTATGATGTTGATGTGAATGGAATAAAAGTTGATTATTTCAGAAACCTCTCTAATGGATTTAAGCTTAAAACTATGTTAGATACTCCATTGGCAGCACCATTTAAGATTAGAAAAGACATTAAAGACTACGATATTGTGCATATTCATGAGCATAGGCAAACTTTAGCCATTCTTGCAAGCTATTTTGCAAGGAAAAACAATATTCCATACATTGTACAGGCTCATGGGTCAGTTCTCCCTTTCTTCCAAAAGGAAGGGCTAAAGAATATTTTTGACAAAGTATTTGGATTTAAGATACTTCATAATGCATCATGTGTATTTGCACTTACTGAAGTGGAAAAGGAACAGTATTTGAAAATGGGTATTGATGAGGATAAAATAGAAATTGTTCCTCTTGGAATCAATTTGGAAGAGTATGAAGATCTCCCATCTTTTGGCAGATTCCGCTCTAAATTCAATATTGGTGAAAGTGATAAGCTAATTCTTTTTGTAGGTAGAATTCATGAAATAAAAGGGCTTGACCTATTGATTGATGCATTTAATGATTTGATTAATCAAAATAGCCTAGAAAATATTGATTGCCCTAATATTAAATTAGCTATTGTAGGTCCTGATGACGGTTATTTGACTGAACTGGAAGATAAGATTAAGGAATACTCTCTTGAAGAAAATGTCATAATCACTGGCCCATTATACAATGATGAAAAGCAGGAAGCTTTAGTGGATTGTGACTTATTTGTCATGCCTTCCAAATATGAATCATTCACCACAAGCGGTCTTGAGGCAATGGCATGTTCAAAGCCATTGGTACTGACTAAAAACAACCATATTCATGATTGGGTAGATGGAAATGTAGGTCTTGCTTGTGAAGACAATAAGGACTCCTTACGAGAATCAATTGAGAAAATCCTATTCGATGAAGAACTATCCCTAATTTTTGCTAAAAACGGCAGAAAGCTCATCAAGGAAAAATACAATTGGGACATAATCAATAATCAAATTTTAGAAATTTACAACAAAATTCTCTAATTTTTTTCAATTTTATTTCAATTTTTTTATTATAAATTAAATAAATACATAATGTTTAAATCTAATAAATTATATATAATATATTAATATAGATTTATTAGAGTGATGTATGAATTTTTTCTAATTTTAATCACTTTTTAGATTATATTTTGATAAATTTTTATCATTAATCAAATTGAGTAGGGATAAGATGAAAGTGGTAGTTTGTCAGAACTGTGGTGAAAAATATCAGCTTGATGATGAAGATGATATTAACGCATTTGAATGTTCTGTTTGTTCTGGAAATCTGGAGGAATTAGATAGTCTCTCAAGTGATGAAGAGAAAGTTTCCTCCGCTTATGATTCGCAGAATTCTTCTGATTTAGTACTTGTTTATTGTACAAATTGCGGATTAAAATATCAATTGACTGAAAATGACAATATCAATGAATTTGAATGCAATAGTTGTGGAGGATCATTAGATTACGTTTCCAATATGGTCTCTGCATCAACCGAAACCACTGACTCAACTAATTTTACACAAAACCCACTCACAGAAACCCCGCTCGCTGATGATGAAATCGATGAGATTATTCCTATTCATATGGAAGCTAATTATGTAGATGATTCTGTTTATTCTGGTTCTGATGTTGATGAGATTATTCCTATTCATGCGGAAGCTAATTATGTAGATGATTCTGTCTATTCTGGTTCTGATGTTGATGAGATTATTCCTATTCATGCAGAGTTAAATGCTCAAAATGAGGAATACAGTGATGAAGACTATTATTATGAGACTGAAGAGATATTACCTGATACATTAGAATCCTATGAAGAGGAAGAAATGGTTTCCTATGGTTCAATTTATGACTCCACCCTTGGAGATGTTGATGAGATTATTCCTATTCATGCAGAAAGAAGGCATATGGAAACTTCAAGAGACATAGCTTCTGGATTTGCTTATAGAGATGAGTATGAAGAAGAGCTTGAAAGTGAAGAAACCAGACTTGTTGAAGTCACTGATATTCCAGAAGATGAAATGCCTGAATCCCCTGTGTCTTTAGCTAGACAGGAATTATCTGAAGAGGATCAAAAGCTATTTGCAAGAGTTCAAAATGAAATGGTCTTTGACAGCCCTGAAGAGTATGAAGCATTCAAGCTTGCCCGTTATAAGTATTACACTGCATTGTCTGATATTCTTAAGGATGAATATATCAGAAGTATGGATAAGGAATTCTACAAGGGAAGTTCTGTAAAACGCTTAATCAAAAAAGGTGAAGAAAGCGTTAAGCGTGGAAACATAACTGCAAGCCAAGAGGATGCATTGGTCACTCCAGAAACTGTTGAGTTAATGAAAGCTCAAAATAGGGCTTATGAACCTAAGAAAACTAACGCTGATTTATATATGCTAATTGGAGCATTCATTTTAGTTGTTTCCGCTGCATATTATTACTTCATTAGCCAAATATGGTATGTATTGATTGCTATTGCCATAGGCGTTCTTATTCTCAGTTATGGCATTTATAAAAGATACGCTTTCAATAGTTACATAGCTCGTGGAAGAATCATTCGTGAAAGATTGCTTGCACTTCCAAATGATTTCTATGTATTCTATGCTGTTCAACCTCCACAATCAAAAGACATCATTAACCATGTGGTTGTTGGTCCTACTGGCGTATATACTATCTTATCCAAAAGATATGACTCTAAAGACTATAAGAATAAGGTCAAATCTGACAATGAAACCGATGCTATGGTAAATGATTCCGCTTCTATCCAAAATTACATGGATAAGAAGAACACTTTAGAGCTTCAAACTGATTACAAGGACAATCAAACCAGATTTGAATTTGGAAATGAGGAGATTCATTTTGTAAACAATAGTCAAATCAAGCGCAAGGCTTTAGAGTTAAATGAAGATTTAGCTATTTTCTTGGATAATAAAGGATTCAGTGGAATTTACATTGAGCCTTTAATCGGTTTTGTTAATGATGACTTAGCTATTTTAAATGTAATCCTTACCAATGAAGATTTGTTTATAGATGAATTGTTCAATAGAATGATTCGCGGTCAAAAAAGAATTGATGAGTTAACCGTTGCTAAAATAGCAAGATTATTATCCTATTATTCTGCAGATTGTTCTGTAGTATAATTCTTTAATTTTTACTCTTTTTTATTTTTTTCAATTTTATTTTTTTAAAATTTCAAAATTTATTTTGTTTCTATAGACTCAAGCTGTGATGAAAAATGATTTCTAAAGTTTTTAATGTTTTTAAGGCAATTAAAAGGAAATATTACACCTTTAGAGTAAAAAGGGTATCAGCATCATGTGGAAACGATTTAACTGTTAATGCCTATTCCTATATCACTCCTAAAACAAGTCTTGGAAACAATGTGAATTTTAATGGCATGAAGATTCAAGGAACTGCCAATGTAATCATTGGTGATAATTTTCACAGTGGCATAGAATGTATGATCATTACAGATAGCCACAATTACGAGGGCGAGGCTATTCCTTATGATGAAACTGTCATTTCTAAGGATGTTGTCATTGAGGATAATGTATGGTTAGGAAATCGTGTAATTGTTCTTCCCGGTGTAACTATTGGTGAAGGTGCTATCATTCAAGCAGGAAGTGTTGTAGTTAATGATATTCCTAAATATGCTATTGCGGGGGGTCATCCTGCAAAAGTCTTTTCTTCAAGGGATAAAGATCATTATGAAATGTTAAAAAAAGAAGGAAAGTTTCATTAAATCATCTTATTTTTCAATGTGCATTTTCACATATGCATAATAACTATTTTTCACAAAAAAATTTCATTCATTTTAATTAATTTTAGCTTCAATTTAATGAAGCAAATCTTTAAAGATACCAATTTCTTTCATTGTCACTGCCTTTAAAATAAAGATGATTGCAAAGTATATGATTACGCCGGCGACAATGGATATCAAGACATTAATAATTCCAATTGGATGCATCATATAAACTGCAATTCCCATAATTGCCGCTGCAATGACTATTTTTAAAAGCTCTTTTATGTTGAATGGCAGTCTCATGGTTTTCTTGCTTGCAATAGCTGTAACTGCAAATGCCAATATGTAGCAGATAAGTGTTGCAATAGCTGCTCCTAAGATGTTTAGGTAAGGAACAAGCAATAAGTTCAAGACTATGTTTGAAATAGCCACAACAATCCATAACTTTCCAAGAATCATGGTATTCTTTTCCAATATTAGAATGTTATTTGTAATTCCATACATTCCCATGAATATTGCTCCAAGACAAACGAAAGGAGTTACCATATAACCTCCAAGTGCAATTTCAGGAGTTGTGATTATATAAAGCAATGGTTTTGAAAGAACACTCATTCCAACTGCTGCAGGAATGGTCAAGAGGAGATAGTATTTCATTGAATAGCTTAGATACTTGTCCACTTCAGTTATGTCTCCCTTTTCATAGTGTTCAGGCAATACTGCGGGAAGGAGAACTGCAAATGGGGAGAGGAACATCAATAGTATGCTTCCCAATGCATATCCCGGTGAGTAGCATCCAACAGCAACTGATCCTATAAGGATTCCAATGACATACTTGTCACTTGAATCGACAACCCAACTGGATACATTGCTTGGAATGGTTGGAAGTGCAAATGCAAGCTGTTCCTTTAGGTTAGACCATTTTCCAATTCCAATTCCAAGATACTTGACAATTAAAAATGCCATCATGATGAACACTGCAACATAACCTGTCAAAAGACCAAGCACCACAGTTTCAATATTGTATCCTGCATAAGTGAGGTAAATGCTTACAAAGACCCCAATATAACTTTGAAGAACAAGGAATAATGAGTATCTTTTCATTTGCTGGAATGTTCTAAAGAAGCTTATTAGCATAAGGTTCATGCATGCGAAGAATGAGATTGCAGTAGTTATGTACAACACTTGCATGCTTCCATTGAATAATGCATTAGCAATTGCATTTCCAAAGATTAGGAACAATGAACATATTATCAATGTTGATATGAATGTTAAGCTAATCATTGGATAGAATGAATCCTTGATCTTTTCTTTATCCTTTTCAGCAGACAGGAACCTTACCATTGTGTATGGAAGTCCAAGATTTGCAATGTTCGGAACAAGTGCGATTGTAGTGTTTACCTGTGCCCACATACCGTATTCTGCGGTTGTGAATGACTTTGTAATGATTGGAATAAAGATTAGGCTACTGAGAGAGATTAGGATGTTTGTGAGTCCCACCAAACCTATTCTTTGTATAAATCGCACATATTCGCTCATTTAATCACTTAAAATCTTTTTAAAAATAGTTTCATCAAAGTTCTTAAAGAAATAATCCTTATCATATTCTTGAATTGATATGTTTTCATTGTTTATGTAATTAATTAGTTCTTTACTGCTTTTAACCTTTTTTACAATATCCCTATCGATTAGGTCATCTAAATATTCCACTCCTGGAACATCAATTATGAAAGTTTTGCAGTTGAATGCAAGCCCTTCATAGATTGCAGTAGAAAAGGCGCCTATTTGGTAGTGACTTTTTGCAAAGAGTTCGTATAATGGAGGTTCGCTTTTATCAATTACAGTAAAGTTATTGAATTCGTTAACCGATTTTGTTAGATAATTGTAATTTTCCTTCCAAGTTCCATATTCTCCAGGATGTAATTTGTAAATAAATCTGAAATTTTGAGAATCATTGTTTTCATTAATGCTTAAAGCTGTTTCATATGCTAATTCAGATAAGTATTTTCCAATGACTCCTTGTGAAATAAATAATATTTGCTTATCCTCGGTTTTTTGATTATTTTCCTCTTCAGAATTTTTATCTTCAGCTATTTTCATATATGTTTTTGAGTTTTCCTCAAAGTATGGGAATCCCATTGAAATGATGTTTTCACTATCTATAGGGAATGGACAAGCATTTTTCCAATAGTCTCCAAAACTTAGTATCTTATCTGGGAAGTATTCAATCTCCTTGATTTCACCATCGAATTTCCTTGTATTTTCAGGATAGCTGTATCCTAAATGGTATGGGCTGATGGTTCCATGCTGCAATTCGATTATTTCTATGTTCATTTTTTTACAAGCTGCAACAAGTGCCTTATTCTCATAAGCCACTACAAGAAATACGACTTTCGGATTTTTCCTTTGAAGAAGTTCAATATACTTTTTATAGTCATATTGGAAATTTAGGATATGGTCTTCCATGATTCTAAACAAGTCAATTTCAATTTCAAAAGCAGTTTCAATCTCTTCTTTTACAGTGTTGATTAATTGCTTTTCAGCTTCTGTAAAAGGCAATTTGCCTCTATTTCTTGTTTTATGAATAAATGAACCTAAAAGGATTCTGTCGTTGAATTTGACATTATTTTCCTTAATATTG
>Ga0129306_1002413_pt1 | contig 16674 bp, 19 predicted proteins | sample P827metagenome_FD_94438 | JGI IMG/M metagenome (GOLD analysis project Ga0129306, IMG submission 94438) | Capybara group fecal microbial communities from Wisconsin, USA - P827 metagenome | ecosystem: Host-associated > Mammals > Digestive system > Large intestine > Fecal | place: USA: Wisconsin... | reverse complement strand
CTTTTTAAAAAGCCATCCATCCTTGTTTACTTTGTAAAAGTTCGTAAAAACTTTAAATTCTTTTGGAATTTTCAAGGTTGTCTTGTTGTTAAATTATCAAGGTTCATTTGCTACTTCACTGTTCTTCATCAGAAGCAGCTTAGCCATTTTAACATGGTCTGTTTTGTTTGTCAAGCACTTTTTTAACTTTTTTATTTTTTAAATTGTCGAAAGTGTTTGTTCAATTGCTGCTATTTCTCAAGCGCGAAACCAAGTATATCACCCTTCAAAACATATGTCAACAACTTTTTTTACTTTTTTTAAACTTTTTTCTTTTGCGCCCGAAGGCCTCTATTTCTGCTGCTTTCTAATTACTGTCCTGCATATCAAAAAACGGCTCTTATCCTTTGTAGTAATATACACAGGATAAAAGCCGTCTGTTTTTTCTTTATGCTTTACTATTTAATAAATTTCATAAGATAGTTATGGTTATATACATAGCTTGTCACAGGGTTGGAGTTGATCTCGGTAAAGAGTTTTCCTCCAAGATCTGTAGATGCAAAGGCTGTTATCAGGATAAAAAGTATCCAGACTATAAGGATTCCTTTACATGCACCTACAAGAAGTCCTCCCCATTTGTTGATCGTATTGATGCCCGGAAGCTTGCTTATTATATCAAGCAGGGAAACTATTATTATAAGGGCTATGCTTATTGCTACAAAAACGCCCAAAAAGGCTATGGCCGATATTATCATTTCGGTAAGCTTATCCGTTATCTGCTTTTTTACTTCATTTACCGTATAGTCCTTCTTTTCTTTAATGGTGTCCTTTATACCCTTAGGCAGAGCAAGACCATCGATATCGTCTACGGTCTCATCGCCCTTAAGGGCATCTTTGATCTCCATAGAACTCTCTAAGCTTTGCTCTACGCTCTTTTCTACTCCTGTTCTGATCTTGTTATATATCTTCTCATTTCCGTGAATATAATTTGATACCTTGGGCGCGAAAACCACAGTAATTATCAGAGTGATTATCACTGCAAATAATGAATACAGCGTTTTTATAAGACCTTTCTTATAACCAAAGTATGCCGACAGAGCCAATATTGCCAAAATAACTATTACTGAAATACTCATCATTCGCTTCTCTCCTTTAACTTGATCTCTTCTATAAAACCGCCGCTGACAATAAGGAAAAGATCTCCCCTGCTGCCTTCGGACATGAACTGGATATTCTGGTCACATTCTCCGCTGTATTTTACTCTGCCCGACTTTGAGATTATGGCCATGTCTTTTTCGGATGCCGCCCAGACATCGTTTACTCCTATCTCTACAAATGAGGCCTGAAACGGGAGTTTCTTCTTAAATAATTCTTTTCCGGATGCAGAAAATGCATCAAGTCTTACTCCGCTTCCTGATTCTTCATCTTTTACAAGCATTGCATATGCTCCGTCTGCAGTGGCAAGTGCTATGATCTCTTCCTTCTGCTCTTTTTCTGTAAGAAGTTCAGGCTTCTGGCTCATTTTAAACACGCATGTCTCTTTATCTGAAACGGCAAGTACCGTATTGTTATCAAGGAACGAAAGGTTTGTAAAGATCATATCTTTATATGGAAATACGCCCACTATTCGATCGGCATTTTCTCCTTTTCCGACTCCTGAGAAGTTATAAAATGTAAGGGAGCTGTTTACTCCGGCGGCCGAAACCTTAACATAACTTGTAACTACTTTTGCGCCGTCTTTGCTTATGGCTACATCAAGCGCGTATCCGTCATCTTTTATATATGTATAGATCACGCCCTTTAACATGTTATCTTTTGATTCTGCGTATGGATCAAGGACCTGGATCTCGTACGCATCATCAGATGACATAAGGACTGCCAGCTCGCCCTGCTCAGAGACTGATACTTTAGCTATCGGCGAAAGCATGCTCACACTCTTTTCGCTACCTTTTTCATCAAATACCACCACTTCCGTGCCGCCTATGTCTGCTACGGCTACGTAGTGACCGGCAGCAACGCAGGAAGGGTTTGACATTGTAAAAGCTCCTGCGTATTTCATCTCACCGTCTTTTGAAAGGGCTGTGATGCCGTCATTTCCGCATCTTATTACACCGTCATTATATTTTATATATTTACTTCCGGCGTGGTCCTCGCGGTCGCGCCTTGATACAACTTCGGTGTATTTGTAGTTTTTCTCTCTTTTTATAATTGCGGCGCCAACAAGCACCGCAATCACCATGCACAAAAATATTGCCGATATTATTATCAGGCTTTTTTTGTTCTTCATTAATTCTTATCCTCAGTCTTGTAAACAGCGAGGGCTTCACCGACTGTCGTCGCTTTGCCTTCGTCTATTATCTCTATGAGTTTGCTTATGCATGTGGCATTAACAAACTCTTTACCCATAAATGCCGAGTATTTCTCGGTAATAAACAGGCTTTTTGCTTTTGCTGCGCCCCGAAGCTCTGATAATTCTGCCTTGCTTTTTTCAAGTTCTGCGCTCATTTTTTGCAGCTCTTCTCTGTTTCGGCTTTCTATCTCGCTTCTTATGGCGTCTTTTGTACTGCTCTCAAACTCGTCTATGGCATTCTTACGTCTGTTTACTGTCTCGTCAAGCTCGGCGCGAAGGCCTGCTATCTCGCTGTCGAAGTTTTCAAGGCCGTATCTGCTGTCATCTTTATCTTTTCTGATCTGACGGCCTTTTCTTCTTATCTCTCTTTTTACAGCCTGGATGTCGTTTCTGAAATGTCTTCCTTTTATGACAGTCTCGTTATACTTTCCTTTGCTTTTGCCAAGTACATATATAAACAAAAAGCCAAATACAAGTATAAGAAGTACGTACAGTACTGCCATAAACCATGGGGTTTTGAGGTTTTCAGGAACCAGCATATACGCAGCAAACGGTATTCCCGCAAATACGATACAGAACGCAAGGACTCTTAAAAGGTGCTCTGCTATAGTCTTCGGGAAAAATATACAATAATAGAAAGAAGTATTGTAAAAGCCCGGTACTCTTGCAGCCTTAAACTCATTTTTTGCTTCTTCTTTAAGGACCTCGATGCGGTGCACGTTGCCCTCATTTTCGGAAACAATCCTTTCAGCTACCTTTTCCTGTCTTTCTTTTTCCTTTTTTGCCCTTACCTTTTTCTCCTGAACCCTTATGTCTTTTTCTGTGCCTTTAAAGGTTCCGGAGAGTTCGCTTTTACGTTTTTTAACAGTATCTGCGATCTCGTCGGCTATCTGCTTTTCTTTTGCCTTTACTGCTTTTTCCTGCTTTTCACAAAATGCCTCAAGGACGTCAATCCTGCTCTTAAAATCGTCAAGTTCATTTACACCTGAAAGTAAAGCGTTTAGCTCTTCTTTTCCTGCATATAATATGTTCTGATTGTTCTCGTCCAAGACAAACCCCTCCCACTTTTTATAGTTTTGTTCTTCCTTCTAATGCCCTGAGTAACGTAACTTCGTCTATGTTTTCAAGGTCTCCGCCCACAGGGACGCCGCTGGCTATCCTTGTGACATTGATCCCGGTAGGCTTTATAAGCTTACTTATATACATAGCGGTGGTTTCTCCTTCAAGGCTTGAGCCTGTGGCTATGATGACTTCATCCACATCGCCCTGCAGCCTTGTCATAAGTTCTTTTAGCTTAATATCAGCAGGCCCGATGTTTAGCATAGGCGAAATTGCGCCGTGTAACACATGGTACACCCCATCATACTTCTGCGTTTTCTCGTATGCCGACATGTCGCGCACATTTTCCACCACCATGATAACCTTGTGGTTTCTCTTGCTGTTTGCGCATATCGGGCAGATTTCAGAGTCGGTGATGGTAAAGCACTCTTTGCAATACCTGACGTTCTCTTTTGCATCGAGGATCGAATGTGCAAGGCTTTCAACATGCTCTTTGGGCATATTTATAATGTGGAACGCAAGCCTTGCCGCGCTCTTACTGCCTATACCCGGGAGCCTCCCAAGTTCTTCTATTAACTTACTTATCTGCTTGCTATAGTATTCCATTAAAACGGAAAGCCTCCGCCAAAGCCGCCAAGTCCGCCTGTAAGAGCGTTCATGGCTTCTGACTGCTCGTCTTCCATTTTGCGAAGAGCCTCATTGGCTGCTGCCATGATAAGGTCTTCAAGTGTCTCGATATCATCAGGATCTACTGCTTCAGGTGAAAGCTTTACAGATGTGATCTCTTTCTTTCCCGATACCTTTATTGTAACGGCTCCGCCGCCTGCAGATGCCTCCCATTCTTTTTCTTCAAGCTCTTTGGATTTTTCTTCCATCTGACGCTGCATACGCTGTGCCTGCTTCATCAGATTGTTCATATTGCCCGGCATTGCTCCTCCCGGGAATCCTCCACGTTTTGCCATAAATTATAGTTCCTTTCTCTTATTCGCTGTCTTCTATAGGCAGCTTTATTTTACTTTGTATGATCTTTCTAAGGTCTACGGGACCTGCAAGGGATGCGTTTCCATCTCTTCTTCCCGTAACCCTGATCTCCATATTTTTACCGATGACTTTGGCAACGGCTTCTTTAAGCTCAGTTATACGCTGTTCTGTCATGAAGTCCTTTTTTTCATCATCGGAAAATACCAATACCAAACTTCCGTCATTTCCATTTGTAAGCATTGCTTCGTCAATAACATTTTTGATCATAAATGTCTGAAGGGATGCTAAAATATCGGGCCAGTGCGATATGGCCTCCTTTACATCTTCCGGAAGGGCTTTTTCATAGGCCTCAAGGTCGATCTGCGGTGTCTCTTCTTTTTCTTCTTTTGCGGCCTGCTCTTTTACTCTTTCCATGGTGGCTGCCCGAAGTCCTGCGCCGCTTTTTACCGCTGCTTCAAGTTCTTCTACCCTTGCCACAAGGGAGTCAAGGTTTTCCTCCGCTTGAGGCTTGCAAAGCTTGATAAGAGCGATCTCAAATGCCACTCTTTTTTGCATTGAGTATTTAAGCTCTGCCGCAAGCTCTGAAAAAATTCGTATATACCTCATAAGGTCATTTGCGCTGACGCTTTTTGCCGCATTTTTCATATCAGGGATACGATCTGAAGACACGTCGATACGGTCTGCGGCTTCATCAGATGCATTAAGCAAAAGCAGGTTTCTGAAATACCAGGTAAAGTCTGATGTAAATTGAGTAAGGTCTTTTCCTTCCCCCACAAGCTTTTCTGTAATATCAAGGCAACCGGCGGTATTTTTGCTGCGGATGTATTCAAACAGCTGTCCAAATACTTCCACGTCTACTGCACCAAGGGTCTCAAGCACCCCGTCGTATGTAAGCTTTTTACCAAAGCTGAAGGCAAGGCACTGATCAAGAAGACTTAATGAGTCTCGCATAGAGCCGTCACCCACTTTGGCAACGTACTTAAGAGCCCGCTCTTCTGCTTCTATTCCTTCCTGTTTCATAAGGTCTGACAAGGTCTCTGCTATTGTATCTACGCCGATCCTCTTAAAATCGTACCTCTGGCACCTTGAGAGAATTGTAATAGGGATCTTGTGGGCCTCTGTGGTGGCAAGGATGAACATAACATATGCCGGCGGCTCTTCAAGGGTCTTTAAAAGCGCGTTAAATGCACCGCTGCTCAGCATATGTACCTCGTCGATTATATATACTTTATAATTGCCTTCTGTCGGAGAATACTGCACTTCGTCAACGATCTGTCTGATGTTGTCTACGCCGTTGTTTGATGCGGCATCGATCTCGATAACATTCATAGATGTTCCGGCGTCAAGCTTTTTACACATCTCGCATTTCCCGCAAGGGCTTCCGTTTACCGGGGACTCGCAGTTGACTGCTTTTGCAAGGATCCTGGCAATAGTAGTCTTTCCGGTTCCTCTTGTACCGCAAAACAGGTACGCATGAGCTGTTCTGCCCGACTGTACCTGATTCTTAAGGGTTGTAACGATATGTTCCTGCCCTCTGACTTCGTTAAAATCATGTGGCCTGAATTTTCTGTATAATGCCGTGTATCCCATTTGCCAACTTCCTTCCTACTCTTTGACTTTTCAATTATATCAAAGGTGAGCCGATTTTTCAATTTTCTATATGGTCTTGTCATAAAAAAAACAATAAAGTAATTGCTTAATAAAAATATTTGTAGTACACTACTAACCGAATATTTTTTTAAGAGGGGTAACCAAAATGAATTACGCAAAAAAATACCTAAATCACCTTTTCATTGATGGCCTTTCCGGCATGGCGCTTGGTCTTTTCTCAACGCTTATCATCGGAACCATCATCGCTCAGATCGGCGGTATGATCGGCGGAACTGTTGGCACTTACATCATCTTTGTTGCCAATATCGCAAAAACTCTTACAGGCGCCGGTATCGGCGTTGGCGTGGCTGTTAAGTTTAAAGAATCAAGCCCGCTTGTTACTGTTTCTGCTGCTGTAGCAGGTATGATCGGAGCTTTCCCTAATCTTGCTCTTGAAGGCTTTGCTCTTGGCAAACCGGGCGAGCCTCTCGGCGCTTTCGTTGCTGCTTATGTAGCTATCGAGCTCGGCCACCTTGTAGCAGGCAAAACTCCTGTAGATATCCTTGTTACTCCGCTTACTTCTATCGTAAGTGGAAGCGCTGTTGGATTGTTTGTCGGTCCTTACATTTCACAGTTTATGAGCTGGGTTGGAAGCCTTGTAAATATTAACGTTGAAAAATCACCGTTTATCGGCGGAATCATCGTTTCTGTATTGATGGGTATGATCCTTACCCTTCCGATAAGCTCTGCTGCCATCGGTATTTCCCTTGGCCTTTCGGGCCTTGCAGCAGGCGCCGCTACCATCGGTTGTTGTGCAAACATGATCGGTTTTGCGGTTTCAAGCTACAGAGAAAACAAATTTGGCGGTCTTGTGGCTCAGGGTCTTGGTACAAGTATGCTTCAGGTTCCAAATATCGTAAAGAAGCCTGTTATCTGGCTCCCACCTATTATCACAAGTGCCATACTTGCTCCTGTTTCAACTATGGTATTTAAGATGACAAGTAATGCCGTTGGTTCAGGTATGGGTACCTCAGGTCTTGTTGGTCCTATCTCCACATGGCAGACAATGGCTGCAGGAACCAATCATTATCTCCTTATTTTAGAGATCGCACTTATGTATTTTATTCTTCCGGGTGTTATCTCACTTGCATTAAGCGAGGCTTTCAGAAAGCTTGACTGGATCAAACAGGGAGATATGAAGCTTGATGTTTAATCTGTAAATGCAGTCTTTTAGGAGAGGTTTCTTATGAAGATATGGGCAAAGATGTGGGTTGATACTCATTTGATCAAAGACACAACAGTCGAAGTTAACGACGAGTCTTTAAACAGAACCAGAAAGATCTTTAAGGCTATCGATCAGATATGCTATGACTACGATCTTCAAAAGCCGGTATGGCTTGATAAGAATATTGATGAGTTCAAAGCCCGCAGCAAGACCCGCTTCTCGCAGGATAACTTCATTGAGTCCATAGAATTTGATTATCTGGAAATACAGGTTTTAGAGGAATAGCAATTTGCTGTTCCTCTTTTATTTCTTGCGTTCTTTGTTGCAACGTGATAAACTTCATTTGAAAAAACTTAGGAGGATTTATACAATGGAAAAGACCATAGAGTATAAGACAACAGGTACCTGCAGCAAGCTTATCAAAGTGGTTGCAGATGATGATGTAGTTAAAAGTGTTGAATTTGTAGGTGGTTGTCAGGGAAATACACAGGGCGTTGCAAAGCTTTGTATCGGCAGAAAGATAGGCGAACTTATCGGTCTTCTTGAGGGCATTGATTGCCACGAAAGAGGAACATCCTGTCCCGATCAGCTTGCTAAGGCTCTTAAAACTCTTTAATAAACGGAAGTGATCTGATATGAAAAAGATAGTTCTTACAGGCGGCGGAACTGCCGGCCATGTCACCCCGAATATGGCTCTTATCCCTGAGCTTTTAAAGCTTGGCTACGAGGTTCATTACATCGGGTCAAAAAACGGTATGGAAAAAGACCTCATCGAAGGCATGAACATACCTTATTACGGCATTTCCACAGGAAAACTCAGAAGGTATTTTGACCTTAAGAATTTTACCGATCCTTTCAGGATCTTACACGGTTTTTCTGAGGCAAAGTCGCTCCTTAAAAAGATAAACCCTGACGTAGTTTTCTCTAAGGGCGGTTATGTTTCGGTTCCTGTCGTATATGCGGCTCACAGCAGAAAGATCCCTGCTATAATCCATGAGTCTGATATGTCCTCAGGTCTTGCAAACAGGCTTTGTATCCCTTATGCCACAAAGATCTGTGCAAACTTTCCAGAGGCTCTTGCAACTCTTCCTGAAGGCAAATCCGTACTTACAGGTACGCCTATAAGAAAAGAACTGTTTGAGGGCAATAAACGTGCCGGACTTACTTTTTGTAAACTTGATGACAGCAAGCCTGTTATCCTTGTTATGGGCGGAAGTCTTGGCGCTGCCGCTGTTAATAAAGCTGTCAGGGAAGCTCTCCCGCAGCTTCTTGAAAAATATCAGGTCATCCACCTTTGCGGAAAAGGCAAACTTGATACCTCGCTTGTCGGAACCGATGGTTATGTACAGTTTGAGTATATAAGTGATGAGCTTAAAGATCTTTTTGCTGCGGCAGATATAGTTATCTCAAGAGCCGGAGCAAACGCTATATGCGAGCTTGTAGCTTTAAAGAAGCCAAATATCCTTATTCCGCTTCCAGCCGCAGGAACAAGCAGAGGCGATCAGATCCTTAACGCGGCATCTTTTGAGAAACAGGGCTTTTCACTTGTTCTTGATGAAAACAAGCTGAGTTCTTCTGTTCTTCTTGAAGCCGTTGAAAAGATTTCGGCAGAAAAGCAGACTTACATAGAAAATATGTCAAAGAGTTCTCAGAGCGATTCAGTAAATATCATACTTGGCCTTATTAATGAGGCTGCCGGCAAATAACAAAAAATAAGAGAGGAACCTTAATAAGTTCCTCTCTATATTATTATAATCTTGCTTTTAACTCTTCTGCGATCTTTGCAGCCTCGCCTTCACCGTAAGATCCCTGTTTCCAGGTAACATTTACGGTATCCTTTGTGTAACGCGGGATAACATGTACATGGAAGTGGAATACGGTCTGTCCTGCTGCCTCGCCGTTGTTCTGAAGAATATTTACTCCGTCACAGTTAAACAGTTCTTTTTCAGCCTTTGCAATCTTCTTTGCGATCTGAAAAGCCTTGCCCGCAAGGTCTTCAGGAATCTCAAATACATTTGCAAAATGGTCTTTCGGAAGGATAATAACATGTCCTTTGTTTGCAGGAGAAATATCCATAATTGCTCTAAAATCTGCATCTTCATATACTGTACTTGAAGGAATGTCTCCTCCTGCTATCTTACAAAAAATACAATCTTCTTTTTTCATTTTGTCTGCTCCTCTTTTTATATGGAATGGAATTGGAATAAGGTATCAAAGGTACGAAGGGTCTTAAAGTTGCCTTTGGCAGTAAGCTCGCCTGTCATAAATGCACGCTGGAATGTGATCCTGCCTGCCACTATAGAGCTTAGCGTAGATGACTTAGTCTTTGCAAAAACATCTGCGTCGGCTTTCTCGCCATAATAGCATCTAAGCTCTTCGCCTTTAACTTCTACTATGAAGGTCTTTCCTGTATCTGAAATATCTACTGCATAGCTTGCACTAAAGTCATTCATAGGATGGAAGTGGGTACGGAAAGCCCTGATGTATTCGGCATCATCCGCTTCTTTTCCAAGCATCTCCCTGAAAAGTCCGGAAAGCTCTTCAATGTCTTCCTTCTGCTTTTTAACGTATTTTTCATCAGAAACATACTCTGATAGCTGTTCACTCTCCTGCGGGGTAAGCGGGATGGCAACACCGCTTGTAAGACCTGTTCGAAGTGCTGCTTCGCTGGACGGGAACCTTACGATCTTCTGATTTATGGAGCGATAGAGATTTTCTGCTATCTTTTCTATCTGCTTGCCGTAACCTGAGTTAAGTTCAAACTCAAGATGATCTGAAACGTACGCACATACACCGTCACATATTTTTCCTCCAAGCAGCTCCCAGGCTCTCTTAAGGTTGTATTCGGCCTCTTTCTCGCCGTATGTAGTGGCAGTTACGACCGGCATCATATAAAGACCGTTAAGCTTTTCCTTGTCTGCATAAAGCCAGCAGGAATCAAGGAACTGTGACATATAACCGCCGATCCCAAACCATTCTACTGTTGTAGCAAGAATAATACCGTCAGCCTCTTTTATGGTCTTAGAAAGGCTGGGGATCCCGTTCCTTTCCTCGTATAGATTGAACCTTTTTACATCGACTCTCAGTTCTTCAAGGACTGTTGTGATCTTGTCGCACACCGCTAAGGTCGGATCTTCTATAAGTCCTCTTCCGCCGTAATAAATATTGATCTTCATAGCATTCCCCATTCGCATCTTTGCTGTAAATACGCATTTTACATCTGCAAATATTATAAAATATCTTAGGGATTAATACAAGAAGCAGAATTCATATTCATGATGTGAAAATATAACGGAATCCCCTACTTTTATCTCAGTCTTCTCAAAGGGCTTAAGCCTGATCCTGTTTAGGAAACTTCCATTTGTACTGTTAAGGTCTGTTATATAAAAATTTTCACCGTTTCGGTCTATCCTGGCATGATATCTGCTGACACTGGCGTCTTCGATACTGTGGTCGGTACGCGATTTGTCCTTTCCAATAAAATACGGATAATTAAGCAACAATATATCTTCGTTTGCACTACTCTTTGATCTTAATGCGTATACTCCGCCGCGTATCGTAGTGGCAGAGAGCAGTTCAGTCTTATACTCTTCTTCCCGGGAAGGCTCATACATTGATTCTTCCAAAGCTTGGTTTTTATCCTCATGTTTTCCCTGAAGAAACGCAAACTTTTCTTTTATAATCTTTCCGACATTTTTAATTACGTCTTTATGCTCCTGCTTATTTGAAGTGTTTACGCCGTCCTGCCAGGTACCCTCTTTGGATTCTTTTATTTCTGTTCTTGCTGCCGGCCTTCCCTTGCTTTCAACCTCCGGAGCAAAATAGTCATCGCCTTCTGTATATTCTCTTATGCTCTGCCTTAGTCCGTTCAGATCAAAGCCTTTCTCCCTTACCTTTTGATAAAGCGCATATACACATTTTACGGCACTTTCTTCTTTATAATCCGCAAGATCGAGAAGATATTCCACAAATTCTCTTACGCCATTTTCACCGCTTCCCGGCATATATAAAAACACCAGATCATGACGACTTCCCTTCTTTTTAAACACGTTTTCCGGACGCAATATCAGATCTTCAAATGGTAAAAGATACTCTTCAAGAGAAGCACAGACTTTTTCGATAGAATCAAAGATCTCCTCATAGTCGCTGCGTTTGTATCTGTATACGGCATCAGTTATCATCATCCCCTGCACATCTGTTATGTTAAAGTAAATATGCGTCTTTCCCTCTTCCATACGAAGCTGGATAGGTGCGATATTTAGGGGATTGTTGATCGCAAGCATTTTTAGTCTGTAATCATCTTCACCCGGGTATTCGGTTTTCAGATATGTTCTTCCGCATTCAACCACACTGCTAAATTCCATCTTTTACTGCCTCCGTTATCCTTACAAATTCCGATGCCATCTCTTCGCTTCTTTCTCCTTCCACCACATATTCTCTTCCTTTAAAATAGATTGATGCATATAAAGGCACCGGAAAATCTATCTTTACGCTTATCTTTTTGGTTTTCTCATCGTTTATCTTTACATCTTCTGTTTTGCTAAGCAGCATCGAGTTTTCGATAAACTTTAACTCTTTCTCCATCCATTCCCGGTCTTTATCTTCTCTGCTTGCCGTAAGAACAATAGTGTCAATTCCTGCCTTTAAAACAGAAACATCATAAAGCAATACACTCATAAAAAAGCAGGAAAAAATGGCAAAAAAACTTATGGTAAGGACCAGCGATATTTCCACTGTAAACATTCCTTTTAGTCTCATACAAACAACGCTCCTAAATATCCTGCAAGATAATATGGTAAAAATGCCCCTTCCCCGCGGCGCTTTATCAGCACAAACAACGCTAAGCCAATAAGCATCGCTTTAACCGTATCCGCAGGGCCGCTTACTATTCCGCTTACAAATACAGCCCAGATATCTGCTCCTCCGATCCGGACTCCTGATATTTTGGCAAGGCTAAGGATCAGCCCCGGAAGCAGACAAAAAAGCAGATTATCTGACGTCATCCCGTTATAAATTACACCGATCATTGCTGCTAAAGATCCAATAAGCAGTATTCCTATATGCACGCTTCTATTTTTTATATCATCTGCCGCCCAGACAGCCAGCACAAAGATAAATAGTAGTTTATTTTCCACATCTGCTGCATGGTCCAAGCCCCATGCCCACTGCCTCACTTTCATTTACGCTTCTTACTGTACGCTTAAGCCCGCTGCAGGTGATAACGCTGTGATATCTGTCGCCTTCATTTGTGATATAGACAGCACTTCCAACATTATTTCTTACACATATCTCGCAGGGCTTATACCTGCCTCCGTCGTAATTTCTAAGTCCCGGTACCGTATCAAACGCCACCTGTTTTATGGAAAGTCTGAGGTGAGTACATTCCCTGTCAACGTGATAAACTGTGGCATTTTCAGCTAAATATACAAACTTCTCTTCATCCGCATTGTTACTTCCCAGCTCTTTAAGGCTTATTCCGGTAAAGGGCTTTGCCTCGGCAGTATATAACGTGGTTTTATGCAGGTTCAGATTAAAAAAATCAATATTATAGGTTTCTGCTCCCGGCAACACTATTTTCTTTGATCCGGCCTCGCTTGAAAGGTATGCGGCTATAGCAGCCTTTCTTCCAAGTTCTACGGTCTCAGAGTATTTTTTTGCGATCTTAACGCTATGCATTCCAAGGCTTGCGATAAAAAATATCACTGCCAGTATGATTGGTATCACTACAGCGGCCTCAACCGTGACAGAGCCTTCAGGCTGTTCATATCCTGCTTTTTTGTAGATTTTCTTGCAATCGGCTTTTTTATTCACTGTGTATTTCGTATTGTCTCTTCTCCTTGATCTTTATTTTTGATTTATAGATTTCCGATCTTAGATATGAACACCCTGAAACTTCCGTCAGTAGCTTCTGCTAAAGACCTGTATGTAAGTCGTGTCCTTTATAAATGTACCATGTATGGTAACTTCTGTTTCTTTGCTGACCTTTGTATACAGCTTTTCAAGAGAAAAGCCGTCATCATATCTGCTTTTTAAATTTTCCTCTATAAGGTGAGCACTTCTTAAAAGCTTTTTTTCTCCGCTTTTTGCAACAAGCAGCGTCATAAGATACTGTTCATAGCTAAGGCCGTCAACCGTTTCGCCGTCACAAAGCTTTTTAAGATCGCTTACCGCATCCTTTGTGGCCCAATATGTGATTATTGCCGTTTTTACCGCAAAGACTACGGCCGCATTGCCACTTGCACCGCCGGCGGCAAGCGCCAGTTTGCCGGCTTCTGCCAGCCTCTTTGGGTCTTTTAATATCTTTACCATATTCGCCCCGGTTCGAACTCCCAGAAGTATATCAAGCGTTCCCCTTAGGTTGTCTCCGTCACTTTCCTTTCCGCATATTAGATACTCAAGCTCATAGTCAAGTGCCGCTTCCTTTTCGGTTTTACGGATAAAGTTTCCAAAGTGCTTGTAAAGATAAACTGAGGTTAACAGACTGTTTTCTACATCTGTAGTGAATTCGTCCGGTATTTTCCCCTGCTTTTTGATTTTTTTCTTTGAAATTTCATAGCCTTCAGGCAGCACAAGAGAGGTGATCCCGCCGGAAAGAAGGTTTGCCAGCTTGTCTTTATATTCTTTTTGCGGGTCTCCTTCTGCCCCGGTTCCAATTTCGTGATCCGGGTAGCTTACAGAATTTATAAGGGAAATAACGCTTTCTGCGGATACATTCTCATCTTCACACATATCTTTTATCCTGTGAAGTTTTGCTTCATTGGCGGAAAGATTTGCAGCGCTTTCACGAACTTTTGCCCTGTTGCCTTTCATGATGGATTTTAGTTCCGTATAATCCTCATCAGCCTCAGAAAGGCTTTCATACTCGCTCATAAGTCCCGCGGATTTTTCGTATTCATTTTCGTAATCCCCTATATCTTTTTGGGCCTTTTTGCTTTCACTCAGTAAACTGCATACATGGCTGTATATTATGTTTTTGGCTCCTTCGTTATCTTCCTGTGAAAACTCATTATTACTTATAAAGTCATTATGCTTTTTTGCCATGTCTGACACCTTGTTTAGCGCTTTACTGCCTGCTGTTTCGGTTTTTGCGCACTGCTCCTCGGTTTTAAGTCTTGCCCGTAATCCCTCATCTGCCTTTATGTTTTCTTCGGTACTTTTTGCTCCGGCAGATATTATTTCAATAAGAGCAGGAATCGACGCGTATTTCATATAATCCGCTATCTGTCCCGTATACACTCCCTGCTCATAAAAATATTTCTCCGGCAATATCTCCCCTTCCTTTACTGTTACGCTAAGAAAGCCATCAGGGAGCCTGCCCGCCCCGGCCGTATCCTCCTGTAACTGTCTTTCATCCATAAATAAAAGATGGTAGTCGTCCCATATTTCCCTTACGTATCCCGCAAGTCTGTTATCAAGAGAAAGATATTCGTATTCAGCTACAGTTTTCTTGCTCTCAAATGCTCTCACTCCGTCAAGAAGAGTCCCAAACAGCATAATAAGAGAAAGGGAAACTGCAGCATAAAATACCGTTATGGAGCCCTTTAATCTCTTTTTCATCAGCCTGTTATTTTGGTGACGCCGCTTGAAATAGACTTAAAGATACCATTTACTATACCTTCGATCTGACCTTTAAAGATAAATACAAGTCCCACAAGTACAACGATTATTAAAATAACTTCTATTACGCCCATTCCGGCATTATCATTTTTTAAATTCTTTTTCATATTTCTCACCTTTACATCGACATAAACGCCGGTACCATAATGATCATCATTACGATCACAAGCTCAAGGAGCATCGGAAACAGTATCTTTGTTTCAAGCCGCTCTCCCATCCGGGTTGCCAGCGCTTTCCTTTCTTTTAATGCGTTTTGCTGTTCATCTTCCAGCCTTTTTATTATTCCGGCAGTTCCCTCTTTCAGATTCTGCGTTAAGATTGATGCAAATCTGATATACGGGAGCAGGCCGATCCTTCTTCCAAAGTTGTCTAAAGCAGTCTTTTCATATACACCGCTTTTAAGTTCTCCAAATGTAATAAGAACCTCTTCATAAAGATATTCTTTTGTTTTTGTTTTGGAAAATCTTTGTTCATATTCTTCCGCGATCTTCCCAAAAATGTTATACACATTCATTCCTGCGCCAAGAAGTATTACAAATTTCCCTATAAGATCTGAGTATGAGTGCAGCAGCTCCGTTTCTTTATCCTTGATCTTTTGCTTCTCATCTTCTTTCATCTTTGCCACATATATGGCAGGGAGCACAAAGAGCAAAAGCCCCAGGGCTGCAAATGAATTGCTCTTTTGTGTCTCATACCCGATCTTTATATTGTCCACTGTTTCAGGAAGCAGACTCACAGCCTCTTCCCCGCTTTGGGAAAGCCTTTCGTCCAAAGCATTGCTTATCTCTTTTTTCTTTATTTCTTCCGGGGTAAGTATCTTCACTCCGGTTTTTATCGGGATGTCGTAGTAGCAGATATAATCCTGACATGATAATCTGGCAGTAAGATAACATACCCCCGAAACCTCATAAAATTCTTCTTTCCTGACGCCGCTTTTTTCAAACAACGAAAGTGCTTCCCCCTCCCAGCTGATGGCCACCGGCCCGACGGGAGCCTCCTTTATAAGATTAAGCCCTGAGATAACTTCATTTGCTGACTCTCCCTCATAAAAGAGATTTTCGTCTATGTATTTCTTTGCCCCATCCATAAGCTCGTCAAGTTCTCTTGCCGAATAGATCCTTGGAGCAATGGTGCCTTCATAAAGCCACTCTTCCATGCCATCCGGCTTAACCGTAAATGACACGTTTTTCTCGCCTTCTCCCACATCCGGTCTGTTAAGCTGCGTAAGCCTTTCGGTTCTTCCCGCAAAGAACCCGGCTAAAAGCATCAGACACGCAGGGATAAAAAGCACGATCAGCTTTCTTTTGTTAATACTTCATCACCTCTTCCGTGATCTTATCTGTCCACAAAAACGCGACTATATACGCCGCAAGAGCTATAGTCATAACAAAAACACCCATAACATTTCCATACAGTTTTTCTGAAAATGACGGAAGCCCGGCTTGCAGATAAACAAGTATTCCAAGTGGCAAAAGATTCATAAGTCTTGCCTCATACTGTTTGCCTGCAAGCATCGTTTCTATCTCTCTTCCCGTTTCTTCTCTCATACTTATGCTTGTAGCAGCATTTGTTATGGCAAGTATGAGATTTCCTCCCGTCCTTTTCGCCGTGATAAGTACCTCTGCAAAGTCCTTTATCTCCTGAAGATCTGTTTCCATGCCAAGCTTTGCAAAAGCATGTTCCACCGTTTCGTTACACTTTATGCTGTTATCAAGCTTTTGCATGGCGCCTGCTATAGCAGAGTTTTCACCATACATTTGCTTCATAGTACAGGCACATCGCAAAACAGCACTTTCTATTGACATGCCGGCCCTTAGTCCCGAAGAGATACTAAGAAGCGCGTCCTTGAACTGCCTTTTTAATTCACGTTCTT
>Ga0129306_1002412_pt1 | contig 16677 bp, 9 predicted proteins | sample P827metagenome_FD_94438 | JGI IMG/M metagenome (GOLD analysis project Ga0129306, IMG submission 94438) | Capybara group fecal microbial communities from Wisconsin, USA - P827 metagenome | ecosystem: Host-associated > Mammals > Digestive system > Large intestine > Fecal | place: USA: Wisconsin... | reverse complement strand
CTCTTCCTTCTTCAGGACATAGATAGAAGCCTTGAACTTCTTGAAGGGCTTGATCTGACCCGGATGGCAGAGCACCATACCGCGCTTGATCTCGTTCTTGTCGATACCACGGAGCAGCAGACCTACGTTATCACCAGCCTGACCCTCATCCAGGATCTTACGGAACATCTCAACACCAGTAACAACTGACTTCTTATCCTCACCGAGACCGAGCAGCTCAACCTCGTCACCAACGTGGATAACACCAGTCTCGATACGACCAGTAGCAACAGTACCACGACCAGTGATTGAGAATACATCCTCAACAGGCATCAAGAAGGGCTTGTCGGTAGCACGAGGAGGCTCCTGGATCCAAGTGTCGCAGGTATCCATCAGCTCCATTACCTTCTCCTCCCACTTAGCAACACCATTCAGTGCACCAAGAGCAGAACCACGGATAATAGGAGTATCATCCTCGAACTCATACTGAGAGAGAATCTCCTGAACCTCCATCTCAACGAGCTCCAGCATCTCCTCATCCTCAACCATATCACACTTGTTCAGGAATACAACCAGACGAGGAACGTTTACCTGACGAGCGAGCAGAACGTGCTCACGGGTCTGAGGCATAGGACCGTCAGTAGCAGCAACAACAAGGATAGCACCGTCCATCTGAGCAGCACCAGTTACCATGTTCTTCACATAGTCGGCGTGTCCCGGGCAGTCAACGTGAGCATAGTGACGAGTCTTAGTTTCGTACTCAACGTGAGCGGTGTTAATAGTGATACCACGCTCCTTCTCCTCAGGAGCATTGTCGATCTGGTCGAAAGACTTAACCTCAGAAAGACCTGCCTTAGCCAGCACAGTAGTGATAGCAGCAGTCAGAGTAGTCTTACCATGGTCAACGTGACCAATTGTACCAATGTTTACGTGCGGTTTGGTGCGCACAAAATTCTCTTTAGCCATAGCTTTTCTTTGTTTATTGTTTTATAAATGAATATTCCGATTTAAATCGTCGTTTTCTCTTTGAGCTGTTACTGAGATTTGAACTCAGGACCTCTTCCTTACCAAGGAAGTGCTCTACCACTGAGCTATAACAGCGAGCTTTGAGCGGAAAACGGGGCTCAAACCCGCGACCCCCAGCTTGGAAGGCTAGTGCTCTATCAACTGAGCTATTTCCGCAACATTAACTTCCTCTTTTGGAAGTGGGTGGTGATGGATTCGAACCACCGAAGTCGAAAGACAACAGATTTACAGTCTGCCCCATTTGGCCGCTCTGGAAACCACCCTCAATGTTTTTGCCTCGTCTCAGCCTCACTTTTCCGAGCCTCTTGTCGGATTCGAACCAACGACCCCGAGATTACAAATCACGTGCTCTGGCCAACTGAGCTAAAGAGGCATTTAAGCATCCGCTCCCCGATTGGAGTCTGAATGTCGGAAAGCGGATGCAAAGGTAGGCATTATTTTCGAATTACCAAAACTTTTCGAGGTTTTTTTTATCTATTACGCATTTTTTCTTTCATTTTCTGCAGTTGAACCTTCATAGAATCCACACAAAGGTCCACACTTTCCTCAAAAGTATCACTGACTTTCTCCACGAAAAGAGTCTGTCCGGGAACAGAAACATTCAGGCTTACCTGCTTATTTTGTGCAGTTGCAGGTTTCACCAGAGAGCACTGTACCTCCACCGTTTTGACATCTTCAAAAGATTTTTCCAACTTGGCGACTTTCTTTTCGATAAACGCCTCCAGTTTCTCAGTTGCGTCAAAATGAATTGACCGAATCTTAATTTCCATAGTTACCTCCTATTTTTTAAAGGGTAAATAAATCAGGTTACGCCCTTGGATGGGCATTCTCATATACTTTTTTCAGTTGTTCGAATGTAGTGTGGGTATATATCTCGGTAGTCGAGATGCTTTCATGCCCCAACAGTTTCTTAACACTCTCCAGTCCGGCACCATTGTTCAGCATGGCTGTCGCAAAGGAATGGCGAAGCACGTGTGGTGATCGTTTCTTAAGCGTTGTCACCATCGAGAGATACTTCTTGACGATAGCCTCTACCTGATAGCGGGTCATCCGCTGACCCTTGTCATTCAGGAAGAGCGCAGTTTCCGCGTGAGCCTTCCGCCATTCTTCGCGTTTCCCCAAATAGTCTTGTAACGACTGCTCTATTTCCTGACCAAAGGGAACTATCCGCTGCTTGTTCCGCTTACCCGTGACTTTCAGCTGATGGGTGGAGAAATCAACATCTTTGTCGTCCAGCCCTATCAGCTCAGCCAGACGGATGCCTGTCTCATAGAATAATATAATAATAGTACGCGCGCGCACGTCAGCAAACGAATCTCCCCACATTTCAGGGATGTCTATCAGACGATCCATCTCTTCTTCACGCACAAACTGGGGCAAAGGCTTTTGTTTCTTAGGACCTTTAATAGCATAGGCAGGATCACGCTCCACCAGGTGGCGAGACAAAGCAAAACGGAAAAAGGAACGCACGGCACTCAAACAGTTATTCACTGTGGATGCCATGTCGCCTTTATCCATCATGCTCTCCATCCAGTCACGGATGAGATCCGAGTCTACCGACTCCCATGAGAGCTGACTATCTCGATTTTTGAAATACGCCTCAAAGTCTCTCAGACTTCGATCGTAGGTGCGCACCGTCAGTTCTGAACGGTTCCGCTCGTAACGCAGGTAGTTCAAGAATTCTTCTGTCATTCTCATTCGTTGCATCTCTTTTCGGCAACGAATTTACGAATTTTTCTTCAAACCACCAAATAATTCCGAAGATTTTTTATTCCTCGGTGGCGCGCAGCTGCTGTACGTAAATAGCGTGCTCCATCTTCAGGCGCTTAAGTACAGAGGGTTTGTCGAACTGCTGACGTGAGCGGAGTTCCTTAATGACACCTGTCTTTTCAAACTTTCTCTTAAACTTCTTGAGGGCCTTCTCGATGTTCTCGCCTTCTTTTACGGGTACAATAATCATACTGTTTCTTGATTTTAAAATTTTATGTTAAACTTATACTCTCGGGCACAGTGCCACGAAAAGCGGGTGCAAAGTTACTATATTTTTGCGAAACCAACAAATCTTTTGCTAATTTTATTAAAAAAAACGTCTTTTACCCTTGTTTTCTAGTCGATTACATGGCTTGCGTTTGTATTCTCAACCACTCTTTTTCCTCCTCATCGAGATAAGGAGAGAGCTGTTCGAAGACAGTAGCGTGATATTGATTGAGCCAGTCAATCTCTTCGGAAGTCATCAATTCGAGGATGATGGGCGTCTTGTCAATAGGACAGAGGGTGAGTGGCTCAAATCGGAGGAATCGGCCACACTCCGTCTCTTCAGCAAGCACTATCAGCAAGGTATTCTCGATACGCACCCCAAAACGTCCCTCCAGATAGATGCCAGGTTCGTCGGTCACCGTCATGCCTGCTTGGAGCTTTGCCGGTTTCCACTCCATGCGAATCTGGTGTGGTCCTTCATGAACATTCAAATAAGAGCCTACACCATGTCCCGTACCATGCAGATAATTCAGTCCTGCCTGCCACAATGAGCGCCGGGCGATAGCGTCGAGCTGAGTACCACTGGCCCCATCAGGGAATTGAAGCATTTGCAGGTCGATATGTCCTTTCAGCACCAACGTATATACGCGTTTCTGCTCCTCCGTCAGCGGACCAAGTGCTATGGTGCGGGTGATGTCTGTGGTGCCATCGAGATACTGGGCTCCGCTGTCGAGCAACAACATTCCCTTGGGTTCCAATTGGGCAGCACTCTCTGGGGTAGCCTCATAGTGAACAATGGCCCCATGTGCCTCATAACCTGCAATGGTATCGAAGGAAATACCCCGAAACAAGGGTTGCTCAGCTCTCAAGGCTGTCAGTTTCTCATCAATCGTAACCTCCGTCTGGCCTCCTGCCTCAACAGCAGGTTTCAACCAACTCAGAAACTTCACCATCGCGATGCCGTCTTTCAGCATCGCCGACCTAAAACCCGCTATTTCTCTTTCATTCTTGACTGCTTTCAATCGCTTGACAGGCGACTCACCCTCAACAATCTCACGCGTAACACTTCTATAGAGCGTATCGTTCACCTCGTCGCCATCCAGCAATATGTTGTATTCGAAATAATCTTTCAGTCCCTTCTTCACCTGTTCGTAAGGTTCCACCCCTACTCCTTCCGACCTCAGATAGTCTTCTACTTGCTTTGTCAGCTTCACCTTATTTGTATATAAGGTAGCTGACTGTGACGAAATCAGCAGATAGGACACGAAGACAGGATTGCAATGCACATCGGAGCCTCGCATGTTCAGCGTCCAGGCAATATCGTCGAGTGCCGTCATCAACATGCCGTCAGCATGCTGTTCTCGCAATGCCTTGCGAATACGAGCCAGCTTCTCATGGGTGGTCTCACCTGCATATTCTATCGGATGAACCTCCACAGGATTCTCTGGAATAGGCGGACGTCCCTGCCATATTCGTGCCAAGGGATCGAAATTGGTGCGCAAGGTGAGCCCTCCCTGCTTTCGCAAATCAGCTGCCAGCTCTTTCACGCTATTGAAGGTGTTGACCATCCCGTCGATACCGACTTCCTTGTCAGCCTCATCAGCCAGCTCCTTTCCAAGCCATTCAGCGATAGTGGGTGTTCCTTCAACCTTCAGCTTCATCAACTGAAATTCCGTTCCCTTGAGTTGCTCCTCAGCAGCAATGAAATAGCGCGAGTCCGTCCAAAGGGCCGCATGGCGTAGCGTCACAACTGCCGTACCTGCCGACCCGTTAAATCCACTAATCCACTCACGGCCCTTCCAGTGGTCAGCCGTATATTCACTGTTGTGAGGGTCACTGGTCGGAAAGATGAAAGCGCTCAGATGTTCGCGCCTCATTTCATCACGCAAACGGGTTATCCGCTCTTGAATGTCCATCATATACATCACGTTTTGTCATTTCTACTTTGCAAAGATACACATTTTAGAATAAATAACAAATAAAATTTCATTTCACAATCGACATTTCATAAATATTTCTTATCTTTGCAGCACAAAGAAAAAACATATTATAATAATACAACGAATTATGGCATTTTTAACTAACGACAAACTGACCATCGTCGGCGCTGCCGGTATGATTGGTTCAAACATGGCTCAGACCGCTTTGATGATGGGTCTGACAAGCGAAATCTGTCTTTACGACGTATTCTCTCCCGAGGGTGTTGCTGAAGAAATGCGCCAGAGTGGTTTTGACGATGTGAATATCGTAGCTACCACCAACGCTGAGGAGGCATTCAAGAACGCTAAGTACATCATTTCTTCGGGTGGTGCTCCACGTAAGGCTGGTATGACCCGTGAGGACCTGCTGGCTGGCAACTGTAAGATTGCTGAGGAGCTGGGTCAGAACATCAAGAAATACTGTCCTGATGTAAAGCACGTAGTCATCATCTTCAACCCTGCTGACCTTACTGGTCTCGTAACGCTGCTTTACTCTGGTTTGAAACCAGGTCAGGTTACTACGCTCGCAGGTCTCGACACAACCCGTCTGCAGTCTGCTCTGGCCAAGAAGTTTGGCGTGATGCAGAATCAGATTACTGGTTGCGCTACCTATGGTGGACACGGTGAGCAGATGGCTGTATTCGGAAGCCACGTTGTGATTGCTGGTCGCAAGCTGACCGACATCATCGGTACTGCTGAGTTCCCCGCTGAGGAGTGGGAGCAGATGAAGACTGACGTCACCAAGGGTGGTGCCAAGATTATTGAGCTTCGCGGACGTTCTTCATTCCAGAGCCCCTCTTATCTCTCTGTCGAGATGATTCGTGCCGCTATGGGTGGTGAGGCATTCCGCTTCCCCGTTGGAACATACGTTAAGACAGACAAGTACGACCACATCATGATGGCTATGAAGACCACCATGACTGCTGAGGGCGCCAAGTTTGAGGTTCCCCAGGGCACTCCTGAGGAGAACGCCAAGCTCGACCAGAGCTACGAGCACCTCTGCAAGATGCGCGACGAACTCGTTACGCTGAACATCGTTCCTCCCATCTCTGAGTGGAACAAGATCAATCCCAACCTGTAAGTCACAGCTTAATTGATCAACAAAATAAAACTGGTCCCAGTCGAAAGACATCGGGACCAGTTTCTTTATTTACATGTCACCAACAAGTCCTGAGCTACCTTGTTGGTGGTCGTCTTGCAGGATACCATTCTTGAAGTGATAAGTAGCGGTCTGTCTACCCTGTTCGTCGTAATGGCGCGTGATGCCATCAGCCACACAACCCGTAAGCGGCTGGTTCAGGTCGCGAGGCGTGGGACGCAGGTTCCACTCAGAAACGATGCGCTTTTGGCCATTGGGCCAATAGTGGGTCCACGTGCCACGATGTGTCTTTCGGTTACGCTGCCACTGCCAACGCAGAGTGCCGTCAGCATTCCAAAACCGTTCACGACCGGTCTTAAATCCCTTCTTGTAAGTGACCTCATGCTGCATCTTCCCATCGGGATAATATGTCACCTGATGACCATTGAGCAGGTATTTAGCATCTACCATATTACTTCTTCCATCATCCTTCCCGTATAGCCACGCCTCATTGAACTCGTAGTGCAGACCTGGGAAGTTAGCAGATGTCAGGATATGGATAACACCATTGGGAGCCTGACGGACAGTGGTATAGCCCAGCGAGGGATGCACGGGGCGTGCCTGATGGGGCAGTCCGATGGGCAAAGGTTTGAACTGCCACGTCTGACCATTATCCTTCGACCAGCCGACATAGCAGTCATTACCCAATGTCCAACCAGCAGGAGGAGCAATCTTCTTTTTATGCATGTACGAGTCGCCTACCACCAACAGTACGCCAGACTTCAGCCGTATCATACTGGGACGTTGAGCCGTGCCGAGAGGAGGCAGAGGCGAGGCCGTAGGCGATTCCCACGTGGCACCCCAGTCGTGGGAGATGTTTTGAGGATTCCAACCGTTGACGTCGGCATTCTTACCTCCAATGGAGAGCAACGTGCCTTTATCGTCAAGCGCTACAATAGTGGAATGTCGGGAACTGGTACGACCACCCATGTCTTCCCATGTAGTACCATTATCGCTGCTACGCCAGAGCAGGCTCTCTGCGCCCTTGCCATCCATCGCCATATAAATATGCCCCTGCGGGTCACGGAAGGCATTGCTGATGGGCTGTGCCGTAACGCGCTCCATAGACTTACTGATCTGAGGAACTGAGAAAGTCCATGTGGCACCAAAATCGTCGGATGTTGCCACTCGGAAAGGGACATAAGAAGAGATATCGCGTCCTCCGCCAAAGAACCATAGCCGCTTACCATCCTGCCACAACAGCGCACTCTGGTCGTTGGCACCTATGGTATTCATGAAGAGCTCTGGCATATCCCACTCCTCAGCACCAAAGCGCAGACGAGCCTGAATGAATGTGCAGGCGGTGTCATTCTCCGACTTACCCTTGGGAGTGCTGAAATAGATGGCCAGCGCATCACCATTGGGCAGTATCTCGAATCCAGGCGAATGGGCATGCGTATAAATACCCTCGTCCAGTCCTACCAACCGACCTTGTTCTGTAGGCGTATAAGCCGCAGGAATGGGCAACGCCTCACGCACTTTGAAATAAGGCAGCTGAGGGTCAGGCGCCCGCAATGCCCGTTGGGTGTCCTGACTAACACCACTTTGCACAAAAGGCACGTGTCCCCTATCGCTGATCATAAAACGGATGATAGTTCCTGAATCGCCCCGTGCCTCCATATGCTGACTGGCCTTAAACGATGACGAACGCACAGGCAGCGTTACCGTTTGGGCTGTGAGCGGAGTAGCAAAGGTATAAGCCAATGCGAGACCAATAAAAAACATCTTTCTCATACTCTTCTTTTTAGCTATTTAAAAACTTCATAAACTGGTCCCAGTCGTAAGGCAATACAGCATGAGGACCTTTACGGGTGTGGTAGGCGACATTGCTCTCCTTACCGTAAAGGGCATAAACAGGCTTTGCTCCCTCTGCACCCAGCTGTTCGCCCTTGGGGTCTGACCACAAGTCATCAGCAGCACTGGAGATATAGATAGGACGGGGAGCAATCATCGCTATGACCTCATGCTGGTCGAAAGGCATCTCCTGCTCACGACCGGAATATTGCTTGTAATTGCCACAGAACCAATAGGGCAGAATCGTATTGACTGATTCCACCGTCTCGCCAAAGCAGCGACGCGACAAGGCTGCTCCACAGCAACCCGACTGGGCAGCAATGACAGCAGCGAAACGCTGATCGGTTGCTCCAGCCCATAATGCCGCCTTACCCAAACGGGAATGTCCCATCACCGTTATGCGCTTTCCATTTACGTCTGGATCGGTTTGCAAATAGTCCATCGCCTTGCTCGCTGCCCAAGCCCAGGCAGCCACACTACCCCATTGGTCTGGATCAGGAGCATTCTGCCCCTCGCGATAATAATAAGGTATAATACCCTCTTGATAGGCAAGCGTTGTATTGGGCTTATCTGGGGTTACATCCTGATAACAGAAGGTGGCCAGTCCAAAACCACTATCCAGAATCTTATTAAGTTGCCACTCTTCCGCTTCGGCTATCGCCTCATTACGCTTAAAGGACAAGCCCAGAATGACAGGAACTTTCCCTTTGGCATGTCTTGGCAGATAGAGTTGAAGCGAGGTGACGGGAGCATTCTTGCCTTCACCTAGCGATAGTCTGACAACCTTGTGTATGGCCTTTCCCCCTAACGCTTTCTTCTCTATCGTTTCTACGCGACTGGGTAGCGGTTTGATGGTTGCTTCGGGCACCCGACCATACATCAGTGTTGTGAGCATCTCCAGCAATTCCGGTCTTCTTTTCTGCTCCCACTGTTTGGCCGACGTGATTCGACTTCCATTCTGACACACCAACGGGTCGGGCAACGTATAGGCAGGCACTCTACTCTCGTCGTAGTTGGCTGTCTGAAGGAAGTAGTTAAAATCCTTCTTGAAGGGCTGCAGCGTGATTCTGACAACCGGTATCGGGTTCGTTGATTCGGGCAGCGAGAGTGAGAGTCCTTTGCCATCACAAGTATATGAACAATTTCCATGTCCCAATACCTGAACATTCTTGATGCCCTTCTGCCATCCTGCCAACGACTTAATCAGCACTTGACCATCCACCGGGCGCTGGAAGAGAATAGCATATAGCGTATCACCGCGTTGAGTGAAACGCATATCTTGCGGAGTGTATTCCTTCTTGGTCTCATTGAAACCCAGTCCCTGCATGGGTTTCACATCTTCTGCGTCAGGTCCCTCACCAAACTGTTTCCAAGGACGGGTATCGTAGATACATTCCCCATGGGTGTCCATCCAGATGCCAATGCTATCGAGAATGGCCTCCTCGCGCTCATCGATAGTACCATCAGCCCGCACTGGGACGCTGAGCAGCAGATTGCCGTTCTTGCTGACGATATCTGCCAACATCCGGATGACGCGCAGAGCTGTTTTATAGGTATTCTTGGTGTATCGTGTTCTGTCGTAATGCCAAGACCCCAGACAGGTACACGTCTGCCAAGGTTCTGGATTGATTTGTGGCAGAGCGCCACGCTCCACGTCCCATACCAAGCATTGTTGCTGCTCAGGCGTCAGCCCCTTTGCCGTGATGACACCCTCCTGACGACCATCGTGCCATCGTGCATTGCTGTTGTAATAATGAGCTGCTATGCGCAGACCAGCATCACTTTCCGGCCACAAAGGCAACGTGGTGTCATCAAAATATACCAAATCAGGCTGATGCTGATTAATCAAATCCATAGTGCGGTCATAGTAGTTCTCGCAAAACGCCGAGTCGGGGATGGCAACAGGATTTCCCTCCTTATCCATTGCCCCAGTACCGTGCAACGCATGTTTGCGGGCATAAAGCACACTAGGATCCTTGCCCTTCCACCATTGACCCTTTCCGTCCTTTTTGCTCAACAGACCGTCGTAAGGCTCAGTCACGTCATACCAGCTCCAAGCCCTTGAAGCATGCACGCTGACGCCAAAGCGCAAGCCTTCCTGGCGGGCAGCCTTTGCCCACTCGCCTACGACATCACGATGCGGTCCCTCCGTCGTACTGTTCCATTCGTGATAGCGGCTGTTCCACAGGTCAAAGTTGTCGTGATGATTGGCCATTGCCACAAAATACTGCGCTCCAGCACGTTTGTAGAGTTTCATCAGCCTCACTGGTTGCCAGTTGCGAGCTGTCCATTGGTGTATCAAATCCTTGAAGCCCACTTTCTCAGGCCCTCCATAGTGCTGGACATGATACTTATTCTCGCGCGAACCTTTCTTATACATATACATCGCATACCAGTCACCATACTCAGGCTGACTCTGTGGTCCCCAATGCGCCCAAATGCCGAATTTCGCATTCTTGTACCACTCGGGCACCTGATATTTCCGCATGGACTGCCAATTGGGTTTAATGCTGCCATACTGCGCCTGCTCGTTGCGCTCACTCGTGTGATGATAGACATCGGTAGCGATGCGAACCACCATAGCAGATGCCTTGGGAATACGGACAATGATGGTATTGCCTTGCACATCCACAGGTCGCCATTTGCTGATGGTGATACCCTTACGAGCCAGGATGTTGTCCTCGGCACTACGCATCGTCTTCACGTTGGCAGAAAGAACAGGAGTCGCATCGTCTGCAAATTGTAATCGCAGCAACCTATCTGCAGCCTGCTCTCCATGTTGTTTGTTGACGATGGTCACAAAAAATTGCCCGTGATCACTGCGAGTGGCATAAGCCGTCAGCTGTCGCCCATCGCTCAGCGTGACTGGCAGCAGCTGCCCATGACCACCCGCATCAAACATCTCAATGGCATAGCTCAGCGGACGGATGTCGAACGTGTCGCCCTCGGTAACGAAGGCGGCATAGTGGGCAGCAATATCCCTACCTCCCACCTTGTCGCCCGTATGGAAATTCACACCCTTATTACCTCTTGCGGCCCACCAATACATATAGTCCAGCGCCCACAAAGCTGTGGCGTAGGCATTGCTGGCCCCATCGAGCCCACCATACCAGTAGTTGCTGGTCTCCGACAAACGGAAGGGATATTTCTCATAAAGGCTTCTCATCTGATTGTATATCTTGCCGTACTCCTGGGGCAGACGGTCGGACAGCAAAAAGTCGCAGCGTTCACGATAGTCGAAGGGCACCTTGACTGCATCGCCTGGATTCTGGTAGGCGCAACCCGCCGGATAACTATGCATTGTCAGCAACTGCAAGGGTTCTTGCCAGTAGTCGCGCACCAGTTTTTGGCACAACACAGGATTGGGATTATCATCTGGTGCACAGAACCGGGCCCCTGGAGCCACTTTGCGCATTGCCTTCATCAACTGTTCCCAACGAGGGCACAGATTGTTTTCATAGTCTTTATAGTAGCCAGGCTCATTGCCCACCGCAAAATAATCGAGCAAGTCGGCATAGTGCTTCCAGATATAACCAGCCTGTCGAGCCGCATCCTGCACACTACCATCATGTAACCGCACCGAATAGATGACCTTTACACCAGCCTCACGCACAAAACCGAATAGTGCATCAATATCTTTATTAGATGGATAGGGTGTCGAGCTCACATCCACAGAGTTGCCCCCAAGCCGCAGGCTCTTCACACCCAGACGCTTGAACATCCTGACAAGTTTCTGGTTTTCCTTGCAAAAATAGTAATGTCCCTCAGCATCAGGCAGATTCATACGCGTCTCATAGCTCAGACCGCTATAATCTGCCGGAATGGTAGCACCAATCACCTGACTATTAAGTACCACTCGAATCGTGTCAGTAGCCCAACCGCAACCAAAGCCCAGCAACACACAAATTATCGAAAGAGAAAGCCTTCGTTTTGCCATAATTCCATTCAATAAGGTTTATATTTATAAGACGTATATTGGCATGAAATGTCATTAAGTCCTATAGTATTAACACCTCACTCGTCCTGCTTCTACTGACTTCAAGGGAATCATCTTGTAGTATGAGGTCCGTACGGACGGACTACCAGTCCGAAGCCTTCGGACTGGGCGTCAGGGTTAATCGGACTCGTCGCTGACCTCAGAATGAAAAGTTTCGAGTCGCCTTAGGAGCGCAAGAAAATGCTTTTAAAAAAGTTCCTCCCATCCTCCCGTCATCCCCTTCAAACCCTTATGTACAGGACGTTTTACCCACGGGAGGGAAAAAGAAAGTCCCTCCCGTTACCCTCCCTTCTTGGGTCCCATGAAAGAAAAACAGGAGGCTCGAATCTAAAAAACGGGAGAGAGACGGGAGGGAGAAGCGACTATCCCTCCCGTGCCTCAGCCCTTTGTACAAAGGCCTTCTGGGCAAAAACGGGAGGAAGGGAGGGACTTTTTCAAAACGCACGCTTATTTCAGAATAACCCAGGGTTATTTTCCAATAACCGCCGCTTAAGCCAATGCACAGCCGTCCGAAGAATTTCTTTGAGCCGTCCGAAGAACGTCTCCGAGCCGCCCAAAGATTGTCTCCGGACGGCTCTTCATCAAAATTATCCGATTCGGATAATCTTTTTTGGATAATTATTTGGATAATCAAATATAATGATGTATTTTTGCAGACGATAAAACGTGTCAAAAGAAGTTTTTTGATTATGATTGAAAACCCTTTTATAACCTATGGCTATGAGTCTGCAGCATATTTTTGCGACCGTAAAGCTGAAACTCGCGAGTTGGTTACATTGTTGACAAATGGCAATCATGCGGCACTCATTTCTCCACGTCGCATGGGAAAGACAGGACTGATTCGCCATTGTTTTGCTCAACCAGAGATACAAGACAATTACTATACTTTTTTGATAGATATCTATGCAACAAAGAATCTTCAAGATATGGTTTATCGTATCGGACAGGGTATTGTAAAACGATTAAAACCAAGAGGTCAGTCAGCTGTCGATGGATTTCTGCGCTTTGTTACGTCCTTACGTACAGGTATTTCCTTCGACGGTCAGGGGAATGCCAGTTGGAATCTCGGTATTGGTGACATCAAATCACCTGATTACACTTTGGAAGAGATATTCAATTATCTGAAGTCAGCAGACAAGAAATGCATTGTTGCCATTGACGAATTTCAGTCTATCGCAAACTATCCCGAACAGAATATCGAAGAGCAGATGCGTACATACGTTCAGGATTGCCGAAACGCAGTCTTCGTCTTCTCCGGTTCTCAAAAGAGCATGATGAGCGAAATGTTCTCATCGCCAGCAAGACCTTTCTATCAAAGCGTTTCCTTGATGTTTTTGAAGCCTGTTGCACTATCGGAATATGAAACATTCGCAAAAGGACATTTTGAAAATGCTGGCAAACAGATAGCCCCCGATGTCGTAAAAGCCATATACGACCGCTTTGATGGCACAACTTGGTATCTGCAAAAGGTGCTAAACCAACTTTTTGCAACGAAGGACCAAGTCAGTGTAGATGATGTTGACAAGGCTGTAGAGCAAATCATCAATCAAAACGAAGAAGCATATAAGGATTTACTCTATCAGTTGACTGCTCGCCAGCGCGACCTGCTTATTGCTGTCAGCCGAGAAGGAAAAGCAAGGCAAATAACAGGATCGGCTTTCATTAAGCGCTATAATCTTTCATCTGCCAGTAGTGTTCAAAAGTCAGCCCAATCCCTTATGGAAAAGCAGCTGCTCACTCATCACCAAGGAGTCTACGAAGTTTATGACAAGTTCATGTCAGAGTGGCTTTGTTTATAAGAACAAAAAAAAGACATTCTTACTCTTACCACTAATGCAAGCATTTAATTAAAGAGAGCTGGCCTTGGTGCCAGCTCTCTTTAATTAAATCAATCTGTAATCAGACTTTTTAGATTAATAACCAGGATTCTGATATTCTGTACCATTCTCGAGGAGATTTATCTCATCTTGCATAACAGGACGGAAATAATATTCAGACTTCTTCGTTTGAATTTGTGGGTTCAATGCCAAACGCTCCAAAAGCAGGCGGAAACGTTTCAAAGTCTGGAATCGCTGCCATTCACCAATCAACTCACGAGCATTCTCGTCAAGCAGGAAATTGGCACTGATATCACCTGCTGCAACATCCATACTATGATCATGTCCGATACATGCGCGGTTACGGATTGTGTTTACGCGAGTTGCGGCAGTGTTGCTATCACCTAAACGCCAGTAGATTTCTGCAGAGAGCAGATAGGTCTCAGCCAGACGATATACTATACAGTCGGCATAAGTGTATGGTTTATTCGCATTCGATCCACCAAAGAGGTTGGTACAGAGATTCTTACGCAGTGTGGGGAAGAATTTCTTTGGATTAGCAGGGTCGCTGAAATTATCCTCCAGATTATAAGTTGCATAACGCAGCGCATCACGCTGAGCCTGAGTAAGATTCTTACCTCTTGGAATATAAATTGCAGTATCACCCTTGTTAATATTATAAGCAGCATTACCAACACGTGAAGCATTCAGGTCAAAGCGCTTTGCGTCATTCTCTGTCCATTGATATTGATCGCCGCTGTTTGGTTTGTTGATATACCAAGTGTCGATAAAGAAGGCAGCATAGCGCCCATCCTTTTCACCATACAGGTCGAACATATACTTCGAAGGCGACATATAGCAGTTGCCTTTAGCAAGGCGATACTCGTCACCATTGACAGTTGTAACGGGATTGTAAGTAGCTTGAATGCCTGCCATTCCAATACCGTCATTAGCAGCGTTATAGGAGTCCCAGTGCTTCCACGAACGATTATAATAGTTGCCACGTGGGTTCAAAGCCTGAATGCTACTATGGGTAACGATGAATAAAGCCTCAGCATTGGTCTTATTGTTATTCTGGTCGAATACCTCCTCTATGTTATCATAGAGCTTCACACCCAATGTGGCAGCATTGTTAATCAGATAGTCGGCTGATTCCTTAGCGGCATTCAGCAACTCACTCTTCTTTGCATCACTGATAGCATCGCAGTTACCCAATCCATCGGTATAGGTAGAATAGGTCAGGGCTGCCTTTGCATACAAGTGATAAGCTGCTGCACGAGTAACATGCCCACGTACAGCCTGTGCTATGGGCAAATACTGCTTAGCAAAATCAAGGTCCGCAAGAATAACATCATAGAAATCATTTACCTTGCTCATCGGCAACGATGTAATAGCCGAAGTTGTTGGAGTTGTAGAAAGATATTTTCCTCCCCAATATTCCACAATGTTAAAGAGGGCATGTGCACGTAGGAAATGAGCTTCTGCTGCAAGTGCATTCTTTTCGCTATCAGATAGTCCCTGAACCTTGCCAGCATACTCAACAGCTGCATTACACTGATTCAAACAACCATAGAATCCATAATATGCCTCATCGAACATATAAGTATTGGAACCGAAGTCGTTCGAATAGATAAGTACCTTGCTCCAGTTACCATTACTACCACCTCTGACATCTTGCCAGATATCACTGCCACCTTCAGAGCAAATAACATAAGTGTCTTCAGCTTGGCCATATACAGTTCTCACCATGTTATAGTAACAAGCATTGATGAGCTTTTCATATCCACTGGCACTCGACCATTCTTGATCTGTCGAGATGGCCGATGGATTTTCTTCATCCAGACTACAGCTGCTCAATGTAAATAGTGCTGTGCAGGCTGAAAGAGCGATGATTGAATATATCTTTTTCATAATTATCTCAGATTTTGTTACATTAGAAAGAAACGTTCACACCAAATACGAACTGCTTTGTCAGAGGAGCATCGTCATCATCGCCGCCCTTCTCTAAATCGTAGTTCTTCAGATAGCTCTCCTTGGCAAAGATAAAGGGGTTGCTGGCTGTCATGTAGACGCGTGCATTCGTCATATGCAGAGGCTTGAGCCATTTCTTCGGGAAGGTATAACCTAATGTGATGTTCTTCACCTTCACGTAAGAACCATCATAGAGATTCAAAGAAGAGTTGCCCTGATAGGGGTCCTGGCTGCTGTTGATGTTAGGCTGCGGATAGCGAGCACCCTGGTTCTCTGGGGTCCAATAGTCACACACTGTGGGCGAGGGTGAAAGACCATCAAGACGGTACCATCCTGTCAGTCCATAATTAATCGTCCATCCCCAGCGTGCAATCAGTTGGAAGCTTAAATCAATGCCCTTATAGGTGAAGGTATTGGTCATACCTGCCGACCAATTGGGGTCTGCATGACCTATTACATAATAGTCATTGGCATTTATTTTTTCATCGCCGTCCTTATCTGAAACGCGAATGGTACCTGGCTTGCCACCGTACTTAGCAGCCTCTTCTGCCTGAGAAGTTCCCCAGATTCCATCATAACGGTACATATAGAAAGTATGCACTGGCTCACCAGGAATGAGATAATAGCTTCCAAACTGCAAGGGATTCTCGCTAGTTGTCTTTACAACTTCTTCTTTATTCGTTGAGAAAGTGAACGAAGTATTCCAAGTAAAGTCTCTCGACACGATATTACGGCTATTAATAGCCAACTCAAAACCTTTATTCTTTGTCTCACCTACATTCGACCAAATATTAAATGGTTTTGCGTCGCCACCTGTTCCAGCAGCCTTCGGAAGAGTCTTCTGGAACAACAGGTCAGTAGTACGTGTGTGGTAATAATCAGCAACAATCTCCAACCGTCCGTCAAACAGACCGATATCCAAACCGACATCAACCATCTTTGACTTTTCCCAACCTAGGTCAAGATTGGCGATATTCTGAGAATAAGAACTATAAGGCT
>Ga0129306_1002411_pt1 | contig 16683 bp, 12 predicted proteins | sample P827metagenome_FD_94438 | JGI IMG/M metagenome (GOLD analysis project Ga0129306, IMG submission 94438) | Capybara group fecal microbial communities from Wisconsin, USA - P827 metagenome | ecosystem: Host-associated > Mammals > Digestive system > Large intestine > Fecal | place: USA: Wisconsin... | reverse complement strand
CTTTCCCGATATGTTACGTTAAGTCTAACTAAATGGATAACTATCACTATAAGTGTCTCCATTTTTAGTTATATGGCATAGCCGATCTGAAGAAGATCCCGATGGATACGGGGTTACAGAGAGGTTAAAGAGCTGCCACACATTCATGGAAGAAAGGAGGGGGCAGACGTTATGGCTAATAGTATCGCTATACTCAACAACGTTCATAATTTTTATCTGTCGACGTATGCGGATAAGTCTAATTCGCCATACGATACGCACAAGAAGTCTGAGCTGCGTGGAGTCTATAACTCCATAGTCAAGATCAATAAAGACTCACCCCTCTACATCCTGGATAATACAGACGAAGGACGTAAGTATGTCGTTGGTCTGAAAGAGAATGCGCGTGCGCTTAAGAATACCATCGCCTCGGTAGGCGGTATGGACGAGGATGATATCTTAAGCAAGAAGGCAGCTGCAACGAGCGATGAAGACCTGGTGGAGGCTGATTTCATCGGTGAACTCGATGAAGACGGTTCCGCACCTGAGTTTGATATAGAAGTTAAGCATCTGGCATCACCTCAGATCAATCTCGGACGTTTCCTTCCGAATGATGAACCTGTGGATCTTCCGGCTGACACATATTCATTTGATGTGAACATCAATGAGTTCAGGTACGAGTTCCAGTTCAACATCAAGGATACCGATACGAACCGTGAGGTTCAGGAGAGACTGGGCAGACTGATCAATAATTCCAATGTAGGTCTTACCGCAGAAGTCATAGATGATGATGCCGGTGAGAGATCCTATCTGAGACTTGAGTCTGCTACGACCGGTACCAGGAACGGATCCGGTCAGATATTCAGCATAAGCGATGAGAACAGTACCAAGGCATCGGGTGCCGTGGATTACTTTGGTATAGACTATACATCCAGGATGGGATCGGATGCCGAGTTTAGCATCAACGGAGAGGACAGGACCGCATCCGGTAATACATTTACCGTAGGTCATATGTATGAGATCACTCTGAAGGGAGTGAGCCCCGAAGGACATCAGACTCATGTAGGTCTGATGACGGATGTTGAGTCCATGACCGAGAACATCAATACTCTGATAGGCGGGTACAACTCATTTATCAGGGCTGCTACGGAGTATTCGGATACGCATCCCATATCCAACAGACTGGTGAACGAGATGTCATCGATCAGTCGTGCGTATGCCGAGGGACTGACGGAAGTCGGTGTCAATCTGAATGTGGACGGCAGTCTTGAACTTGACGAGGAAGCATTCAGACACTCCGTCAGAGACGGATCGGCTGCACAGACGGCCTCTGCTCTCAAGGGATTTGCGCAGACACTGCTTCACAAGTCCAATGAGATCGCACTGAATCCGCTCAATTATGCAGATAAGACGATAGTGGCTTATAAGAATCCGGGTAAGACATTTGCCTCGCCGTATACGATGAGCGCTTATTCGGGTATGTTGTTCAACAGTTATTGCTAAACCCCGCTTGACAATACAGCGGGGTTTATGATATATTCATTTGGCGCAAAAGAGTTAAGCTCTTTTTTTTGTGCTTTTTTTGTTAGAATCGGAGGAATAGAAAATGCGTACAAAGATAACACTGGCATGTACCGAGTGCAAGAACCGTAACTACAATACGACCAAGGAGAAGAAGAACCATCCCGATCGTATGGAGACCAAGAAGTATTGCAGATTCTGCCAGAGACATACTCTGCACAAAGAGACCAAGTAATTCACCACGCGGCGAAGAAAGGAGAAACTATGTCTGAGAACAGTACCGAAAACAAGGTTAAATTCTTCGACGGTGTGAAAGCTGAATTCAAAAAGATTAGCTGGCCTGATCCGTCATCTCTGGGCAAGCAGACTGCGGCTGTTATCGTGATATCCGTGATAGTCGGAGCTCTGATAGCTGTGCTTGATATGGCGTTCCAGTATGGTTTCAACTTCATCAGCTCCATAGGCTGATAGATTAGAGTGCATTCATTCAGGAGGAGAGCATGTCTGAGGAAGCTAAGACTATAAATACGGAAGTAACGGATACCGAAACAGCACCCGTCACTGAGGAAGAGGCCCAGCTGGATCCCGAAGCTGCTGCCAGAGCACAGCGTGAGAAGGATGCCGATTGGTATGTCGTACATACATATTCCGGATATGAGAATAAGGTTAAGGCTAATATAGAGAAGACTATTGAGAACCGTCATCTTGAGAATGAGATCCTCGAGGTGAGAGTTCCCATGGAAGATGTATCCGAGATCAGAAACGGTGTGCGTAAGACCGTACAGCGTAAGATGTTCCCCGGATATGTACTGATCAATATGATCATGAATGACGACACCTGGTATGTGGTACGCAATACCAGAGGTGTGACCGGATTCGTAGGTCCCGGATCCAAACCCGTGCCGCTCACCGAGGCAGAGATGAAGCCTCTTGGCATCAGGACCGATATCGTATCCGTTGACTTTGAAGAGGGCGATACGGTCGCTGTCGTTGCCGGTGTCTGGAAGGATACCGTCGGCGTGGTTCAGAAGATGGATATGTCCAAGCAGACCGCAACACTCAATGTCGAGTTGTTCGGCCGCGAGACACCCGTCGAGATCAGCTTCGCAGAGATGCGTCGCATGGTTTGATCATCGTTCTGATCTGACCGCCTTCACAGGCGTTTGGATATAGTGGGAGCTCCCGGTAGTCGGGGGCGCCATTCACCACAACCATTAGGAGGTAAAGATAATGGCTAAGAAAGTAGAAGGCTACATCAAGCTGCAGATCCCTGCAGGCAAGGCAACACCCGCACCCCCTGTTGGACCGGCACTCGGCCAGCATGGTGTGAACATCGTTGAATTCACTAAGCAGTTCAACGCCAAGACAGCAGATCAGGGCGACCTGCTCATTCCTGTTGTCATCACAGTTTACGCAGACAGAAGCTTCAGCTTCATCACCAAGACCCCTCCGGCTGCAGTTCTTCTTAAGAAGGCTTGCAACATCCAGTCAGGTTCGGGTGTACCGAACAAGACCAAGGTCGCTACTATCTCCAAGGATAAGGTTAGAGAGATAGCTGAGATCAAGATGCCTGACTTAAATGCAGCAAGCATCGAGTCAGCCATGAGCATGATCGCCGGCACCGCAAGGAGCATGGGCATCGTAGTGGAAGATTAATAGGAGGACAGTGATATGAAGCATGGTAAGAAGTATAACGAGGCTGCCAAGCTGGTAGATCGTGCTGTATTCTATGAGCCCGCCGATGCAGTGGCTCTGGTTAAAAAGACAACTGTAGCAAAGTTTGACGAGACAGTAGAAGTACACATCCGTACAGGCTGCGACGGTCGTCATGCTGAGCAGCAGGTCAGAGGCGCCGTAGTACTGCCCAACGGTACAGGTAAGTCCGTACGCGTTCTGGTATTTGCCAAGGGCGAGAAGGCTACCGAAGCTGAGCAGGCAGGTGCTGATTATGTAGGAGCTGAGGATCTGATCCCCAAGATCCAGAACGAAGGATGGTTCGAGTTCGACGTAGTAGTAGCTACTCCCGATATGATGGGCGTTGTAGGCCGTCTCGGTAAGGTGCTCGGTCCCAAGGGACTCATGCCCAACCCTAAGGCAGGTACCGTAACAATGGACGTAGCCAAGGCTATCGCCGATATCAAGGCAGGTAAGATCGAGTACAGACTTGACAAGGCTAACATCATCCACTGCCCTATCGGTAAGGCTTCATTCGATGAGGATAAGCTTCGTGAGAACTACACAGCTCTGATGGATGCCATCATCAAGGCTAAGCCCGCAGCACTCAAGGGTCAGTATCTGAAGAGTATATCACTCTCCACTACCATGGGCCCCGGTGTGAAGGTTTCCACAGCTAAGTATTCATAAGAAAGAACTATCGAGATGGCCTCGGCATATGCCGAGGCCATTTTTTGTGTTATACTCTACATATGGTATCCGACAGGCAGACTGACCACAATAATCAGTATAAAAAGAACAAAATACCGAGCCTCATCGTTCTCTTTATGATCACCGTGACGGGAGTAGTGGGGGCCGGTGTTCTTGTCTTTCTCGTTTACAGCTCCATAGTGGGGAGGCCGAACCGCGGGGCGAAAGACAGTACCCGGATGGAAGCATCTGCAGGTGATGACGGTTCATCGACATATGGCATCATAGGCCGCAGCGGTCCCGAACCTATAAGTGCCGATGATCCGGCTGTACTGGGTGCCCAGTCGCAGGCTTCCGAAACTGAAGCAGAGGCGGACGCCAATGCCACGGATGTAGTGGCTGACAATTCATACAAGGCACGCTACCCCGGAGTCTATGAACGCTTCGGAGATGATCTGGATGATCCGGAGTATCTGGCCGCCAATAAGATATATGTTCTGGATTCACGTGACGGCGATGATTCCCGTGTCACTATCACATTCGGCGGCGATATCCTCTTTGACGATGAATATGCAGTGACTGCGAAACTCAAGGAAAACGGCGGCGAGATATCCGCCGGCATAGATCCTGCGCTGATAGGTTTGATGCACTCATCGGACATTACGATGGTCAATAATGAGTTTCCGTATTCATACGGCGGAACGCCAACACCGGATAAGACGTATACATTCAGAGCCGATCCGCCCACGGTCAGATATCTGAACGATATGGGTGTAAATGCGGTCGGCATAGCCAATAATCATGCTTTTGACTTCGGTGAGCAGGCCTTTGCGGACACACTGACCACGCTTGAAGAGGCGGGCATCCCTTATTGCGGAGGAGGCCGTAATATAAATGAAGCTTCCGCTCCGCTCTTTTTCGTGGTAGATGATGTAAAGATCGGCATCATCGCGGCTACTCAGATCGAGAGAAATGATTACCCCGATACCAGGGGTGCGACCGATACACTGTCGGGAGTTTTCAGATGTATGAATCCTTCCAGACTGCTGGCTGATATCACCGAGACCAGAGCCAAATGCGACTTTCTGGTGGTATTCATCCACTGGGGGACGGAGAGTACTCCCGAGACCGACTGGTTACAGCAGGATCAGGCCCCGAAGATCGCCGATGCGGGGGCGGATCTGATCATAGGAGCACATCCCCATGTGCTGCAGTCCATCGGCAGGACGAAAGGGATCCCTGTGTTCTACAGCCTGGGTAATTTCTGGTTTAACTCCAAAGAGCTCGATACCTGTCTCGTAAGAGCTACGCTGACCGCACCGTCCGGAGGCAGAGCTGCACTGTCGGATCTTAAGTTCATACCCTGCAGGCAGACCGGCTGCAAGACATCTCTGGCCACCGGAGAAGAACGTGACCGCATCATAGCCGATATGCGCGCCATGTCCCCCGGCGTCAATATAAGCAACGACGGCTGTATTACAATTAATTGAACGTTAAGATATGAAAAAGACCTGTATTTGTTGTGGGTCCGACGATATTATGGACTAAGGAGCCAGTTATGTTTTGTAGGAAATGTGGAGCCGAATTATTTGAAGAAGCAGCTTTCTGTCCTGTGTGCGGCTGTCCCGTTGTGTCTGCGCCAACCCCTGCATCAAATGATATTCCGGGATCGCAAAAGAAAGACACACAAAAGAAAACCGTAAGCATAAGAAAGGTCATAGCCATTCTGGCATGCATGGTAGTTATTCTGTGTATTGCAGGAGGAGGCGTTTTTGCTCTTTATTATGCTAAAAACTATTTCGTGGCTGCCAGATCGATAGTGGTGGAAAAGCCGACCGGAACGGTAGAAGTGACCGGTACAAGGAATAACGGTGATGCATATAAGGGAGAGCATCTCGGTAACGGTGACGCCGTAGATATTAAAGAAGCTTCTTCGCTTACCATGTGTATCGATATGGACAAGCATGTCTATGCTGAGGAGAATACGAGGTTCCATATCGGATTTGCGTCTGACAGGCGCGGATGTAAGAGTGAGATCTATGTGGATGAAGGAAATGTACGCAGTGTTATAGATAATAAACTGGGACCGTACGATTCATATGAAGTGGATACTCCGAATTCGACCATGTCCGTAAGGGGTACTTCATTTACGGTGACCGTCATAAAGGGCGAAGCCGGTGAGAATTATACGCTGGTCGATGTTGAAGAAGGATGCGTCAATGTGAAATTGAAAGGCCCTGACGGTGAATATACCGGAGAGGAAACTGATGTAAACAAGGGCGAGAAGAGATTCATAGCAAGAGATAAAGACGGCGTCGTGTTTGCTGACATACCTGAGGGGATGGATGCTGACGGCGACAGCGGCAGCAGCAACGGCGGAAGTGATCAGACGATCGATAACCGCGAGAAGCTTAACCGTTTGATCGAGGAGTATAAGTCGGGAAGTGACCAGACTGTATCGACGGATATGGATCCGTCTCTTGATGAAGCGTTTGCAGAGAGCCTGGAAGCTGATGAAGCAAGCCGGCCGGATGATGAGCAGGAAGATGACGGCGAGAGGATGCCCGGTATGTCCGCGTCGCTTAAGACAGATCTGGAGATCTACAGTGAAGTTCTCGAGGAGATGATGCGGGAGCAGGATTACCCTAATACCGGATATTATCTGTCAATCGCAAGATATCAGGATAGCCTGTCATACTACGACATCATGATCGATCCCGGCGGGCGTGAGTGGTTTGGCACGGATGAATCCACCAAAGTACTCTTTAAATTCTATGATATGGACTCGGACGGAAAGGATGAGCTTATAACTACTGTGGGCGGAAACGACGATTATATCCATATACCGGTGATGTATTTCTATGATGATGGTCTTCTGGACGGAGGCCATATAGCTCCGAAGGACGTCGAGAATACGGATCTTTCGATATATTGCACCAGAACAAAGGCAGTAATAACATACTGGGATTTTGGCTATGATTACTTTACGAGTGATAACGGACACTGGGAATCCATTAGTTATGAGGATGATAATGATCTGCATAATGATGAAGGAAATCTACGGTTTAACGATCTGTTCGTAAACTGGTATGTTCTTTCTCCCGAAACAATACATGGACCTGAATCTGTAGTAACGTTCACGAGACCGGGTTCTTTCCCGGATGCCATAGATAAATAATTGTGCTTGACATAGCTTCTTCGGCATGGTATTGTATGCAAGGTTATAAACCATGCCGAAGATAGCAGGTACCCTGAGGACGCCGACAGGCGGATGAGGGGTGTAAGCGAAGCGCCTGCCGAGGAATGAGTTATTCACAAGCTTATTACTCCTGTCTTTGGACGGGAGTTTTTCTTTTCGCCGGGATCGGCGGGACACGATATAACTCTTTCGGCAATCATTAAAGAAGGAGGAAAGGAAATGGCAAAGGTAGAACTGAAGAAACCCATCGTGGATGAGATCTCTGCGAACATCAAGGATGCCCAGTCAGTCGTACTTGTAGACTATCGTGGTCTTACGGTTGACGAGGATACCAAGCTTCGTAAGGAACTCCGCGAGAACAACATCACTTACAAAGTATACAAGAACACCTTCATGAACTTTGCATTCAAGGGTACCGATTTTGAAGGTCTTGCACCTTACTTAGAGGGCCCCAGTGCCATCGCGATCTCTACCGAGGACGCTACGGCACCTGCAAGAGTGCTCGCCAAGTTCGCCAAGACTGCTGAGGCCCTGGAGATCAAGGGCGGTGTAGTAGAAGGCACTGTATACGATGCAAAGGGTATCGAGCAGATCGCTAAGGTTCCTTCGAGAGAGGAACTGCTGTCCAAGATGCTTGGCAGCCTGAAGTCCCCTATCTCGAACTTCGCTCGTGTGCTTAATCAGATCGCTGAGAAAGGCGGCGCAGGATCATGCGAACCCGCTGAGAAGGCCGAGGCTGGCGATAACGCAGAAGAAGCGACAGCTTCTTCAGAAGCTTCTGCGACAGCAGATGCTTCAGTAGAGGAAGCACCTGCTGAGGAAGCTAAGGCTGAAGAAGCTCCCGCTGAAGAAGCAGCACCTGCCGAGGAGGCTCCCGTCGAGGAAGCACCCGCAGAAGAAGCAGCTCCCGCTGAGGAAGCTTAACCCGTACGAAACACAGAATCAATCATTAAAGTATATTAGGAGGAAAAAACAATGGCAAAGATGTCCACACAGGATTTCATTGATGCGATCAAAGAGCTCTCTGTTCTTGAGCTGAATGATCTCGTAAAAGCATGTGGAGAAGAGTTTGGCGTATCTGCAGCAGCAGGCGTCGTAGTTGCAGCAGCAGGTGCCGCTGATGGCGGTGCAGCAGCTGATGACAAGAGCGAGTTCGATGTAGAGCTTACCGAGGTAGGTGAGAACAAGGTTAAGGTTATCAAGGTTGTTCGTGAAGCTACCGGTCTCGGCCTCAAGGAAGCTAAGGATCTCGTTGATTCCGCTCCCAAGGTTATCAAGGAAGCTGCCAGCAAGGAAGAGGCTGAGGATATCAAGTCCAAGCTCGAAGCTGAAGGCGCTAAGGTTACTCTTAAGTAATCAACTATTATTCAGAATATCATCGGGGATGCTTAAATTCGGCATCCCCGAATTCTTTTAAAATTCTTCGTTCGTAAGAAAACTTTTCCTTGACTCACATATTGATTTGCGATAGAATGGATGATGCGCCATTATGGGTGAGGTATGCTCTTTTGCGCCCAAAAATGGCTCAAAATAAGAAAAACGGGGTGATTTGTCAATGGAAAAAAACAGGATACGTCCGGTGACCGCAGGCAAGAATCTACGTATGACCTATGCAAAGCAGAGGGAAGTACTGGAGATGCCCAACCTGATCGAAGTTCAGAAGAACTCCTACAGGTGGTTTCTGGAGGAAGGCTTGAAAGAGGTGTTCGATGACATCTCTCCGATTTCGGACTACAGCGACCGCTTAAGTCTCGAATTCGTGGATTACGAGCTATGTGAAGACGACGTCAAGTATTCTATTGAGAAATGCAAGGAGCGTGATGCTACCTATGCAGCTCCCATGAAAGTGAAGGTTCGTCTGATCAACAAGGCTACCGATCAGACCGAGATAACCGAGCACGAGATATTCATGGGCGACCTTCCTCTCATGACCGAGACAGGTACTTTCGTCATAAACGGTGCAGAGAGAGTTATAGTATCCCAGCTCGTCAGATCACCCGGCATATATTATTCTATAGCCCACGATAAGATAGGTAAGACTCTGTATTCTTGTCAGGTCATACCTAACAGAGGCGCATGGCTTGAGTATGAGACCGACTCAAGTGATGTGTTCTATGTGCGCGTGGATCGTACACGTAAGGTTCCCGTTACCGTTCTCATCAGAGCCATGGGTGTGGGTACCAATGACGAGATACGTGAGCTTTTTGGCGATGAGCCGAAGATCGAGGCTACATTTGCCAAGGATCTGGCAGAGAATTCCCAGGAAGGTTTACTTGAATTATATAAGAAGATACGTCCCGGCGAGCCCTTAAGCATCGAGAGTGCTGAGAGCCTTGTTAACGGTATGTTCTTTGACCCCAGAAGATATGACCTGGCTAAGGTCGGCAGATATAAGTTCAATAAGAAACTTATGTTCAGAAACCGTATAGCAGGACATGTTCTCGCTGAGGATGTTGTAGATGTTACCACAGGCGAGATAATTGCTACCGCAGGTGAGACCGTGACCAGAGAGCTGGCTGATAAGATCCAGAACTCCGCAGTAGTCAGTGTTCTCATTCAGACTGAAGAGCGTAATGTCAAGGTGCTGTCCAACCTCATGGTAGACATCACCAACTTCATCGAGTGTAATCCCAGGGAACTGGGCGTGACCGAGCTCGTATACTATCCGGTACTTCGTCAGATCATCGAGGAGTATGCCGAGGATCCTACAGGACTGGCTGAAGCCATCCAGAGCAATATTCACGAGCTGATACCCAAGCACATCACCCGCGAGGATATCCTGGCCAGCATCAACTACAACATGCACCTCGAGCACGGTATCGGTAACGATGACGATATCGACCACCTGGGCAACCGTCGTATCCGTGCTGTCGGAGAACTTCTCCAGAATCAGTACCGTATAGGTATGTCCAGACTTGAGAGAGTAGTTCGTGAGCGTATGACCACTCATGATGCAGAGGATGTATCTCCTCAGGCTCTCATCAATATCAAGCCCGTACAGGCAGCCGTTAAGGAGTTCTTCGGTTCATCACAGCTGTCACAGTTCATGGACCAGAACAACCCGCTCGGTGAGCTTACCCATAAGAGACGTCTTTCAGCCCTTGGTCCCGGCGGTCTGTCAAGAGACCGTGCCGGATTCGAGGTTCGAGATGTCCACTATACACATTACGGCCGTATGTGTCCTATAGAGACCCCCGAAGGTCCTAACATCGGTCTGATCAACTCCCTCGCAAGCTATGCACGTATCAACGAGTACGGCTTCGTGGAGGCTCCTTATCGTAAGATCGACAAGTCCGATCCGGAGAACCCCAGGGTTACGGATGAGGTTGTATACATGACCGCGGACGAAGAGGATAACTATCATGTAGCACAGGCTTCTGCGCCTCTGGACGAAAAGGGATACTTCAAGAGATCAACAGTATCCGGACGTTATAAGGACGAGACACAGGAATACCCCAAGGCCATGTTCGATTACATGGATGTGTCACCTAAGATGGTATTCTCCGTGGCTACGGCTCTTATTCCTTTCCTTCAGAACGACGATGCTAACCGTGCGCTGATGGGATCGAACATGCAGCGTCAGGCAGTTCCGCTTCTGTTTACCGAGGCACCTGTAGTAGGTACCGGTATGGAGCCCAAGGCAGCTGTCGACTCAGGTGTGTGCGTAGTTGCCGAGAAGGCAGGAACCGTATCATATGTAGCTACCGACGTAGTAAGAGTAGTAAACGATGATGACGGTCAGGAAGTTGAGTACAAGCTGTCCAAGTTTGCGAGATCCAACCAGTCTAACTGCTACAACCAGAAGCCCATCGTATTAAAGGGCACTCATGTTGAGGCAGGCGAAGTGATCGCTGATGGTCCTTCAACCTGTGGCGGAGAGCTGGCTCTCGGTAAGAACCCTCTGATCGGTTTCATGACCTGGGAAGGTTACAATTACGAGGACGCTGTTCTCTTAAGCGAGCGTCTTGTACAGGACGATGTATATACATCTGTTCATATAGAAGAGTATGAAGCAGAAGCACGTGATACCAAGCTCGGACCCGAGGACATCACCAGAGATGTGCCCGGTGTCGGCGAGGAAGCACTTAAGAACCTCGATGAGAGAGGAATCATCCGCATCGGTGCTGAGGTCCGTGCGGGAGATATCCTGGTAGGTAAGGTTACTCCCAAGGGCGAGACCGAACTGACTGCCGAGGAGAGACTGCTTCGTGCGATATTCGGTGATAAGGCAAGAGAGGTACGTGATACTTCTCTGAAGGTACCGCACGGTGAGTACGGTATCGTAGTGGATGCCAAGGTATTTACCAGAGAGAACGGAGACGAGCTCTCACCCGGTGTAAACCAGGCAGTACGCATCTATATAGCTCAGAAGCGTAAGATTTCCGTCGGTGATAAGATGGCCGGCCGTCACGGTAACAAGGGTGTTGTTTCCCGCGTTCTTCCCGTGGAGGATATGCCTTATCTGCCTAACGGACGTCCTCTGGATATAGTCCTTAACCCTCTGGGCGTGCCTTCACGTATGAATATCGGTCAGGTACTTGAGATCCACCTGTCACTTGCTGCCAAGGCACTCGGCTTCAACGTAGCCACTCCCGTGTTCGACGGCGCAAAAGAGAACGACATCATGGATACGCTCGATCTGGCCAACGACTATGTCAATCTTCCTTTTGACAAGGACGAGGCTAAGCTCGCCGAGTGGAAGGAAAAGGGCATAAAGGAAACATTCAAGGATAAGTATAAAGATACACTGCTTCCGGAAGTAATGGATTATCTCTCTGAGAACCGCGACCACAGAGAACTGTGGAAGGGTGTTCCGATAACCAGAGACGGTAAGGTATGGCTTCGTGACGGACGTACCGGTGAGCTGTTTGATTCACCTGTTACCATAGGTCACATGCATTACCTCAAGCTCCACCATCTGGTAGATGATAAGATCCATGCCCGTTCAACCGGTCCTTACTCACTGGTTACACAGCAGCCTCTGGGTGGTAAAGCCCAGTTCGGCGGACAGCGTTTCGGTGAGATGGAGGTTTGGGCACTGGAAGCATACGGTGCAGCATATACACTTCAGGAGATACTGACTGTCAAGTCCGATGATGTCATCGGCCGTGTGAAGACTTATGAAGCCATCATCAAGGGTGAGAACATCCCTGAGCCCGGCATTCCCGAGTCCTTCAAGGTTCTGCTTAAGGAACTTCAGTCTCTCGGTCTGGACATCAGAGTCCTCAGAGATGACGGTACGGAAGTTGAGATCAAGGAGCAGGTTGATTACAACGACAGCGTGTTCAGATATGAACTCGATGCCCGCAGTCAGGGACACAACAAGGAAGACGAGTCCTTCTCGAAGCTCGGTTACAGTGAGCAGGAATACAACGAAGAGACCGGCGATTTTGAAAGCACCGAAGACGGCGAAGAATCAGAGGCAGATGATGGTTTTGCAGATGATGCCGAAGAGTTCGTAACCGAAGGTTCTTTTGAAGACGAAGAGTGATCCTGAAGAGTAAAGGAGAATTACGATGCCTGAATATAAGCAAGATAATTATCAGCCTATAAGTTTTGATGCGATCAAGATAGGCCTGGCTTCACCCGAGACCATCAGAGGATGGTCCAGAGGTGAGGTAACCAAGCCCGAAACCATCAACTATCGTACCTTAAAGCCGGAGAAGGATGGTCTTTTCTGTGAGAAGATCTTCGGACCCAGCAAGGACTGGGAGTGCCACTGCGGTAAGTACAAGAAGATCCGTTATCGCGGCGTGATCTGCGACAGGTGCGGTGTTGAGGTAACCAAGTCCAGCGTTCGTCGTGACCGTATGGGACACATCGACCTGGCAGCGCCCGTATCACACATCTGGTACTTCAAGGGTATACCCAGCCGTATGGGTCTGATCCTGGATCTGTCTCCCAGAGTACTTGAGAAGGTGCTGTACTTCGCATCATATATCGTGCTGGATCCCGCTGATACCACACTGGAGTATAAGCAGATCCTCACTGAGAAGGAATACATGGATGCCCGCGAGGAGTTTGGTTACAAGTTCCGCGTAGGTATGGGTGCAGAGGCTATCAAGGAGCTGCTGTGCGACATCGATCTCGAGAAGGAGAACGATGAGCTGCGTACCGCTCTCGCTGAGTCTACCGGCCAGAAGAAGGCCAGAGTCATCAAGAGACTCGAGGTTGTAGAGGCTTTCAGAGAGTCAGGTAACCGTCCTGAATGGATGATCCTGGATGCGATCCCGGTCATTCCTCCGGACTTACGTCCCATGGTTCAGTTAGACGGCGGCAGATTTGCAACATCCGACTTAAACGACCTCTATCGTCGTATCATCAACCGTAACAACCGTCTGAAGAGACTGATCGACTTAGGCGCACCCGATATCATCGTACGTAACGAGAAGCGTATGCTTCAGGAAGCCGTAGATGCCCTGATCGATAACGGCCGCAGAGGCCGTCCGGTTACCGGCCCCGGCAACCGTGCCCTCAAGTCACTCTCAGATATGCTCAAGGGTAAGAGCGGACGTTTCCGTCAGAACCTGCTGGGTAAGCGTGTTGACTATTCGGGCCGTTCGGTTATTGTCGTTGGTCCCGAGCTTAAGATATATCAGTGCGGTCTCCCCAAGGAGATGGCTATCGAGCTGTTCAAGCCCTTTGTTATGAAGGAACTGGTAGGCCGCGGTATATCACAGAACATCAAGAATGCCAAGAAACTCGTCGACAGACTCGATACTCAGGTATGGGATGTCCTCGAGGATGTCATCCATGAGCATCCCGTTATGCTCAACCGTGCACCTACACTGCACAGACTGGGTATCCAGGCTTTCGAGCCCATCCTGGTAGAGGGTAAGGCTATCAAGCTTCATCCCCTCGTATGTACCGCGTTCAACGCCGACTTCGACGGTGACCAGATGGCTGTGCATCTTCCTCTTTCGGTAGAAGCACAGGCAGAGTGCAGATTCCTGCTCCTGTCACCCAACAACCTGCTGAAGCCTTCGGACGGCGGTCCCGTGGCAGTTCCTTCACAGGATATGGTACTCGGTATCTATTACCTGACTCAGGAGAGAGAGGGTGCCGTAGGTGAGGGCAAGTGCTTCCATAACCTTAATGAAGCAATACTTGCTTATGAGAACAAGTTCATCACTCTGCACTCAAGGATCAAGGTCAAGGTATACGGTACAGATGAGAACGGTGCTCAGGAGTATGCTATCGTAGAGTCCACTCTGGGCAGATTCCTCTTTAACGAGGCTCTTCCTCAGGATCTCGGATACGTAGACCGCTCCGTACCGGAGAACAAATACAAGCTTGAGGTTGACTTCCACGTAGGTAAGAAGCAGCTGAAGCAGATACTTGAGAAGGTCATCAACACACACGGTGCCGTAAGGACTGCCGAGGTTCTCGACCTGATCAAGGATACAGGATATCACTACTCCACCATCGCAGCCATGACGGTTTCCATTTCCGATATGACCGTGCCGGCTGAGAAGGAGCAGATGCTCGAGGAAGCACAGGAGATCGTTAACCAGATCGACCTTAACTACCGCAGAGGTCTGTGTACCGAGGAAGAGAGATATCGTGGCGTGGTTCAGACATGGTTCGATGTCGACAAGAGTCTGACAGAGAAGCTGCTGGCCGGCCTTGATAAGTATAACAACATCCATATGATGGCCGATTCCGGTGCCCGTGGTTCCGATCAGCAGATCAAGCAGCTCGCAGGTATGCGTGGACTGATGGCTGATACCACAGGACGTACGATCGAGCTTCCCATCAAGTCTAACTTCCGTGAAGGTCTGGACGTACTCGAGTACTTCATGTCCGCACACGGTGCACGTAAGGGTCTGTCCGATACGGCTCTTCGTACCGCCGACTCCGGTTACCTGACCCGTCGAATGGTCGATGTATCACAGCATCTGATCATCCGCGAGGTAGACTGCTGCGAAGGCAGGGAGGAGATCCCCGGACTTGTTGTAAGCGAGTTTACGGACGGTAAGGCTGTAGTCGAGTCCTTCAAGGATCGTATCGTCGGCAGATATACATGCGAGGATGTATACGATAAGGACGGCGAGGTCATCGTTAAGAAGAATCATATGATCACACCCAGCCGTGCAGCCAAGCTGCTCGAGGCAGGTGTTGATGCGGATAAGAATCCAATCGAATCCGTTAAGATCAGAACCATACTGACATGCCGCTGCAAGAACGGAATCTGTGCGAAGTGCTACGGTGCCAACATGGCTACCGGTGAGCTCGTTCAGGTCGGCGAGGCAGTAGGTATCATCGCAGCACAGTCTATCGGTGAGCCCGGTACACAGCTTACGATGAGAACCTTCCATGCCGGCGGTGTTGCCGGTGAGGATATCACCCAGGGTCTTCCCCGTGTCGAGGAGCTTTTCGAGGCACGTAAGCCCAAGGGTCTTGCCATCATCGCTGAGTTTGGCGGTAAGGTTGAGATCAGAGATACCAAGAAGAAGCGTGAGATCGTCATCACTGATGATAAGGAAGGTCAGTCAAAGGCTTACCTGATCCCTTACGGATCCAGGATCAAGGTTATGGACGGCGATTCCGTAGAAGCCGGTGATGAGCTTACAGAGGGTAGTGTTAATCCTCATGACCTCCTGAAGATCAAGGGCATCGAGTCCGTACAGAACTACATGCTCCGCGAGGTACAGAAGGTTTATCGTCTGCAGGGTGTTGATATCGCAGATAAGCATATCGAAGTCATCGTACGTCAGATGATGAAGAAGATACGCATCGAGGAGTCCGGCGATTCCGAGTATCTGCCCGGTACTCTCGTAGATGTACTCGATTATGAGGATATGAATGAGCAGCTTGCAGCAGAAGGCAAGACTCCCGCAGAGGGCGTACAGATCATGCTCGGTATCACCAAGGCTGCACTTGCTACCAACTCATTCCTGTCGGCAGCATCATTCCAGGAGACCACCAAGGTTCTGACTGAGGCTGCGATCAAGGGTAAGGTTGATCCTCTGATCGGTCTGAAGGAGAATGTTATCATTGGTAAGCTGATCCCTGCAGGTACAGGTATGAAGAGATACCGCAATGTATCCTTAAGTACCGATATCAAGAGAGAGATCGAAGCAGGCGAAGGCGAAGAGGCGGTAGAAGGCACTGAGTACGCAGCTGAGGAAGCAGTTGATGCAGAAACAGCAGAAGTGGCAGATACTGAAGAAGCCGTAGCAGCTGAGGAAGTAGAAGAGTGATCCGAAAGAACTGATCTGAAGATCAGAAGATCACGAGAAAATAATCAGAACTTACAGCCCGTATACGTATATCGTATACGGGCTGTTATCATGTGTGTAAGTACCGATGAGGGACAGTCCCAGCTCACCGGCATTAGAGAACTCTATGCGGGAGAATATATATCTGCAGTCCAGAGAACTGAGCTCATCCATATCAACCATCAGACGTGTGTCGCTTAGTTCCATGACACGCAGCGGTGCATATGTATTCTCGTCTGAACCCGAGTAGAGGCAGACTCTGGCTCCCCATCCGTCGAAGTATTCCTTAAGTGACGGTGATCCTTCCAGAGCGGGTGCAATCACGCGTCCCCATTTCTCCTTATACTCCTGTGCATACATACCTATATATCCGTCCACGGTAGCTATGCCGTTATAGTT
>Ga0129306_1002410_pt1 | contig 16683 bp, 16 predicted proteins | sample P827metagenome_FD_94438 | JGI IMG/M metagenome (GOLD analysis project Ga0129306, IMG submission 94438) | Capybara group fecal microbial communities from Wisconsin, USA - P827 metagenome | ecosystem: Host-associated > Mammals > Digestive system > Large intestine > Fecal | place: USA: Wisconsin... | reverse complement strand
TTTCTTTTCTTCAGAATATACTTCATCTTCATAATCTAAACAACATAATAATCTATTACAAGATCCATTAATTTTTGTTGGATTTAAAGATAAATTCTGATTCTTAGCCATATTTATAGTTATATTATTAAATGAATATAGAAACTTTGAACAACAAAGAGGTCTACCACAAGGACCTAGACCACCTATTTCTTTAGCCTTATCTCTTGGACCTATTTGTCTTAATTCAATTCTTACTTTAAAGATTCCCGCTAATTGTTTAGCAAGTTCTCTAAAATCAACTCTATCAGATGATAAATAAGTAAAATATAATTGTGTTCTTTCAAAATTATAATTAGCATCAATCAATTTCATATCTAATCCATCTTTTTCTATTAACTCTTTACATTTATCAAATGCTTTCTTTGAATCTTTTATATTATTAAGATATTGATTATAATCATTCTTAGTGCTAATTCTAATAACTTGTTTTAGATTATCATTTACTTTTGATGCATCCATTTCTAAAATATCTTGAACATAACCAAATTGTAATCCTCTTTCAGTTTCTACTATAACAGTTAAATTCTTTTTTAAATTCAAATTATTAGTAGAAAAATAATATTCTCTTCCGTTCTTCTCAAAAGAAACTTTAGCTACTTTTATTGTTCCCATATTATACCTCACTAAAATTGATAATAAAATCATCAATCAATAATTTTAAATTCATATTAGTTTGAAGCTTGTTATTAACATCTTCAATTATTTTTATCTTCTTTATAACATCATCTAACGAATTATTCTTACTAACCTCTAAAAGATCATTTTTATAATCTTTTAAATAGTATAAATCTCTTTGTAATTTAAGATTTAAGATATCATAATAGAAATATAGTATAAAGTCAAACAAAAACATGAAATCTTCTTTATTTATAAATACATCAAATATATCTTGTTTAAAATATATAAATGTATTTAGTTTATTTTTATCTATCTTCTTAATAAGACTTATAATATTATATACTTTTTCTAGATAAGTATCAGTATTAAATTCTATTGATCTATAATAATTTTTATAATTTTTATAGATTATGTCAACTTCTTTATCTCTTTTATTTTCAAAATTTAGTATTTGACATCTAGATTTAATAGTTGGAAGTACTTTTTGTAAGTTATCAGTTAAAAGAATCGCAACTATATCATCACTTGGTTCTTCTAGAAATTTTAATATTGTATTAGCGGATGATGTGAATAATTTATCTGCTCCATTAATTATATAAACCATTTTTTTACCTAGTGTTGGCTTAACAGAGAATGCTTCTTGTAAATTAATTAATTGTTCTTTTTTTATTACATTATTTATTGGCTCAATGATTACTAATTCTGGATAAGTATTTTCATCTATCATCTTAGATATTTTTTCATCATCATCACATATTATTTTCTTAGAAAAATCTAGAGAGTATTGCATCATAAAACTCTTATCATTTGAAACTAATAGATAAGCTTGAACTAATTTATTATTATTAATACTATTTAGCAATAGTTTTGTAACTATTGGCTGTTCTTCTAAATACTTCTCTAGCATATATCCTCTACATGAAATTTATCATATAAAAAACAATTAAACTAATAAAACCAGGAATACCTAATAATGAAATTATAATAATCGTAAATATGTTAAATGGTAGTGGTATATTAAATGATTGCATTAACATGTTATAACCATATAATAAACCAAAACTAACAGATATTTTTTTTATTACTTTTATTATATATTTCATATTATCACCTAATATATTTTATTAATTAAATATTATTTTATGATAATTTATTTCTACCTTCTAGTGCTCTTTGAATTGTTAACGCATCTAAATATTCCATATCAGCACCAACTGGAATACCTGCGGCTATCTTAGTTACTGAAACACCAGTACCTTCTAATAATTTTAGTATATATAAAGATGTTGTTTCACCTTCCATACTTAAATTTAATGCTAATATAACTTCTTTAACATTTTCATTTTTTATTCTTTGAATCAATTGATCTATTTTAATATCTTCTGGATTTATTCCTTCTAATGGTGATATTAATCCTTCAAGAACATGATAATTACCTTTATAAGCATTGGCTTTTTCAAATAAAATAAGATCTTTTGCATTTTCCACAACACAAATTGTGGATTTATCTCTTGTTTCATCACTACAAATACCACATATATCACTATCTTCAGTGTAATTATTACATATCTTACACTTTTTAATTTTAGTTTTTACATTAGTAATTGCATTAGAAAATTTGTTAGCATTTTCTTCTGAAAAATGCAAAACTGCAAAACTAAGACGTTCTGCATTTTTTTCACCAATACCTGGCAACAATTTAAAACTTTCAATTAATTCTTCTAAACTCTTAGGAAATTTCATATTAGAATAACCCTGGCATAGCTGATGAATATTTACCTAATCTTTTTTCCATTTCTTTTTCAGCTTGCTTTAATGCATCATTAGTTGCGATTAAAATCATATCTTCAAGCATTTCAATATCATCAGTATCTATATCTTTAGATAATGTAACTTTTGTTACTTCTCTGCTTCCATTTACTTCCACTGTTACTAAATCTTTAGAAGCTGTAAAAGTCATTTTTGCAACTTCTTCTTGTTGTTTAGTTATATCTTTTTGCATAGCTTGCGCTTGTTTTAAAATTTGATTCATATTCATATTATCATTCTCCTATCTCTAATAAATCTTCAAATTCACTTTTGTTTTTGTTATTCTTTTGTTTTATATTATTGATTACTTCTGTTTCATCAATTTTATCTATTTTTTCTTTATTTCTAATTCTTTTTCTAAAATCTTCTGCTGTATCTTTCCACTCATCATCAGTTAAGAAACAAACCTCTAATTCAGATTCCCATTTATCTAAGAACAATTTTTCAATTTTATTTATATTTTCAAACAATTCTTCTAATATATTATTACTAGACGCTGTAATTACTATACCATTTGGTGATCCAGCAACTATATTACAATCCATTAATAAATTATATAATTGCCTCTCTTCTAAATTATCTATATTACTCTCTAATTCTATAAATAATTTTTTATAAGAATTAACAGATTTATCCGCATCACATAATATATTGTTTTGTCTTATTTTCATTAATTTAAAATAATCTTCATATTTATTATCATTATCTTTTTGTATTTTACTATTTTCTTCTTTTTTGTTAGTAGAGGCCTCTATTTTTGGTTCTTCTTTTAATTCTTGTTTCTTCTCTACCATATTTTCATTTATATCATTAATATTGCGTACATTTGTATGATTTATTATATCATATATTTTTATTAGTAATAAATCAAAGTATATCTTTTTATCACTAATGTTTCGTATATAAGTAATATAATCAGTTATTTCAAAAATAATTTTTGTAATTGTATCTTTTCCATATTGTTCAACAAATTCATTTTTATTGTTTATTTGATAATCAACTAATGAATTACGTAAGAAATTAACAATATCTTCACAAATTAAAATAAAATCTTTACCATCATTATCAAATTTATCACTTTTATCAAATAAACTAACTAAATTATTTTCTTTTATATCATTAAAGATTTCTCTTATATTATCATTATTGATTCTACCATTAATAGTTAGCACATCATCTACTTTTATATCACCGTTTGTATATGCGTTTAATTGATCTAATAAACCAATAGCATCTCTCATACCACCATTAGAATCCTCGCATATTTGTTTAACAGCTTCTTCTTCAATCTTAATTTTCTCTTTTTTACAGATATTATTTATATTTAATGTCATTAAATTTTCAGGAATTGGTTTAAATTCAAAACATTGACATCTAGATAATATTGTTAAAGGAACTTTTTGTGGTTCTGTAGTTGCTAATATAAATATAATATGTTTTGGAGGTTCTTCTAATGTTTTAAGTAATGCATTAAAAGCTCCTGATGTAAGCATATGTACTTCATCTATAATATATATTTTATATTTAGAAAATGTTGGCATTAATGTTATATGATTACGTATTTCTCTAATTTCATCTACACTATTATTAGATGCAGCGTCCATTTCAATAATATCAATATTCTCGTTATTATTAGACATCTTACAAATATCACATTTTTCACATGATAAACCATCTTTTTGATTTTCACAGTTAATAGTTTTAGCAAATATTTTAGCTATACTAGTCTTTCCTGTACCTCTAGGACCAATAAATAAATATGCATGTGTTAATTTATTATATTTAATTGCGTTCTTTAAAGTTGTAACTACGACCTTTTGTCCACATACTTCATCAAATGTTTTAGGTCTGTATTTTCTATATAGTGCTTGATATAACATATTTATATTTCCTTTCGTAATAATTATATCATATTTTGCCTTATAGAATAACAAAAAAACGTTATTTTTAGATATATTTTATATATTTATGTTTCACGTGAAACATAAGAGAAAATTTTAATAAAAAACAATGTTTCACGTGAAACATTGTGTAGTTTTTTATCAAAAAATATTTCCCAGGAAATATTTTTATCTAATATTTTTAAAAAAAGTAGTTAAATTAGATGATAATATATCATTATCTATGTAATTATATTTAGGATCTTTTTCTGTTTTATTGTTATTTTGTTTAATAAAATAATTAATTTTTTTAATTCTTGATTTTTTTATTATTTCCTTACACATATTACAAGGTTCTAATGTAACATACATTGTACAACCATCTAATCGCCAATTATTTAATTTTTTTGATGCTTTATTAATACAAATTATTTCTGCATGACTTAATATATTTTGTTTTTTTTCAGTTTGATTATATGCCTTGGCTATAATTTTATCATCTTTTATAATTAAAGCAGATATAGGTACTTCACCATTTGATTCTGCAATCATATTTAATTTATTTAATTCTTTTATTATTTTATCAATATTCATATAAAACTCCATAAAAAAATGCACACACGAAATTTAAATGTTAAGGCTGCTGCATTTCTACCCTGACATGGTTCCAAGTATTCCGTTGTGCATATATAATATACTATTTTTTATTTTTTGTGTCAATTTATTTTATGTTTCACGTGAAACATATATAATTTTTGTTATAAAAATATTTCCCGGGAAATATTTTTATTATTTTTTTATTATGTTTCACGTGAAACATAATAAAAAAGTAGTAATTATACTACTTTTTATTCATTATCTTTTATTGTAGTTTCTTCTGATAAGTTTTGATCATCTTGATTAGCTTCTTCTTCAGTTTCTTTTTTAGAAATTGATACAGTAGCTACTTTTTGATTATCTTTTAATGTTATTAATCTAACTCCTTGAGTTACTCTACTCATTTTAGACACTTGATCTAACATTATTTTAATAACAACACCAATATCAGTAATAATTATTAAGTCTGAATCAGGTTCAACTTTATTAATTGAGATTAATGATCCATTCTTTTCAGTTACATTTAATCCCTTAACACCCTTGCTTCCTCTATGTGTTAATCTATATTCACGAACATTTGTTCTCTTACCATAACCTTTTTCAGTCATTATTAATATTTCATCATCATCAGTTACTACATCAGCAGATACACAATTTACATCATCAGGTATTTCAATACCTTTAACACCACTTGCAGATCTACCTAATATTCTTATTTCTGATTCATCAAATTTTACCATTCTACCATTTGATGCACCTATTAAGATTTGTTGATTACCATTTGTTAAGAATACAGCAAGTAATTCATCATTTTCCTTTAGAGTAATAGCAATTTTACCATTTGATCTAATATTTTCAAATTCTTTTATACTTGTTCTCTTAACAATACCTTTTCTTGTAACAAATGTTATTAATTTAGATTCAATATCTTCTTCTACATGTACTGGAAGAATTGCTCTAACAAATTCATCTTTTTCTATTGGTAATAAATTAATTATTGGTAATCCTTTAGCTTGTCTACTAAATTCAGGTACTTCATAACCTTTAATCCTATATACTTTTCCTTTATTAGTAAAGAACATAACATCATCGTGAGTTTGAAGTGTAACCATCTTAGATACGAAATCTTCTTCTTGAGTTGTCATACCTTTAACTCCAACTCCACCTTTGTTTTGTACTTTATAAGTATTTATAGGCAAACGTTTAATATAACCTTTATTAGTTAAATTAATGATAATGTTTTCAACAGGTATTAATGATTCATCTTCTATATAATCTACTGCTGTCATATCAATTTTTGTTCTTCTATCATCTGCATATTTATTCTTTATTTCAGTTAATTCTTCTTTAATAATACCTAAAACTTTTTCTTCACTTGCTAAAATAGCTTTATATTCTTCTATTTTCTTTAATAATTCTGCAAGTTCTGATTCTATCTTATCTCTTTCTAATCCAGTTAATCTTCTTAACTTCATTTCTAAGATAGCATCACATTGAATAGCAGTTAATCCAAAACTATTCATTAATTTATCTTTAGCTTCTTGATCAGTCTTAGAACCTCTAATTATTTTAATTACTTCATCTATATGATCTAAAGCTATTTTTAAACCTTCTAAGATGTGTACTCTATCTTCAGCTTTATTTAAATCATATTTAGTTCTTCTAATTATTATTTCTTTTTGATAATCAACATATTTAGAAATAATATCTTTTAAACCTAGTGTTTTTGGAACACCTTTATCTAACATTAAGAATATTACACCAAAATTTGTTTGAAAATCAGTATGTTTATATAAATTATTTAATACTACTTGAGCATTTGCTTCTTTTTTAAGCGTAATTGTTATTTTAACACCATTTTTTAGGTCTGTATGATAATCAGAAATACCATCTATTATCTTGTTATGAACTAGTTCAGCAACCTTATTTTTTAATGTAGATGTATTAACACCATATGGTACTTCATCAATAATTATATAATGTTTTCCATCTTTTTCTTCTATTGTTGCTTTTGATCTTATAGTAATAGTTCCTCTTCCTGTATCATAAGCTTTTTTAATACCACTATTTCCTAAAATAATACCACCTGTTGGGAAATCTGGTCCTTTAATATATTGCATTAATCCTAAAGTATCTATTTCTGGATTATCTATATAAGCTATACATCCATCTATTACTTCTCCTAAGTTATGTGGTGGAATATTTGTTGCCATACCAACAGCAATACCCATTGTTCCATTTACTAATATATTAGGAAATCTTGATGGTAATACAGCTGGTTCTTTCTCTGATTCATCAAAGTTTGGAACCATATCTACTGTTTCTTTTTGTATATCTCTTAATAATTCTAATGAAATTTTTGAAAGTCTTGCTTCAGTATAACGCATTGCTGCTGCACCATAACCTTCAATATTACCAAAGTTTCCATGTCCATCAATTAAACAGTTTCTATAACTGAAATCTTGTGCCATATGTACCATTGCTTCATATATTGAAGAATCACCATGTGGGTGATATTTACCCATAACATCTCCAACTATTCTAGCTGATTTTTTATGAGGTTTATCTGGTGTATAACCTGATTCATACATAGACCATAAAATTCTTCTATGAACAGGTTTAAGTCCATCTCTTAGGTCAGGTAATGCTCTAGATACAATTACACTCATTGAATACTCTAAAAAAGATGTTTCTATTTCATTAACTATATTATTTTCTTGTAATCTATCTCTACTATGATCCATTTTCTAACCTCCTAACCTATTGTATCTAAATTTTCAACGTATACTGCGTTTTCTTCTATGAATTCTCTTCTTGGACCTACATCTTCACCCATTAATCTAGCAAAAGCTGCATCTGCTGATGCTAAATCATCAACAGTTATTTTTCTAAGAATTCTCTTATTTATATCCATAGTTGTTTCATTTAATTCTTCTGCATCCATTTCACCTAATCCTTTCATACGAGATACATCATATTTAGTATTAGGATTTAAACTAGATAAATATTCATCTCTTTCTGCTTCATTTAAAACATATTTAATAGTTTTACCATGTTTAATACAGAATAATGGTGGTTGAGCAGCATATACATGTCCTGCTTCAACAATTGGTCTAAAGAATCTATAGAATAATGTTAATAATAATACTCTTATATGAGAACCATCAACATCAGCATCGGTCATTATTATTATTTTATGATATCTTAACTTAGATAAATCAAATTCATCACCAATACCAGTTCCAAATGCAGTAATAATTGTTCTTATTTCTTCATTTGATAATGCTTTATCTAATCTAGCTTTTTCAACATTTAAAATTTTACCTCTTAAAGGAAGGATAGCTTGAGTCATTGAATCTCTACCTTTTATAGCAGATCCTCCAGCAGAATCTCCCTCGACTAAGAAAATTTCACTAATTGTTGGATCTTTTTCTTTACAATCAACTAGTTTTCCACCAAAATTAATTGGATCTAAATCAGATTTTCTTCTTGTTAATTCTCTTGCTTTCTTAGCAGCTACTCTAGCTCTTGCTGCCGTCATAGTTTTATCTATAATAATTCTAGCTTCTTCTGGATTTTCTAATAAAAATCTTTCAAATCCATCAGAAAATACTGAATCAGCAATTTTTCTAACTTCAGAATTTCCTAATCTTCCTTTAGTTTGTCCTTCAAATTGAGGATTTGGATGTTTACAACTAACTATCATAGTTAATCCTTCTTTAACATCATCACCTGTAAGAGCATCATCTTTTTCTTTTAAAATGTTATTCTTTCTAGCATAACTATTAATAATTCTTGTTAAAGCTCTTCTTACTCCTTCTTCATGAGTTCCACCATCATGAGTATTAATATTATTAACAAATGAATAAATACTATCAGTATATCCAGTATTATATTGCATTGCAACTTCTAAAAATACTCCATCTTCTTCTCCAGATAAGTGAATTATTTCATCATGGATTGGAGTTTTATCTTTATTTAAGAATTTAACATATTCTCTAATACCACCTTCATATAAGAAACTTTCTTTCTTTTCAGGTTCTGTTCTTTCATCAGTTAATGTTAATCTTAAATCTCTATTTAAAAATGCTAATTCTCTAGTTCTAACCATTAAAGTATTATAATCATAGATATCAGTATCAAAAATATCAGGATCTGGTTTAAATGTTACAGTTGTGCCTGTTTTTTTAATATCACATACTCCAACTTCTACAAGTTTTTTAACTGTTTTACCACCATTTTCAAATCTACAATTATAAACTTTACCATCTCTTTCAACTGTTACATCTACCCAAGATGATAATGCATTAACTACAGATGCACCAACACCGTGAAGTCCTCCAGATACTTTATATCCCCCTCCACCAAACTTTCCACCAGCATGTAATACAGTATAAACTGTTTCTACTGTGGAAATTCCTGTTTTAGGATGGATAGCTACTGGAATACCACGTCCATTATCTACAACTGTAATTGAATTATCTTTATGAATTGTAATTTCTATATGATCACAAAAACCTGCTAATGCTTCATCTATTGCATTATCAACAATTTCCCAAACTAAGTGATGTAATCCTTTTACATCAGTAGTTCCTATATACATACCAGGTCTTTTTCTAACAGCTTCTAATCCTTCTAATACTTGGATATCCGATGCTTCATAATGTTCTTCTGCCATATTATTCACCTTTACTAACCTTTCCATTTGTTATTTTAAATATATCTGCATTCTTAATTATTTTTTTATCTATATTATTTAAATCAGTAGATGTTATAAATACTTGTAAATTATTATCAATAAATTTAATTATATTAGATTTCTTAGTATTATCTAATTCACTAAATATATCATCTAATAATAATATTGGTTCTTTATGATATTCATTCTCATATATTTTTATTTCTGATAATTTTAAACATAAAATTGAAATTCTATGTTGTCCTTGAGAACCATAATTATTTATTTTAGTATCATCTATATATATAGAAAAATCATCTCTATGTACACCAATTAATGTTACTTTTTGAAATAATTCATTATCATAAATTCTATCAAACTTATCTTGTAATTCTCTTTTTATATCATCTTCATTAGTAGATTCTATAAATGAATCATATTTTAATAATATGTTATCTTTTTTAGTAATACTTTTATAAATATCTTTAATATATTTATTAATTTTTTCTACATATCTTATTCTTTCTAAATAAATTTTAATATTTAAATCTATTAATTTATTAGTTAAAATATCAAAATATTCTTTATTAATAAATTCATTACTTTTTAAATATTCATTTCTAGATCTAAGTATCTTATTATATTCCCCTAAATCTTTAACATAATTATTATTAAATCCACTTATACTTATATTAAAAAAAGATCTTCTTAATTGAGGTGATCCTTTTATAATTTCTAGATCATCGGGACAAAACATAATTGCATTAATTTTTGAAATATATTCACTTACTTTTTTTAATGAATTATCATTAATAGAAACCCTTTTATAATCTTTATTAATTAATACTTCATATTTATTAGTATTATCATCTTCTAAAATAGTTCCTGTTACTTTAGTAAATAATTCATTTTGTTTTATAAGATATATATCTTTATTTGTTCTATGTGATTTAGTAAGTGATAAAACATATATACTTTCTAATATATTAGTTTTACCTTGAGCATTATTTCCAATAAAGATATTAATTCTTTTATCAAAATCTAATTCTAAGTTAGTATAATTTCTAAAATTTTTAAGACATAATTTCTTTAAAATCATTTATTACCTATTTTTGTGCCCATATTTTTACCATACCACCTTAAATAATGCTCCTACACATACAAATCTATTATATCACAAAAAAAGGCATTTTTGTGCCCTTTTTTTTAATTTTTATAAAAAATAGTATTATATATTAGTTTGAACTCTTTTTCTTAAAATAGACTCTAATTTAGCTGATCTAAGTACTTGATTATCAAATGAACCATAAGAAATATTTAAATCTAAAAACTGATTATTATCAAAAACAATAGTTGTTTTACCATTATTATTTAAATAACTTTTAATATTATTATAACCAATCCAACTACAGTTAGATAATCTTGGTGATTCTGTTGGAAAATAAATTATATTTTTAGATTCCTCTATTATTATTGGTGATTTATGAGTAATACCTGTTAATTTTTTAGTACCTTCTTTTCTTCCTAAATATGAACTACCAAAAAACTCACAACTTTTTTTAATAATATCCATAGAATTCATTTCAATAATAAAAACATTATCCTTTTCTATAATTTTTGTCTTTTTCTCTGTAATAGGAACTATTGCTAGTGTATTACAATTTATTTCATAAGAAACCATATTCATTCCCCCTATCTAATGATTTCTATATATTATTTTCCCTTTTTTGAAAATAATACCCCCTATTTTTACAAATAAAAGTTAAAAAAATTGTAGAAATTTGTCGAAAAAATAAAAAAAGTACTATTTTTAGTACTTTTTTTTACTAATATGTTTTAATTGGCATTAATAATTGTAATAAATCATCATTATCTTCAGTATTAAGAATAATTGGACTAATTTCACTATTTAATAATATTCTTACATTTTTACTATTAATAGTTCTTAAAGCATCCATCATATGTTTAGCAGAAAAAGCTATTTTAATATCTTCATTAGAATTTTTATTAATTGGTAACTTTTCTTCTACTCTACCTATTTCTGGAGTATTACTAGTTATTGTTAATATATTTCCATTAGTCTCAAATTTAATAACATTTTTTTCTTTTTCACTTGTTAATAAACTCGCTCTATCAACTACATTAAATAAATCATTTAAATTAGCTTCAATTATTATTTTAGATTCTTCTGGAATTAATCTAGATATATTAGGGAATACATCATTTAATAATCTTGATTGAAATAATATATTATCAAATTCAAATAATATTTTATTAGTAAAGATATGAATATTTATTTTTTCATCTTCATCATTTATTATTTTAACAAGTTCACCAATATTTCTTCCAGGTATTACTATATTAATTGTGTTATCCACAGCTTTATCTAATGATATTTTTTTCTTAGCTAATCTATATGAATCTGTTGCAATGCATTCTAGCGTATCTTTTTCTATTTTAAAGTTTAATCCAGTCAATACTGGTCTACTTTCTTGTGTACTAGTCGCATATATAGTTTGATTAACCATAGTTTTAATAATTTTTTTACTTAAACTAATTGGTTTATTACTTTTTTCTATATTAATATTAGGAAATTCATCTGGATCTATACCATTAAGATTAAATTTAGAATTTTCATTATATAACATAATTTTTAATCCATCTATTACTTCTATATTAATAATACCATCAGGTAACTTTCTAATAATATCTAATAAAAATTTACCTTGTATAACTATAGATCCTATAGTTTCTATTTTATCTATATATTTCTTTTCAATAAATACTTGTATATCTATATCATTATCACTAGCTATTAAAGTTAATCCATCTTTATTTAAATCAAATTTAATACCTGATAATACAGGAATAACATTCTTAGTTGATACTGCATGTGATACATTATTTAAATTTTCTAATAATATTTCTTTTTTAATACTGAATTTCATTTTAAACCCTCCATTTTTCTAAAACGATTATATCATATTTTTTTATTTTTATACTATTTATATTATTATTACAGTGGAAAATGTTGAAAACTATATTTTATTGTTTATTTATAACAAATTTTGTGCTAAAAACTTGTTAATAATTTTAAACAATTTCCACAGTTTTATTCTAATTTTTTCTTAATTTCTTCAATTACTTTCTCTAATTGTTTATTAATTTTTAATTCTTTATCTATTCTTTCACAAGAACTCATAACAGTTGAATGATCTCTAGCACCAAATTCCATACCTATTCTTGGGAAAGATGCATCAGTTAGATTTCTACAAAGATAAATTGCTATATGTCTTGGAAAAGCTATATTAGCTACTCTCTTCTTACCTTTTAAATCTTCCACAGTAACATGATAATAATCTGCTACTGCTCTTTGAATTCTACTTATATCATATAATCCACTTTGTGAATTAATACCATTATTAATTGATTTAGGCATAGAACCTTTTAATGCTTCCATAGCTAAATCTAAATTTATTTTATCAACACCAAATATAGTTGCATAAGCACATACTCTTGTTAAAGATCCTTCTAGATTTCTAACATCACTTTGGCAAGTATTTGCTATATAATCAATAACATCATCATCTATTGAATTAGCAAATATAGTATTATTAATTTTATTCATTAATATCTTTTTTCTTAACTCATTATCTGGTGGAAAAATATTTACTTTTAATCCCCAATTAAATCTAGTTCTTAATCTATCTTCTAAGTTCTTTAAATCATCTGGAGAACTATCACTAGATATAATTATTTGCTTTTTATTATCAAATAATGTATTAAATGTGTGGAAAAATTCTTCTTGAGACTTTTGTGCATTACCCAAAAATTGAATATCATCTATTATTAATACATCTAAATTTCTATATTTATCTTTAAAATTATCAACTTTATCATAGTTATTACCATTATTAAATCTTTTGTTTAATTCAAGAAAATCACTAATAAAAGTTTCAGAAGAAACATAAATAACTTTTTTATTACTATTTTCCACAATATAATTACCTATTGCGTGCATTAAGTGTGTTTTACCAAGTCCTGAATTACCATATATAAATAAAGGATTATACATTTTGCCAGGATTCTCTGCTACAGCTAATGCTGTTGCTTGAGCAAATCTATTACTCTCACCTACTATAAAATTTTCAAATTTATAATCAGGATTTAAATTGGCTTTCTTCGCACTATTAAATGGAACTCCTTGAGGTTCTTCAATTTTTTCTTCTTTAACCTCTTCTACTTCATTTTTAATAATCTCATTTTCTAATAAAAATTTTAAATTAAAGTTAGTACCTGTTATTTCATTTAATATTTCTGTAATAATATCATTATAACTTTCAGCTAAATGTTTTTTATGTGTTGTTGTTGTAACAATTATAATAGCTTCACTACTAAGTTCATATAATCTTGTGTCTTTAAACCATGTATCATATGCTAAGGATGAAACTCTTTTTTTTATTAAACTTAAGAATTTATTCCAGATCATATCAACATTGCTATTAATTTCCATAAGTTTCACCCTCCCCCAAGGACTATTTTTTAACTAATCTCATTATAATACTTTTCCTTTATTTTACAATAGAAAAATATTAAAAAAAATACTCCACAAAAGTTCTCCACAAGGTTGTGAACAATTATTATATTTTATTTAAATATAAAACTTTACTTTTCCACATTTTCCACAAATTTTGTTATTCACAACCTATTTATCAACATATAAACATTTATCCACATATTATCACATACTGTTGAAAAAATGTAATTGTCTTCTATTATATAACAAAACATGTAAAGTTTTCCACAAAAAGTTGTTTAAAATAATTATTTTTTAAAAAATGTTGACTTATTAACGATTTATAATTATAATCTATAATGTTTTAAGAACTTGGAGGTGTTTTATATATGAAAAGAACTTTTCAACCTAATAATAGAAATATGAAAAAGAAACACGGATTTTTTTCTAGAGTAAAAGGTGCAGTTTTAAACAGCAGAAGAAAAAAAGGTCGTAAAACTTTATCTAAGTAATTAATCCACAATATGTGGTTTTTTTTGTATAGAGGTGTCTATGAAGAAATTAAATATTATTAAAAAACAAGATGAAATTAATAATGTTATACAAAATGGTAAGATGCTAAAAAATAAATATTATTTTTTATATTATATAAATAAGGAAAGAGAACTAAGTAAATATTATAGATTCTGTATTTGTGTTTCTAAAAAGTTAGGAAATGCTGTTACTAGAAACAAGAATAAGAGACAAGTTAAAGATATAATTGATAAAAGTAATTTAGTATTTAAAAGCAATCTTGATTATGTTATAATATTAAGGAAAGAAATTTCTAGTGTATCTTTCGATGTTAAAAAAGAATATTTACTAGAATTATTATGTAAACTAGAAGGAGAAAATAATGAAGAATAAGATTAGAAAGATATTAATTATATTTTTATTAGTATTTGTTTTAACCGGATGTACTAAAGTATTACAAGATCCAAAAACAAAAAAATCTGTATATTATGAAACAAATTCAGTTAAGATAACTCTTAATAAAAATATATTATGTCAACCAGAAGATAAAGGTTTAATAGAAGCTTATAATAAATATAAGAAACAAGTTGATATAAGCAAATTACCAAAATGTGAAAATTTTAAAATTAGTGATAGTGCATATGAAGGACTTTGGGATAATATTTTTGTTAAACCATTAGCATGGTTAATAGTTAATTTAAATAAATTCCTTGGTAATTATGGTATAACAATTATAGTATTAGGTTTATTATTAAGATTAATATTAGCACCATTTACACAAAAAACAGCTGCACAATCTGAAAATATGCAAAAAGTTCAACCTGAGTTAGATAGAATTAATAAGAAATATGAAGGTAAAAATGATCAAGAATCATTAAATAATAAATCAATGGAAACAATGCAATTATATAAAAAATATAATATTAATCCATTCTCAAGTTGTTTATTTGCATTTATTCAATTTCCTTTACTTATAGCTTTCTATGAAGCAATTAATAGAGTTCCTGTTATATTTGAAGGTAAATTATTAGGTTTAGTATTAGGTACAACACCTTTAAAAGCTATTATGGGTGGAAAAATAATTTATATTGTTATTCCTTTATTAATTATAGTTACTACAATTATTCAACAAAAATTACAAAAAACAGCTAGTACTCCTCAAAAAGGAGATATAAATCCTAATATGATGATGAATGTTATGGTTATAATGATTGCTGTAATGTCATTCCAATTCTCAGTAGCTTTATCATTATATTGGATTGCATCAACAATATTTACTATTGGTCAAAACTTATTAGTAAAAAAACTAAAAAAGAATAAAGAATAAAGAAGCAAAATAAAGGAGAAGTAGTATGAAGACATATACATTTGAAGGAAAAAATTTAGAAGAATTAACATTACAAGCAATTAAAGAATTAAATGTTCAAGAAAATGAAATGATAACATCTGTTAAAGAAGAAACAGTAGGATTATTAAAAAAGAAAAAATACACACTAAATATAGTTTTAAAAAGTGATGTTATAGAATTTTCTAAAGATTATGTTAAAAAATTAGTAAATGGTATGGGTATAGATGACGTTGTAATTGAAACTCAAAGAAAAGATGAATATATTAAATTAACATTACATTCTGAAAAGAATTCTATCTTAATAGGTAAAGATGGAAGAACATTATCTTCTATACAAAATCTTTTAAGAGCAGCTGTTCAAAATGAAACAGACAACTATTTTAATTTAATTGTAGATGTTGAAAATTATAAAGAAAAGAAAGAACATAATATTGAAAGATTAGCTAAGAAATTAGCTAAAGAAGTATTAAGAACAAAAGAACCTATAACTATGGATTCAATGAATTCATATGAAAGAAGATTAGTTCATAATGCATTACAAAATTTTAAAGGTATATCTTCTGATAGTGAAGGGGAAGAACCAAATAGAAGAATAGTAATTAAACCAATAGAATAAGAAGAATAATCTTCTTATTTTTTACATAAAAATAATTTATGTTATAATAATTTAATAAAAAAAGGA
>Ga0129306_1002408_pt1 | contig 16707 bp, 18 predicted proteins | sample P827metagenome_FD_94438 | JGI IMG/M metagenome (GOLD analysis project Ga0129306, IMG submission 94438) | Capybara group fecal microbial communities from Wisconsin, USA - P827 metagenome | ecosystem: Host-associated > Mammals > Digestive system > Large intestine > Fecal | place: USA: Wisconsin... | reverse complement strand
CAATGGCCCCTGCCACAGTAAACTCGCCGTAGATGGTCTTCACCGTGCTGGAAGCGTTGGAGGCTACAATCGCGGCATCAATACGCTGAAAGCGGTCAATCAAATCCATAATGGACTGATACGCCGCCGATGCGGTGCTGCCAAACTCCTCCGGCGTTGCCCGGCTGTCCGCCGTCTTTTCCTCGTTCCGTTTCTTCACATCAACCAGCTTCATCTTGCTGATCTTGTCCCCGATCTTCTTGACCAGCAGGTCGCGCTCATCCAACGCCTGGGTCACCAGCATTTTCTCCGACATCGCTCTAACCTCCAATCAATCTGCACTGTCGCTTTCTTCATTCTCTTCATTAAAACCAGCTGTAAGATCAAGCTGATCACCCATATTGCGAATCGCATTCGCCAGGATATTTGCCAGCGCTTTTACCCATTCTTTGCTCCGATTCTCCATGACTTTCTCCCGTTCTTCCTCTGTCAGGTCGCTAAAGCAGAGATCATACCACTTGTCGTCTCTCCGCATTCGGAAATAAACGCCGTCCAAATTCCTTTTCTTTGGATAATTGCTCATCGCAGCCTCCCAAATTGCCTGAGTGTCCCCTCAATCATATCCAGAAACGCATTGGCCTTCTCCACATTCTCCTGAAACTGCTCTAAGAAATCCTGATCATTGTTATAGTGTACATATAATACATTGAGCAGGCCTTCGCCGATCATGTTGATCATCCTCTCGGAAAGGCCATCGGCATAACCATTGATACGCTGCGACAGCGGTAATATCGTTTTCTGCCATGCCCGAAACCATTCTTCGCTCTCTTCCAAGCCATAGCCTGCAAGCCATTCCCGGACAGTATGTTCGTCCTCTTTTGTACCGCAATCAACAGGCTGTAGAATGTAGCGTATGGAATCGTCCGCACTCGTTCCAACACGCCCCAGAGGGAATAATGCGCACACAGTCGGTTTTGCCGCATGGATTTTGCATTTTCGTCTTTCCAGAAACGGGCATTTTTGTTCGGAGCCCCGCATATCCATTGCCACCACCGGCAGTCTGCTGGATTTGCCGACATACCACACGCAATAATCCTGTATGACCTTACCCACTTCAATATCCAGATACCGGGCGATCCGGTTCAGATCATAGGGTGTCAGCAGGATATCTTCCCGCTGTTTACAGCATTTCCCGCATTCCGTACAACGAAAGCGGAAGGTATCATCAATACCAAGCGGATGCTGGAGCAGCTTGTCATACACTTGATAAATCTTTGGCTTCTGGGTCTTTGCATCCATTTTTACTTGCCGCCTCCTCCGCCAGTTTTCGTTTGTATGCCTGAGCCTCCGTTTCACCCTTATACACCGGGTAATAACGGACAAGGTGGATCTGTTCCAACTCCGGATCCTTTTTATTCTCCAGTATCTTCTTCCGCACACCCTCAGGATCCGCTTTAGCCTGCTCGATCCCATGAAGGACGGCTGCTTCAAAGAATTCATCCGGCGTCAGCTCATGAAGTGCACAGACTGCTTCAACTTCCTGACGAACCTTAATCGGCATTTCAAACTCATAGATCCAATATCTGATGCGTTCATCCTCTATGGCAAGAAGCTCAGCATCGATTTTGTCGGCCATCGTTTTTTCACCCAGTCGGTAAGCGGCAAGAACGCCTTCCACATAGCGTCCCTTCACCGCTCTGTATACATCCCGGTCCAATGGGCACAAAATCGCCAGGGCTTCCTTCAGCTTCATATAGGTGTAGAACACAGTAGGATCATTGCATTCTATGAACTGAAAGAGCTTCTGGTCGATGGCCACCTGGTTATCTTCATAACACAGATGCAGATAGAAGGTATGATTCTCCTCATTACCTTTGGACAGAAAATACCGCCCCGGCCTGCCGCACTCGCCCAGATTGGTGTAGCCGATTTGCTCCAACACCGGAACATAAGCATCCAGAGCAGTTGTCTTTTTCGGGCAGAGCAGGATATCTATGATCGGTTTGGAGATCATGCCCTTCACAGATGTTGAGCCAACGTGAAAGATATTTCCTGCGTCCAGGCCTGCCGCTGTCATAGCATCCGTGATCAGCAGCTTCTCTTCCTGAAAAGTCTCCTCCCAGGATTCCTTCCATGGAACCATCTGGGTAATCCTGTGTACGCCGTTTGTATGCATTTCGTTCATGTAGCCTCCGACGGATCGTTTCTCCTCACCCGATTGTATCATCGGCAGAAATCCCTGTCATTGAACCTGTCGTATAATCAGCGCCGTCAGATCAGCATGCTGTAAAGCATCTCGTTCCTGTCAGGGTAACAGGACGGATCCATGAGCCCGCCGGCGCGGGAACCACCGATCAATTCCGGATCAATAGACTTCTCCTGCTTTTCAGTCGGTTCCACTCTTCCGTCATCCAGCCACAGGAGTCTGGAATCCTTGGAGTGATCCTGCGGCTGAATCTCCAGGACATACTGATCGCAGTTGAACAGCCACACCGCTCTGCCGATGCACATGCCCACAACGCCGGTCACCTTATCCCGGCACTCCATGCCAAAATACTGCTGGGGCCGGTACTCCGGAATCTCCACCTTATTCGTCACACCATCATCCAGCACTTCCAGCTGCTTTTCAAAATAGAAGCTGGAATAATGCCGTTTCGTGCCGTCTTCGGCTTTCGGCTGCAGCACAAACTGACGGCAGCCGTACATCCACTCCACAACGCCGATGCAGATTCCTTCCAGTCCGCTGACGATGTCCCTGCAGCGTTTACCCAGCAATTCTAATTCCTTCATGTAAATACCCCTTTCGCTTTGTCCGCACATTGTGCGTTATCATCACATTTCGTCTTTTGCCTACGTATTCTCCCCGGTTCCCGTGTCTTCGTCTTCATCTTCAAATATGACGTTCTTCCCGCCGTACAGCATTCGCAGCGATAATCTATACTTATTTTTGTTGTTGTACTGAATCATCATCGCTTCCGCATACCCCATCGCGCCGGGCCGCCGCTCTTTCGCTGTTCGTATGATCTGCTTGACGGATACCTTGCCCACATGATCCTTGAACACATCCTCTTTGATCAGATCTCCATAGGCAACTACGATCCGGGCGATCCCCATCAGAATGTTGCCGGAAAGAGAATTGCTCTCTCCTTCCCAGGTCTGCACCGCAAGTCTTAGCGTCGTATCCAGTACATTCTGGCCATATTTATCATAGATCTTCTCCAATGTAGAGACGGCGGCGATCCCGTTAGGCTGATTAGAGCTTGTGATAGACAAGCCATATGACTGTACCGTTGTCTGGATCATCAGTTGCTTTTCATCGCCTGCTTCTATATGCGCTTTGAAGGTCTCATAGGGAACCAGATTCTTCACATGCTTCTGCTGATCAGCAAAAATGTGTGCCTCTTCTGTATATTTCAAATCGTCATAAATCATGCACCATACTGGTGTTTCACGGCTGCCGGACTCCGTAGCGACGATCTCGATTGTATGCTGGCCATCAAAAACGAAATTGATCCCGTCCCGCCGACTGACCTTGACCGGGTTAATCTGATAAACATCAAACTCTTCCAGTGCCCGGCGAATATGCCCCTCAGACAGCGGCCTCTGGTATTCCTGGTTTGATACCAGGTTTTTGATCGGAATCAGCTCAAATGAAACATCAGGAATACATCGCTTCTGCTGTTCCGTATACTTATCATCATCAAAAATCATGACAGTTCCTCCAACGTGGTTTCTATTTCATCTTCCAGCTTTCTCAATGCTGTGCGCAAATTTTCTTTCGCACCTGCGGTTACCAGCGCCATTTTTGAGCGCCTTTTCGCTCTATCCATCACATTGATCCACGTAGAGATTGTCAGCGTCAGCCCTTGCAGTTCCATATCCGGATTGAAAGCAGGCATTTCTTTGATACCAATCGAAAGTGGAATGCTCGATGTCTCATCCGCCTGCTTCATGGACTTTCTCTCTTCAAGAGCATACTTATCCTTTGCCTTCCTGCTGGCCGCCCGCATAAGCTTCCGGATCTCATCATGCTGGCTTTTTTCGTCCAGTCTGGAAAGGTCGATCAGTTCCCGCTGGCTGAGGAAGAGCATCCCTGTCATAACAGCTTCCAGAAGATCCGGCTCTGTTTGGGTCAGCACGTCCAATGCCGTCGCAGCGGAACCGTATTTTTCCAATGTGGAATGATGGATTCCAACCTCTTTGCTCATCAAGATGGAAGTCCTGTTCCCCCGTCGCTCATAATAACTGCCTTCCATGGGTGCCCTTGGTTTTTTCACGGAGCGATTGATCATAACTTCACAGAGATACCATTTTCCCATCAGGTATCGGAACGCCTGGCTGCCCGTGGGCAAATCCGCTATTCGCTTACGGCATACCCAGATGATAGCTTCCTCCTCAGTACTGCATGCCACTTCCTGAATGGAATATTCGATATGTTCCATTTCACAGATCCGATACCGTTTATGCCCGTCAAGAATCACTCCATTCCAGACGGCAATTGGCTCCCGGCAGCCTTCACGGAGCAGGCTCGCTGCCAGCTCATTCTCCCTTGTGTTGGATATCGGTACTGTCAGCCGTTCAAAGATCGGCAATGTCATCAGCTTCATTTTTATCATTCCCCTGTGGTGATTGTGGTTTCTTTTTGCACGAAAAGTCGTGCCTGCGTTCGTATACCTGCGCTTCACGATGATTATATCTTTATGCCGAAAACACCACCAGAGCGTCGATGGCGCAGCGGTTTCTCCGACGACACAGCCGTGTCAAAAATGGCGTGAAGAATATTAATTATTTTCTATAGGAGCACTCTTTTCCTCATCAACTGCAGGAAGAGAGCAGACGACCACACCGTCGATCAGCCTCCCTGGCAGACTGTATGCTTTTCCATCATCCAGCGGTACAACATATCTGTGAATCCCGAGAAAAAGCGGCTTGCTGTGTACATACTGGCTGTATCCAACGCGCAACGCTTCCCGGTCCTCTTTGGTGGACGCCGCCACCACAATCTCTTTCGTTTTCCTTCCGATGCCGAACACGATGTATTCCGGATTGCCGAGCGCTTTCAATGTGGCTTTATACACACGGATCCTGTAGTATTTGGTATCAATCCAGATTCCCAATCCCTCATTCATGCCAATCCTCCGTTATCTCCTGCATTATCAGCAACTCCATTTCCATCAACTGCATCAAAGGTCATCTGCTCTGGTTTTCCTTCAGGCTGCATCTCGCTCATGACTGTAAACGACTGCTGTCCCTGATCTGCCTCTGCAGCTGTCCCGTCGCCCTGTGTCTCTTCTGGAAGCACAAAGGCCTGTTCCGTATTGCCCTCCTTAATACTCCAGACGGTCAGTTTGTCAAATTTGCTGACCTGGAGCGTCCGGCGACTTTCCGTGAATTTCGGGCCAAAGTGGCCGTCCCAATCGCCTGTAAAGATGACTTGGCTTCTCGTTCCCTTTTGCCCGGACGGTTTGTCAAAGTGCTTCGCCGCTGTCAGATCGAAGGACATCATCTCCACGCCCTCTGAATTAATCAGCTTGCCAGGAATACGGTGTCTCTGGTTGGGATCCCAGCCCATCATCTGGCAAATTGAAAGGACAAAGGGCACACCCGTTCTGGTTGTGGCATACCGCTTCCCGTCTTTCTCCCTGGCCCATTTGTAGCCCTGAACCACAAACTCGCTGCATGGAACAAGAAGAAGTAACTGGCGATTCTGACTGATGGCAAACTCTACATAATCCACATCCCACAGCTGGCGGACACAGACGGAGTTTGCCCCCACCACTCTGCCGTTGACTGTGAACGCAGGGCTCTTTGTGTCTCCGAACATCTCCGCCCTTGGCGTCTCAAAATCCTCAAAGTCAATGTGCATCGGTTCACCGCGAAGCGGCCTTGCATCTTCCTGAGTCATCGTCATCGAATTCATGCCTTCCATCACTTGCGTGTCCATTGGTATCGTTCCCTCCCTGTTGTTTTCTCTGTTTTCTGTTGTAAGGTCCATCATGGCCTGACCTCCTCAAATATGTCTCCGAGTTCCTGGCGGATAAATGCTTCCAATTCGTTGTACGGGGTTATTTTGAGCTTCTCCCCGGCTTCGCACAGTCGTGCTTCGATCCGTGTCTGCCATTTTTCCCTGGTCATATGGCTGTCCCGGCTCCATTCCTCATAGAATCCTCGTCCGAACCGGTTCCCCAGGTCTCCTGTCACGGCTTTGATTCTCTTTCCGGATGTATCCAGAAGAAGACCTTTGGCTTCCACGCCGCTGGCAGAGAGGTAGTCATCCTTCCGGATATATACGCTGGCATCCATGTTGGAAAAGATACAGGCCAGTTCCCCTCCGTCCCTGTATACACAGCCGTAGAGTCTGTACTTGTAATCCTTGCGCCAGCCAAAGATATCGAATAGCGTATTGATAAAGGCCTTGCAGGCGATGTCTCTTGGGACGCCTTTGCTTCCCTTTGTCCACTGAATACCGTACCGGTTATCCTTGGTTGTCGGCCGGATGGCCAGCTTTTTCTGGATTGGATGGACCAGAATCTCCACATACTCTCCGCAGGACATCTTTCGGATGCAGGAGGCACTGAACCGGACTCCCTTGATCTGGAGAGATACAGATGGGACCTGGCTGTCCTCAAAGAGCTTGAAATCCACGATCTCAAAATCCCGGAGATCAAATTGACCGGCCTGACCTGTAATCACTTTCTCCGGTTTCTCATCACCGCCGACACTCTTACACGCTCGGATGTAATCTTCCTTTGTAAAGCTGCCCCATTTGGGGTGGACCACAACAAAGCCCTTCAGAAGTCCGTCCGGGATAACCCGGAGCTCCGGCAGAAGACTTGTCCCTCCAAATTTTGCGTTATTCATGATCCGCTGGACGGCCACATAGTCATCTCTGGAAATGATGCCGTCATGATCGTCCGTGTAATAACTCTGCGGCTTCTCCCCGCGGTTCTTGAACGTCTTCTGATCCTCCACATCGGCGGCAAAGATTTTATATCGCTTCCGTGTTCTCACATCTCCACAGTAGCGCTCATTCCTGAGAGAGGTTGCAACGCCTCCCGCAGACCACTTCACGTTTCCAAGGTATGTCCTTTTGCAGAGCCGGGTCAGGACATCCGCAATCTGCTGTGTGGAATAGCCGTAAAGATACATGTAGAACATGAGCTTTGGAATGTTCTTGGTTTCCTCGTTGATGATGAGTTTCCCATCTTCGTCTTTCAGGAACCCCAGCAGCTCCGGTGTGAGTGGAAGACCATGATCCAGGCGCATCCGAAGGGAAGTCTCCATGCTGCGGGAGCGTATCCGTGACTCCTGCTCCGCGATCTCACAGAAGAACGTCAGACCCATACGGTTGTCTTCATTCAGTGAATATACGCCTTCGCTCTCAAAGTAGATCCCGATTTTCTTAGCCTTCAGTTTCTTAATGGTTGATAGCGCCACTAAGGTGTTCCTGGAAAACCTTGAGATGCTTTTAGTAATGATCAGATCCAGCTTTTTATCCAGAGCGTCCTGTATCATTTCCTGAAATTGTTCACGATGCTCCACGGTCACGCCGGATTTTCCTTCATCAGCGTATATTTTGTACATCGACCAATGGGGATGCTTTGAAACCAATTCATCGTAATACTTCTGCTGAAGCTCAAATGAGGTGGTCTGCATGGGATCCGTTGTAGAGACTCTCACATAGATCCCAACCCGCAGATAATCGTCCCAACCTACAGTCGAAGAATCCTCCTTTGCCGGAAAGTACTGATGATTCTCCGGAGAATATGCTTTATTGACCCGATTCCTAACCCTCTCTCGTTTTTGTTCCCTGGTCCATTCCGGCATCACATCACCTCCCTGGCTGCAGCAGGCTCAACTGCAGTTCCTTTGTTATCTCCTTCCGAAAGCATTAAAGAAGTGGCAGGCTGCAACAAATCTAAATCATCAGGAGGAAGGCTCTTCCAGCCTGGCGCAACAAAACCTTCATCCTTCATATCCGCCCAATAGTAAGATCCCAGCGTAAAGATATCCTCGGAGATAAAATAGATGCCAACTGGCGGTTTCTGATTGGCAAGGATTCTTGCCACAAAGGCGATCTCGCCCGGATCGCTGCTTACGTTACTGACCTTTTGTGTGACGATCAGATTTACCTTTCCTGCAAAGCAGTCATCCAGCAGCCGCAGCCATTCCTTGGAATACTCCATGCCAGGCGCTACAGACCCCTGATCCACATAGAAATCCTCCAGTTGCCACAACGGACAGCAGTCAACATCCTCCCTGAACTGCGATTTATGCTTTTCCAGGTACACCTCATCGCTGTATTTTGTTTGATTGAAGAATCGGATGTACACGCCGACGCGGTATCTCACATAGGGCATCGGGTACTCGTGCTGCAGGCTGTCCAGCCAGAGCTTATGTTTTGCGTACTTGATCTTGTTGGGATCTTCCTTGATGTGACGCCTGAATACATTGCCCTGTGGAGGGTCTCCTCCCTGATCCGGTTCAATCTCTGCTACTATCTGATCCTGTACAGTCATCTTTGTATGATTGGACCCTTCTCTGACCGCCAGCCCTGTCACAGCTAATGACTCAGAATCAGGCTTTTGTGTTTCATAAGACATGCTTCCTGCTCCTTTTCCACGCATTCATAATTTATCGTATACATTTTTGGCATTTAGCACCAGACCACACAAGGCGCACCTGCTCCCAGGAAGGTGCTGCCGTTTCATATTTGGCGTGGAGCATTTTGGCAGATTATTCTTCAGGAGGTCCTTCCGCGCCATTTTGCGTTGACTGCTCGTCTGTCTTCCCATCATTCTCCCGCTCCGGCTGCTTGACCTTCTTTTTCTCAATCTCTGCCAAGGCCCTGTTGAGGATTGTGCTCACCTCAGTTGGGGACAGCTGCTTTCGGGCAAGCTTCTTCTCAAACTGGCTCAGCAACGCGCCAGGCTGTTTCACCTGCATCAGGCTGTCCTGGTCGATACTCCCCTGATCGAGGAAAAGGTCTATAAGCGGTACATCCAGCGCCTCTTCAAGTTTCCGAATCGTTTCAATAGAAGGATTCGTACAATCGCGTTCAATCCTGCTGATCTGCGTCTTGGACACACCGCTACGCCACTCCAGTTCCTCCTGGGAGTACCCCAGTTTCTTTCGAATCGCCGCGATCATCTCCCCCCGAGTCCTGACCTTTAAGGAATCGCGTTCTTCAATCTTTGCCTTCTTCTTTGGATCCATCGTCACCACTCCTTTATTCGTAATTCCGGATACCGTCCGGTTGTTCCGTTCCTGAGCCACGGAACATGTGTCCTTGTCCATAGCTGCTGCTCCTTCCTGTGTCTCTGGCCATATCTAAAACGTGCAATTAAAAAGGGAGTCATCTCTTGCTCCCGATCCTTGGGAATATATATATCCAGCAGAAAAAATCTGCGTTACTTTCAAATCAAAATTGGGGATTGCGCCAGGCCATAAGCCTATGAATGTATGTATGAACCACTCTGTGCTTTCGTAGTATTTACTATCTTTTAGCCGTAAATCCAACAGATTTGTATGGACTTGCACCCGTTTGTTCCCTCTCAACCTTTGTTGAGAAATCTTGTTGTTTTTGCCGTAAATCCAACGGTCTCGGCGATAAACCAGCTTTTCAATCTTTGTGTTTTCAAAAATTTCAAACTGATTTACAGCACGCACCAATCCGAAGAAAAATGGCATATAGCTCTTTCGCGCCTTTGCAGCTCAATCGGGCCGCATCGCACACGCAACCAGAAGCATTTTGTATTTGCCGGACTTTCTTATACGCTTTCTCTATTTCGTCTCGACACAGGGTCAGATTTCCAAAGCAAATTCTTTCACAGTCAATGGAATACCTTAACTTGCAGACATCCCCTGTACGAAATGGATAGTCTTCAAAAGCCCTGATTGCTTCCCACAAATAGCGATAACAGCATTCCTCATCCAAATGCTCTTTGAGCTGCTCACATGCTCTTCTTCTCTGCTGAAACTGTCGGCACTGTTCGGCGTTCACAGACAATTCGTCCATTTTGTAGATGCCTTTTTCGTATGGCAAATAACTGTGCACTGCCGCACGTCCAAGGCCTGTGATGTTGCTGATTTCCTGAATTGAGAGCCCTTCTTTATGAAGCTCCTGTATTTTCCTGCTCATTGCGCTTGAGAATACCTCCGCTGTAATCAGCAACTTCCGCACCCGCATTCTGGATGTTTTCAATTCGTCCGCAACATAGGAAATCGAGGGAGCATCAGGAGGACGTTCATCTCGGTCATCAAATGGGATTCCAAACAGTTCTACCGCTCTATTCAGCAGATCTTGAATATTCTGTTCTCTATCGTATTCTGGCTTTTTCCTCGGTCGGCCGCGCTTTGCTCTTTGCGAGCTCCCCGGGCCGTTCATTGGATTTTAACAGGCTCCTCCTTCCGTTTTTTTCTCGTTAATCCAACACTTTTCTACAAATCCACCATCCATTCTCTCAGAAACGATTCAAAACGGATCTTTATGAATTACATATTGGATTCGGGTCAATGAGTCTTACTTGATGATACGGTTTTCACCGGAAATGGCCTTCTCAGTATTTTCTCCAGACCATCTTATTCACGACACCCACATAGGACTGGATGATTCGAACAACCTTATCGCTCACGTTGATGTCCACATAGTCCGGCACCGGGATTCCGAGATCGCCGTTCTTAACCATCTCTACAGCCAGATCCACGGACTGGAGCAGGCCAACCGTATCGATCCCAGACAGGATAAAGCAGCCCTTATCGAGAGCTTCCGGCCGCTCCGTGCTGGTTCTGATGCACACAGCAGGAATCGGATGACCGATTGAAGTGTAAAAACTGCTCTCCTCCGGGAGGGTACCACTGTCACTGACCACGCAGAATGCATTCATCTGCAGGCAGTTGTAATCATGGAATCCCAGCGGTTCATGGGCGATCACGCGCTTGTCCAGTTCAAAGCCGCTGGCTTCCAGCCTTTTCCGACTTCTGGGATGGCAGGAATAGAGGATTGGCATATCATACTTTTCAGCCATGCGGTTTATCGCCGTAAACAGGGATGTGAAGTTCTTTTCGGTGTCGATATTCTCTTCCCTGTGAGCGGACAGAAGGATATACTTGCCCTTCTCCAAGCCAAGGCGGGAATGGATGTCGATGCCTTGGATCTTTTCCAAATTGTTCGTAAGAACCTCAGCCATCGGGCTACCGGTGACATAGGTTCTCTCTTTGGGCAGGCCACAGTCTGCAAGATATCTGCGTGCGTGCTCGGAATAAGCCAGATTGACGTCAGAAATGATGTCAACGATTCTACGGTTGGTTTCTTCAGGCAAGCATTCATCTTTACACCGGTTGCCCGCTTCCATATGAAAAATTGGAATGTGCAACCTCTTCGCGCCGATGACAGACAGGCAGCTGTTCGTGTCCCCCAATACAAGCACAGCATCCGGCTTTTTGGCAACCATGGCCTTATAGCTTCTGTCGATGATATTGCCCATCGTAGCGCCAAGGTCGTCGCCCACAGCATCCAGATAGAGCTCTGGATCAGCCAGTCCGAGGTCACGGAAGAAGATCCCGTTCAGGTTGTAATCATAATTCTGGCCAGTATGCCAGAGTTGAGTATCAAAATAGGTGCGGCATTTATTGATTACTGCCGCAAGCCTGATGATCTCAGGCCGTGTGCCGACGATAATTGCCAGCTTAATCTTTCCATTCTCTTTCCACTTCGGATATTCCATAACATTTATCTCCTCGCCATCAGTCTTTCACTGGCTCAAAATAGGTATCGGGCCGATTCTTGTCCAGCAGCTCTGATGCCCACATCACGGTTACCAGGTCTTCAGTTTCGCTCAGATTGATGATATTGTGCGTCCAGCCCGGTTTCATCCATACTCCCTGGATATGATCGCCGGACACCTCATACTCCTCAATCTCATTATCCTTCAGATTCCGCATCTGAATTAGGCCATGGCCCTTCACAACGATGAATATTTCGTTTTTGCAGTCATGCCAGTGCTGGCCCTTTGTGATACCAGGTTTGCTGATATTAATACTTACTTGGCCACGATCCGGCGTGCGAATCAGTTCAGTGAAAGAGCCACGCTGATCGCAGTTCATCTTGTAATCAAAAATCGTTGCTTCCTTCGGCAAATACGAAAGATACATCGCATGCAGTTTCTTCTCGAAAGAGCCCGCTTCCAGCTTCGGCACAATGAAATCTTCCGGGAAGTCATGGAACTGGTGGAGAAGCTCGACAATCTCACCCAGGGTTGCTTTATGTTTCACTGGGCAATGGCAGTAACGGCCGTTTTCGTCTGCCACAGCCTCGACTCCGTCGTAATGACAGCGATGGGGGTGTCCTTCCATGGCGTCATAGATTTCTTCACAGATGTCATCGAAGAAGACCATTTCCATCATGACGCTCGGATCATTGACGGTGATCGGCTCCCCTCTGGCGATGCAATAGCAAAAGGTTCCGACGGCGCTGTTATAACGAGGACGGATCCATTTACCAACCATGTTTTCAAAGCGATAGACATACACAGGAGCGCCGGTCTCTTCGCCGTATTTAAACATCAGTTCTTCGCCAGCAAGCTTACTGCGGCCGTACTCCGAATCTCCGAAGCGGCCGGAAAGGGTGGCCTGGACGGAGGATGTGATCATGAGCGGTGCTTTATTGTTGTGCTTCTTGAGGCAGTCTAGAAGTGTAGAGGTAAAGCCAAAGTTCCCCTCCATGAATTCGCACTGCTCTTTCGGTCTGTTCACGCCAGCCGCATGGACGATGAAATCGCAATCAGCACAGAAACGGTCAAGATCCGCCTCTGTGTTGTTTCGGTCGTATTCATAGATCGCGCCGATCTGGAGATTCGGTCTTGTCCGATTCTTTCCATCACGGATCGTCTTCAAATTCTCAACCAGATTGCCGCCCAATGCTCCAGCCGCACCTGTGATCAGGATATTCATACGTTTTTCTCCCATCTCAACCCATTACGCCTCAACCAGATGCGGACGGCCTTCCAGTTCTTCCTTCACATAATCAGTGGTCAGAATCTTCTGTACAACGCCGTCAACATTGAGCCGGTTCGTATTGTGGGAGGTGTAAGCCTCGTCACCTTCTGTATGTACTGTTCCTTCAACATAGAACTTGTCGTAGTTCAGGCCACGGGCATCTGGCGCGATTCGGAAATAATGGCCCATATCCACACTGCGAAGGCGTTCTTCACGGCCCATAAGCGTTTCGTAAAGCTTCTCTCCGTGCCTGCTACCGATGATTTTCTTTTCTGTCTGACCGAACAGTTTCATGACACCGTCAGCGAGATCGCCTATCGTGGAAGCATCGGCTTTCTGGATGAAGAGATCGCCCGGCTCAGCATGTTCAAAGGCGAAAGCCACAAGGTCTACTGCCTCGTCCAGATTCATGAGGAAGCGCGTCATATTGGGGTCAGTAATCGTGATGGGTGCTTTGCGCTTAATCTGATCGATGAACAGTGGGATCACTGATCCGCGAGAGCACATAACATTGCCATACCGCGTGCAGCACAGAACCGTTCCGGACCGATCGTAAGCAGTTTGTGCCCTGGCTTGTACGACCTTTTCGGCAACTGCCTTCGTCATACCCATAGAGTTTATGGGGTATGCAGCCTTGTCGGTAGAAAGGAAGACCACACGCTCGACTTTGTTTTCCACTGCAGCGGTAATGACATTGTCTGTTCCAATAATGTTGGTTCTGACAGCCTCCATCGGAAAAAACTCACAGGAAGGAACCTCTTTCAACGCTGCTGCGTGGAAGATATAATTAGCTCCATAGAGAGCGTCACGCACAGAATCGATGTTCCTAACGTCGCCGATAAAGAACTTTACCTTCCCGGCGTACTCAGGGTACTGTGCCTGGAGCGTATGGCGCATCCAATCCTGCTTCTTTTCATCCCGGCTGAAAATACGGATTTCACCGATATCAGTCGTTAAAAAGTGCTTCAAGACGGTGCTACCGAAAGAACCGGTGCCACCGGTGATGACGAGTGTTTTATCTTTGAAGGCTTCAGTGATATTATGCATTATAGTTTCTTCTCCTTTTCCAGCTCTATTTCATCCAGCGATCGAGCTGGAATGGCTAATAAGGTTTCCTTGCTCGAACTTAAAAAAATATCCCTTTTGAATTCCCTTTATACCCGTAGTGCTTCATTAGGGCTTTATCTTTCTCTTGTCCCTTTAGATGGCCCAAATGCAATGATTCTTTCTGAATCTTCTCAAAGTACTCATCAGCAGTCTTAATGACTCTGGCGGGGACACCTACAGCAACTGAGTTATCCGGAATAGGCTTAGAAACAATTGCTCCTGCTCCGATCACTACATTGTTGCCAATTTTCACGCCAGGCAAGATGATTACATCATTCCCTATGTAGACATTATCGCCAATTGTTATGGGCTTCGTAATCTCAAGATCGGGAACCAAATGCCTATACAGCAAAGTCCCACCATCGTGAGTAATAAATTTTACGCCTTCGGTTATATGGACATTTTTCCCTATGGTAATAATCCATGGCTCTGTCCCCCAGTTTATATCCCCATATAAATGAAGCTCTCCAGGTTGAAAATTCACTCCAACACAAGCTGCATATTTTATAGGTTTAAATCTGTGTAGCAACTTCCCTTTTATTTTGCTATATAAACTACGTCCTGCCATGCTTGTTCCTTCCTATTACATCAACAGCGCTTATTCGGATATATTAAACACCCTCATCAATTCTTTTCTGCGATCCTTATTGAAGGCCTCAAGGTCGTAGGGTGGATTATTCTTTTTGAGTTTTTCGGCATATTCCATGGTTGTGCAGACAACTTTTGCGGGCACACCTGCGACTACCGATCCCTCAGGGACGTCCTTTGTAACTACACTACCTGCTCCAACGACTGAATTCTTATGAACCGTGACGCCAGGCATTACAATAGCTCCTAATCCGACAAAACAGTTATCCTCTATTGTGACAGGTGCATACTTCATTACGCCTTTATATTCAGGTAGATCCCGAAAAGGCCAAGACCCACCATCATGTGTCAGAAGCGAAACATTGCTCGAAATAAGAACATGATTTCCGATAGTAATCAAATACGGTTCGCTACCGAAATCTGCCGTCAGCAGACGAGTGTTTGAGCCAACTCGCACACCTTTACTTCTAGCGTATGAAACCGGATCAATACTACGCCTTATCTTGTCAATTGTTTTTGATATTTGCTTTTTGATAGCTCTAAGAATTCTCATTTTCTGATCCCTTTATTCCATCTGTGAAGAAATCAATTCTTGTATTTCAGCATCTGTACTTAGGCTTTTTATGATTTTAGCTGGCACTCCACCAATTACACAGTGACCTTCAGGAAAACTCTTTGTCACAACAGCACCTGCTGCAACAACTGTCTGATCGCCCAGAACGACTCCAGGGAGGATAACGCAGTTAAGGCCAACCCAGCACTTTTCACCAAGGATAATATCCTTTGCTTCTGCATGATGGGTCAAATCCGACGTATCATGATTGGCAGTAATGAGGCCAGAATTGTTAGCAATAAATGTTCCTTTGCCAATGATGATCTTTGCATTTTCCGCTTGAAAATATCTTCCTTTCCCCATAAAGATATGAAGATCGTCTGGATCAAAAAAAATGTTTTTGTAATTGATCACTGTGTTGAACGGAGATACAGGGAACTTTATTCCTCGATTTGTTCGCATCCATAATCTTCCAGCGGCATCATCAAGTACCCACTTCCAGCCCCTGGCATTAATACCTTTGAATCTGCCGGAAAAATACCTGCTTGACCTGTATTTTCTCTCGTAGAGAATATTGAAACAGATATTTCCCCAGAGATATGTCCAAATTATCGATAATGGGTTCCTTTTCATTGTTTATATCTTCTTTCCTTTACGCCTTAACGAGTTGAGAATCCCCTTTATCCTCTTCAATGCTGATCTGAACTCTGTTTTTCTGCCGAATATCACAATCACAAAGATCAAGTGAATGGCCGCAATGCTGAAGCCTGCTGTTATGAATCCGAGCCAACTGTCTAGCCCAACAAATTGTGAGGCGTACTTTAGCAATGCTGTAGTGATTAATGTAAACAAGGCATATAATGCATAGTCTGCACAATATTTCTTGATTCCATGTTTGAAATAATGTTTATACAAGACATAGGGCTCAACCCAGAAAGCCGTAGTCATAAATGAAGTCACAGTGCCAAGGAAGACTCCAGGTAATCCAATGAAATGAATAAAAACCAATGATGCAACAATATTGATCAAAGCTTCAGCTACAGGCTTCCAGCGACAATAAACATAAAGCCCAAGTACATTTCTGAAGATCAGCTGGTTTTGATGTAAGCCATACAAGTAAAAGTTAATCAATAGAAACGCAATGGTCCAACTGTCAAGCAGATAATCTTTCCCAATCCACAATGAAATAAAAGGATTAAGAAGAATCGCAAACTCTATCGTAACTAAAGAAAAAACATAGAAAACCAGGAAATTCAACTCATGGAATACTCTCTGTCCCTCATCAGGAGTTCTGGTAGCTGTCAGATTACCTACACCGGGAGTTACCGCTTTTATAAAAAAGTTTGCAAAAGTTTTAGCCATTGTTATCAAGGTGTTGTAGTTTGAATACATTCCAACGAGAACAATGCCTATAAATTTGCTAATTAATATATTATCTGTTCCAGCAACAACATATGCCCCTATCTTATATAGAAATAGGGATT
>Ga0129306_1002404_pt1 | contig 16743 bp, 9 predicted proteins | sample P827metagenome_FD_94438 | JGI IMG/M metagenome (GOLD analysis project Ga0129306, IMG submission 94438) | Capybara group fecal microbial communities from Wisconsin, USA - P827 metagenome | ecosystem: Host-associated > Mammals > Digestive system > Large intestine > Fecal | place: USA: Wisconsin... | reverse complement strand
CGCGCCAAGAACAGTCTGATTGTCGAAGCTCTCGACGAGACCCACAAGCGCATTCCCGCCTTTGGCTCCGACCGCATTACCTCACTGGCCGACATCGCCATGTTCACGGAGACAGAAGACGTGCCCCTGATGAAGGTGCTGGCTTCGATGCGTGACTTGGAGAAGGGCAAGGAGTCGAGCGTTAACTTCAAGAAAGCCACTCCTGCCGAACTGCACGAGTATTTCAGCAAGGTGCTGCCCGATTGGGATCAGGACCGCGTGCAGAACAGCCACATCAAGAAGCTCATCCAGTGGTATAACATCCTCGTCAAGGCTGGCATCACCGACTTTGAAGAGGAGATGGCACCCACGGAAGGCGATAACATCGACGACCGCAAAGAAGATTAGGGTCTTAGTCCTCTGCAAGGAGGACTAAGATTAGAACCGGCGTCCTCCGCCAAAACCACCACCAGGTCGGCCTCCGCGTCCGCCAGGACCACCAAAGCCACCACGACCACGACGGTCATCGGGCCCACCAGGACCTCCGAAACCTTCACGTCCCGCCTTTCCTCCAAAGAGGTTGAGGCGGTAAACGACGTGTAGCATACCGTAGCTGGTAATGGCGTTGTACTCGGTATCGCTGCGCTGCATGGCTGAAATGGCGCGGCTGAAAGTAGACTGACGGTGCAGGATATCATAGAGCTGGAACATGATGGTGAGCGACTTGCCACGCAGGAATGACTGCGAGACTTGCGCATTCCATATCAGTTCGTTGGTATTCATGGCCTCGTCGCTGTAACCACGACGGCTGTTCATATTCATATTCGTCGAGAGCTGCGTTCCCCAAGGTGCTGTGAGCATCACGCTGCCACCATAGGTGTATGTCCAAGTGTCCAGATTGTTGTTGGTCTGCAGTTCGCTACGGGCGTGCTGATAGTCAATGGCGCCGTTCAGTTCAAACTCCAACCAGTCGTTGCGATAGCTGGCAGCGAGTCGCTCGCCAATGTTCGTCGTACGCGTGGTAGACTTCTGCGAATTGGCATTGTTCAAGCTGACGTAACCTACGTTATTGGCATAGCGCAGGGTCGTAAACGTGTTAACGTTGAAAAAAGCTGCCGAATCGAGGGCCGTATTGAACATGAACATACCAAAGGCGTTCCAGTTGCCGTTGATGTTCTCAGGCTTCGTGGTACGGCCACCCGTTTCCTCGTTAAAGGTCACCATGTTCGAAACCGCATTGCTGGTCGACTGGAAATTGATGTGAGCCATGATGCTACGCTGGTGGCTCTGGATGTAGTTGTTGTAGAACAAGCGGAAGTTCTGCGTGAACGAAGGCTTCAGCTCAGGATTACCCTTTCGGATGTTCAGCGGGTTGGAGTCATCTTCAATGTCCAGAAGGTCGGTCATCGACGGCTGACTGGTTTCTGCACGATAACGGAAGCGCAACTGGCTCACCTTCGAGATCTTCCAACGGAACTCAGCGGTGGGCGACCAGTTCATCACACTACGCGACGTCACCGTATCCTTGGACATATAGCGATAGGAGAGTTTGGACGACTGGGGCACAAACTGCACACCGACGTTGAAGTTATAGTCCTTGCGAACCACGCGCAGCATGACCTCTGCCGTGTGGATGTAGTTCTTGTATTCAGAGAATTTACTCAGCGACGTGCTTTTCAGAGAGTCGAGCACGAGGGGTGGCAGAGTCGTATTGAGCAGTGCGAGATAATCGTCGAAGCCGCGATAGCTGGGTGTCACTTGAGTAAAGTCGAGTCCCGTCTTAGTCAGGTCGTAAGTGCCACGATCGCTCTTCGTGTATTTATACTGGAACTGGTAGCTGAACTGCAGATAGGTGCGAGGCAGAATCGGTTCACTATACGTGGCTCGCACGCTGTAGTTCCAGTTCTTCGTAGGTGTCACGGCATAGCGGTTAGCCTGATAGGTGGAGTCGAGATAGGGCTGCGGAACCTGCAGACTGGTGGCATCTTTGATGAAATACTGAACATAACTGTTGCTCATCGACTTGCTCATGCCCTCGCCATAGTTTCCGCCAAAGCGCAGAGTGACGTTGCGCCCGTTGCGACTCAGTTTGCGGTTAATCTGTAACGTACCGCCAAAGCTCTTCGAATCGGAATATGACAGACTGTTCTCCGTATTGCGGTTCTTGATGATGGAGTCGGTATAGGCCAACCGCTCCCACTGTGTCAGCGGGTCAGTGATACCTGATATAGTATAAGGATCGCGCGTGAAGGTAGCGCTGTTCCCCCTTGAAAGCCCATCGGACGACTTATAGTTCCACTGCGGACGAAACATGATGTTCCACATCGAGTCGGGTGTCCATTCCAGACGTAATCGGGCATCCCAGCTGTTGCTGCGCGAATAGTTCTGACTCAGCGAGTTGCCAAACGATGATGACGTACTCGACATGAAACTTTCCGTAGACCTGCGCGTCAGTGCGTCGCCGTCATTATGGTCCCAACGAATGCTACCATCGAGTTTCAGCACGTCGGTCTTCTCGTAGTTCAGGTTCACACCCACCATCTTGATAGCAGTAAGTCCCTGACGTCCACCTCCAAAGCGACCTCCACCGCCACCGAATCCCATATCGTTCACATTGTTGGCTCTGGCCATGGGGAAGATCTTCAGGCCGTCCTTCATATAGCCCATAAAGGTATTGGCGCTATAACGGTTCTGCGTACCAATAGCCAGGTCGACATTGCTCATGAATCCCTTGTTCATACCGGGTTTGATGCCAAAGTCGAGCACCGTCTCCTCTTCACCGTCGTCAATGCCTGATACACGCGCCAAGTCGCTCTTCTGGTCGTATGCGCGCACGCGTTCCACTATACTAGTAGGCAGGTTCTTCATGGCCGTCTTCGTGTCGCCCGTCATGAATTCCTTACCATCCACCATGATTTTCTTCACTTCCTTGCCGTTGATGGTGATCTTACCATCGTCGTCAACCTGTGCTCCCGGCAGACGTTTCACCAGCTCTTCAACGACTGATCCTTCCGGCGTACGATAGGCTGAGGCATTGTAGACAAAGGTATCGGCCTTCAGCGTCACCTTCGCAGCTTGACCCGTCACGGTTGCTCCCTTCAACATGATAGCGTCGGGCTTCAGTCCGATAGTGCCCAGCGACACGTCCTTGTCGTTGCCTACGGTGACGCGCTTGGTATAGGGCTTAAAACCGACGTAGGTTACCTGTACGATGTATTTGCCTGCGGAGGGCGCCTTCAAGCGGAAGCGTCCTTCTAAGTCGGTAAGCACACCACTTACCAACGTACTATCTAATTTCAGCAACTTCACCGTTGTCTGCGACACGGGGTCCTGCGAGTCGTTTTCTACCACTTTTCCCGTCACATGACGCTGCGCGAAGGCCATCAAGGCTATCATTGACAAGAAAACAAAAGATGTCAGTCGTTTCATAAAAATTTCGAATATTACGTCAATTATGACGCTTCATCAGCAAGAAAGTTTAACCAAATCGAGGAAATTTTAAGGTAATATCGACATTTCTCCCCTTTTTTCTATACAAATTTCACATTTTTATATTAATTTTGCACCCCATAAAGATGGAACCACAGAAAGTGATCATATCCGACAACCTTGAGCAGGTGCTTTCCAGTGCCATTGCCGAGTGCCCGCACGACAAGCTGTTTATGCTGGTCGACGAGACTACCGAGCAGCTCTGTCTGCCTGTGGTAGCCTACTTCCGCTGCATGCAGGAGGCCCAGCGCATCGTCATCGGAGCCACTGACACCCACAAGACGCTCGACACGCTGAGTCATGTGTGGAGCGAACTGCAGCGAATGGGGGCTACGCGCCACTCGCTGCTCGTAAATCTAGGTGGCGGCATGGTGACTGACTTAGGAGGCTTTGCCGCTTCTACTTTCAAACGTGGGTTGGCTTACATCAACATCCCCACTACCCTGCTTTCGATGGTGGATGCCAGCGTGGGAGGCAAGACAGGCATCAATTTCGGAGGACTGAAAAACGAGATTGGTGTCTTCAACAATGCACACTCCGTCATCCTCGACACCACGTTCCTGCGCACGATGGACGCTGAGAACATCCTCTCCGGCTATGCCGAGATGCTGAAGCACGGGCTGATCTCCCAGGAAAAAATGCTGGGCGAGTTGTTGGCTTTTGACATCGAACAGCCAGACTTCGCCCAACTGACAAGAATGGTGGCCGACTCAGTGGCTGTCAAGCAACGCATCGTCACAGAAGACCCGACGGAGCATGGCATCCGCAAGGCGCTCAATCTGGGACACACCGCCGGTCACGCTTTCGAATCACTGGCACTGGAGCGCAAGCCTATCCTTCACGGCTATGCGGTAGCTTACGGATTAGTGGTAGAATTGTATCTCTGCTGCGTCAAGGCGGGATTTCCACAGGACATCATGCGACAGACCGTCCAATTCATCAAAGAGCACTACGGCCGCATGGCCATCAGTTGCGACGACTATCCCCGCCTGCTCGAACTGATGCATCACGACAAGAAGAATGTGGGAGCAGCCATCAATTTCACGCTGCTGGGCAACGTGGGCGACATCCGCATCAACCAGACGGCTACGGAAGAAGAAATCAAAGAAGCTTTGGACTTCTATCGAGAATATTAAAAGGTTTAACTACTACCTATTTAAATTGCTAATAACCAACGGTGGGGCTTTTCCGTGAGGAAGAGTCCCACTTACTTTTGCTCGCTGGCTATTCGCTCTGCCTCCTTTCGCGCAGGCTTTCCCGTTTCCGTCAGAGGCAGACGGGACAACGTCAGAATAGCACGAGGTCGCCAATACTTGGGCAGCACACGTTGGCAAATGGCATGCAGTTCAGACGGCTCGCACCCCTCTTCTGCCAGCATCACCACCTCCTGACCCAGCATCTCATCCGGTCGGCGCGTAATCATAAAGGCGACGGGCATGTGAGGGCGCAACAGCTGCTCCATTTCCTCCATTTGTATCTTCACACCACCTGAACAGACCACATTGTCCTTGCGGCCCAGAATGCGGAACGATCCGTCGCTTCGCAGTTCGGCTATATCGTTGGTCACAAGCGGTCCGTCGTGTACGGCAGGTGCGTTGATGACAAGACAACCATCCTCCGTCAGCGACAGCGTTACCCCTTCGAAAGGCGTGTACCACTTGCTGGCCTCAGGTCCGTTCAGTCTGCGCAGCGCGATGTGCGAAAGCGTCTCTGTCATGCCGTAAGTACTCCATACCGCATGGGGAAAATCTCGCAGTTCCTTCTCCATCTGCTCATCAATAGCCCCGCCTCCGATGATCAGGTGACGTATCTGCCTGAGCCGTTCGCGCTCCTCCGAGACCTGCAGCGAGTTCCACACCTGCATCGGCACCATCGCCGCAAAAGTACACAAAGGGGACGGTTCTCTTTGTGTACTTTTGAGGGGATGGCTGCTGGGAGGAACCGCTATCAGCTGCAACCCGCAGGTCAGTGCCCTCACCACCATCATCTTTCCCGCAATATAGTCGAGCGACATACACAGCAGCGCCGTGTCACCCGCTTTCAATCCTAAGAATCCACAAGTGATGCGCGCCGAAGCCTCCATGCGCCGTTTCTCCACCAGCATGGGCTTTGGCTTACCCGTCGAACCACTGGTGTGCACCAGCAGCGTAGGGCTATCGTTCTCCCACTCGGCTATGAATGTTTCGAGGTCCATAGCTGGTCGCCGCGTATCTCCAACGGCATATCGATATTATCCGTAAACAACTGTCCTGTGCCCAGTCCTTGCGGCATGGTGATACGATCGCCATACACATCCGATGCAAACTGCGCAATGGCATTCAGTCCGATATTACTCTCCAGCGCACTGGTAATCCACGAGCCGATGCCCTTGTCGCGGGCGATGTCCACCCACTCGCGGCATCCCATCATACCGCCATGAAGCGATGGTTTCAGGATGATGTAACGCGGACGGATGATGTTCAGCATCTGACGTTTCTGGTCGGGATCGTTCACCCCTATCAGCTCTTCGTCCAGCGCGATGGGCAGGGGCGACTCACGACACAGCTCAGCCATAAACGACCACTGCCCCGCCTTGATAGGTTGCTCAATAGAATGCAGGGCGTACTGCGACAGCAACTCCAGTTTATACAGCGCCTCGTCGAACGGGAAGGCGCCATTGGCATCTACGCGCAGTTCCACCTCGTGATGACTGTATCGGCTACGTATCTTCTTGATGAGTTCCAGTTCGGCATCAAAGTCGATGGCTCCTATCTTCAACTTCACGCAGCGGAATCCTTGCTCCAGTTTCTGTTCGATGCGTTGCTGCATCTCCTCGAAACTGCCCATCCACACCAATCCGTTGATGGGGATGCCTACTTCGCCTCGGCTGAACGCATTGTCGAAACGAGTCATCGCCGTTTCGAGGCCGAAGAGCATCGAGGGATAGTCGCGCATGTCCTCATAGGGTATCTCGCCCGTCTGTTCTACAATGTCGCAGAACCGGCGCAGCACCTCCTCATAATTCGGAATATCATCACACGAGAGCTGGGGCAGTGGGGCGCATTCGCCTACCCTGCCATCATCCGTATGCACCATCCATATCTTCCTGGTGGTATAGACTCCTCGACTGGTTCCTGCCGGTTGCTTAAAGTGCAGCGTGCGCTCTTCAATCGTTATTTTCATGGAATCTTGGGATATTGTTCGAAATCGGGTTTGCGCTTTTCCAGGAAGGCCTTACCACCCTCTTGCGCTTCGTCCAGGAAGTAGTAGAGCATGGTAGCATCACCTGCCAATTGTTGAATTCCTGCCTGTCCGTCCAGTTCGGCATTCAGTCCAGCCTTGATCATACGCAGGGCGATGGGCGAACGCTCCATCATCTCTTCTGCCCAGCTGACGCACTCGTCCTCCAATTGTTCCAGAGGCACAACCTTGTTCACCATGCCCATTTGCTCAGCCTCACGAGCTGTGTACTGCCGACAGAGGAACCATATCTCGCGGGCCTTTTTCTGACCAACGATGCGTGCCAGATAAGAAGAGCCGAAGCCGGCGTCGAACGAGCCCACCTTAGGTCCTGTCTGTCCGAAGATGGCATTCTCCGAGGCTATCGTCAGGTCGCACACCAGGTGCAGCACGTGGCCACCACCGATGGCATAGCCGTTCACCATCGCAATGACGGGCTTAGGCAGACGGCGAATCTGCATCTGCACGTCAAGCACTGACAGACGGGGTACTCCCTCTTCGTCTACATAGCCGCCACGACCTTTCACATGCATATCGCCACCCGAGCAGAAGGCATGCTTCACGTCAGCCAACTTCTTACCCTCAGGCACCTCCGACATCGCGCCTGTCAGCAGCACCACGCGAATCTGCTGCATCTCCCTGCAGAGCGCGAAGGCCTGACTCAGCTCCAATGTCGTTCTGGGCGTGAAGGCATTGCGATAACGTGCCCTGTTGATGGTAATCTTGGCGATACCATTGTACTCTTCGAAGAGAATCTCTTCAAACTTCCTAATCTCTTTCCATTGTCTTTGTTCCATAGTCTTTTTGCTTTTTGCCACAAAGGTACTAATAATTTTTCACTTTTCACTTTTCATTTTTCACTTATTTTCGTATCTTTGCACACAAAATACCTATTGCTATGTTACAGATACGCTGCAAAAACAACAATGTGACCAAGAGTTTCCCAGAGGGAGCCTCCCTGCTGGACGTCTATCAGGAGTTTGCCGACGAGATCAATCTGCCCTACCCTGTGGTCTCTGCCAAAGTCAACAACGCCTCCGAGGGGCTGAAGTTCCGACTCTATCAGAATCGCGACGTCGAATTCCTCGATGCCCGCGAAGGTAGCGGCCACCGTGCCTACGTGCGCTCGCTCTGTTTCCTGCTCTACAAGGCTACCCAAGATATTTTCCCGGGCTCCAAGCTCTTCATCGAGCACACCATTTCGCGTGGCTATTTCTGTAACTTCAAGAAAAAGAACAACGACGGTCTGTCCGATGGCGACGTAGAACAGCTCAGCCAACGCATGCAGGAGATTGTCAATCTCGACATGCCGTTCCGTCGCACCGAGGCCACCAACGAGGAAGCTATCCGCGTCTTTGCCGAGCGAGGATTTGCCGACAAGGTGAAGTTGCTCGAGACTAGCGGGCAAATCTACAGCGACTACTATACGCTGGGCGACACAGCCGACTATTACTACGGACCGCTGGTGCCATCGGCAGGCTATCTGAAGGTGTGGGGGTTAGAGCCCTATCACGACGGTATGCTGCTTCGCGTGCCCGACTGGAATAACCCCAACATCCTCGCTGAGAAGGTGGACATGCCGAAAACCTACGAGATGTTCCGCGAGAAGACCCGTTGGGATATCATCATGCGCCTCTCCAATGCGGGCGATGTCAACAAGGCAATACTGAAGGGGCATGCCTCCGAACTGATACAGGTCAGCGAAGCGCTGCAGGAGAAACGCATTGTGCAGATAGCCGAAGAGATAGACCGCCGCTTCCATGCGGAGGAGAACCCCATCCGACTGGTGCTCATCACGGGTCCCTCATCGTCGGGCAAGACCACTTTCTGCAAGCGTCTGAGCATTCAGCTGCTGGCTTGCGGACTGCGCCCCCTGTCGTTCTCCACCGACGACTATTTCGTCAACCGTGTTGATACTCCCAAACTGCCCAATGGCGACTATGACTTCGATAACATCGAAGCCGTCGACTACGCCTTGCTCGAAGACCATCTGACACGCCTCATGAAGGGCGAGCGTGTAGAGATTCCTGAGTATAACTTCTCTACTGGCAAGCGCGAGTGGAACGGCAAGAAACTGAAACTCGCAGGCGACACCGTGCTCATCATTGAAGGCATCCACGCCCTCAACCCTCTGCTCACTCAGAAGATTGACAATTCGCTGAAATACAAGATCTATATCTCCGCCCTCACCAGCATATCGCTCGACGACCACAACTGGATTCCCACGCGCGATAACCGACTGCTGCGACGCATCATCCGCGACTACAACAAGGGCGCCTTTACAGCCCAGGAAACCATCGCCCAGTGGCGCAACGTCTGCGAGGCTGAAGACAAGTGGATATTCCCCTATCAGGAGACGGCCGACGCCATGTTCAACTCAGCGCTCAACATCGAGTTTGCCGTGCTGCGCACTCACGCCGAGATTATTCTCTCGTCCGTGCCCCGCAACTGCCGTGAGTATGCCGAGGCCCACCGCCTGCTCAAGTTCATCCACTACTTCCTGCCCGTCAGCGACAAGGAGATACCCCCCACGTCCATCATGCGTGAGTTCGTAGGCGGCAGTAGCTTCAAATATTAAAGAAAAAGACTATGAAGAAATTACTGATAGCCGCCTTCTTTGTCCTTCTGGCTGCAGCGATGGCCTTGACTGTTCCTAACAAGAAGGCTCACAAGGAGGCCATGATGGTCGCTGTGAAAGAGTATGTCGACGAGGAAGCCGACAAGAAAGGCATTGGTGCCGGTTTCCTCGGCGCCATCGGCAAAGGCATTGTCAACCGCTCCATCGAGCTGGTTCTCAATGCCAAGCTTGAAGTCGACAACTACTACCTCTTCAACACCACACACATCAATCTCAAAGGCAAGAGCAAAGTCCTCTCCGTCGGCCTCCTCGGCCACGTCTTCACCTTTGACAAGGAGATGCTCCGCGACGCCCTTGAAGCCTCATCCCGCGAAAAAGCTGACCAAAAAGCTATTGAAGACTAAGAGAAGCAGCCTTTAGACCGATGGCTCGGGCGGTGATGTTGCCCTTGCCACGAACCACAGCGATGCAGCGGCCGAAGAAGGCCTTGCGCTGCGGACTGGTGAAGCGCTCCATCGAGGTCTGGCAGCCATTGTCGGTGGCAATGACCTGCGCGTCGGAGGGCTCGAAGAAGAGCTCGTTCTCAGCCCACGGACAGCGATTGCCATCCTTATCTACAACAACTGCCTGGACGAAGGTGAGGTCGCGACCCTGATAGTCGACTGAAAGCTGGATATGGTCGGGCTGACCGGCAGTCTTAATGACTTGTTCTCCAACAACTTTTCCTTCCTTTCGGGCAACAGCCTTGACTTCACCCGATTCGAAGGTTACACGCCACATCACATGATATTGATGGCTATCAGCCTTGCGACGGATGCCTTGACTCTTGCCATTGATGAAGAGTTCCACCTCATCAGCCTGACTGTAGTAGCACCACATGTCAATCTGCTGACCGTCGAGCCAGTTCCAATGGGGGAAGAGGTGGAGCACAGGCAGACTAGTCCACTCGCTCTGGTACATATAATAGACATCCTTGGGCTGACCGGCGAGGTCGATGATGCCGAAATAGGAAGAGCGGGCGGGATAGCTATATGGAGTCGGTTCGCCGATATAGTCGAAGCCAGTCCATATAAACTGTCCACCGACATAGGGTGTATGCTTCACCACATCCCACGTCTGCTCATGGGTAGAACTCCACGAGGCGTGCATATTGTCGTAAGCCGAGCACATATAGGTAGGATCGGTATAGGGCAGCCACCACTCCTTGGGGGCTTTGAAGATGGAGTCGGACGGCATGCGGTAGAAACCGTTGGTCTGCAGGGCACTGACGCTCTCGGTCATGATGAACGGGCGCCCGGGGAAATTATGGGGCACATCCTTGATCCACTCGTGATGGTAGTTGAAGCCAACGACATCGATAGCCTTGCCGCGAAACAAGTGGTTGTTGGGCGACGGCTCGTTGCAGCCTGCAGTAATGGGACGCGTGGTGTCGTAGCGACGGACGATGTCGGAGAGATGGTCGGCCAACAGCGTATTGACACTCATCTCGCCCTCCTTCGCCAACGTAGAGGCGTCGTGACCGGCATTGAGAATCAGGTTGGCCTGCTCCAGCGACAGCGTGTCAGCCTCGGCACTGGACCATTGCTCCAACACCTCATTACCGATAGACCACATGAGGATGCTGGGGTGGTTGCGGTCGCGCAGCACGAGATCAGTCAGGTCGCGCTCGTGCCACTCGTCGAAGAAGCGGGCATAGTCGTTCTGCGTCTTGCGGCGGCGCCACATATCAAACGACTCGTCCATTACGATAAGTCCCATCGTGTCGCACATATTCAGCAGTTCGGGAGCCGGTGGATTATGGGAAGAGCGGATGGCATTGACACCCATCGCCTTAAGCTTGACCAGTTTGCGATGCAGGGCATCTTCATGGAGTGCAGCACCCAGGCAGCCGAAGTCGTGATGCTCGCAGACACCATTGAGTTTCATATTCTTGCCGTTAAGCCAGAAACCTGTCTTGGCATCGAAGCGGAAATCGCGGAAACCCGTCGTCGTTTCTACCTCGTCGACCACTTTTCCGCCAGCAATCAGTTGCGTGCGTACCTTATATATATACGGGTCTTCACACGACCATTTGCGCGGTTTCTTAATACTTGTCGGTTTGCCATCAGCATCAAGCCAGATATTCTTGACCTTGACTTTCTGCTTGGTAGGATTCTCGTAGTCCACCTCCACCTTACCATCGTGCACATAGACGCCCCAATGCTTCACATGGATGGGATGCGTCTTGGTGAGCCACACGTGGCGGTAGATGCCGCAACCGCTGTACCAACGGGAATTGGGCTGGTCGGAATTGTCTACACGCACAGCCACGACATTGTCACCCTCATGGACGTAAGGTGTGATGTCGTACTCGAAGGAACTGTAGCCATAGGGGCGACAACCCACCTTCTGGCCATTGACATAGACGATGGAGTTCATATAGACGCCATCAAACTCTATGTAAAGTTTATCATCCTTCAGCCCTCTTACCTCAAACTTCTTCCGATACCAGCCGATGCCGCCCGGAAGGGCACCACCACTAGCTCCACTGGGATTAGACACGAGGAAATCTCCCTCGATAGCCCAATCGTGAGGCAGGTTTAGACGACGCCAATGGCCGTCACGATAGTCGGGGGATGACATCACCGCTGAGTCGGCCAGCATAAAACGCCAATCAGCGTCAAAATTCTGACGCTGACGGGCTTGTATCGCAGTCAGTGCACAAAGGGCACAGACGAGACCAAACAATCTTTTCATAACTGAATGCTTATTGCTTTACCATTATAGTCGACCATCTTACCCTCGGGATTATCAAGGTTGAGCGCCTTGGGAGCATCCTTGGTGATGAGTACCACATTGAAACGACGCTGCTTCAACATGCCTGGGAACGAGCCGCTACGCTTGCCGAAGCTGACGGTCTTCGTGGCATCGTCGTAACTGATATCGATGGTAGCAAACTTGCCCTTCTCGTAGTTGTAGTTGGTACCCTCATCCTCATAGAGCTGGAAACTGCCGTTCTTACCGGCATAGACGTAGAGATTGATGAGCTCAGCGGGTTTCTCATCGCTCCACTGCATCTCAGGACCGAATGGGATAATGGCTCCCTCACGGACGAATACAGGAATCTGCTCGTATGGAGCATCAACGACCATGTTCTGACCACCCTCCACGTACTCATTAGTGTAGAGGTTATACCAGCCAGTCTGTGCGGGAAAGTAAACAGAACGGTTGCGAGCCTTGTAATAGCCTACAGGACAAGCCATCAGGGCAGGACCGAACATCCACTGGTTGCCGATATTCTCTACCTCCTTATCACCATTGAAGTCCATGATGAGTGGACGCATCAGGGTATAATCCTTGAAATGAGCCCAACCTGCCATAGAATAGAGGTAAGGCATCAGGCGATAGCGAAGCTTGTCATAGTAAACAAACGATTTATAAGCAGGGTGCTCATCGGGAGCGATGTTCCAGATCTCACGCAATGGCCACTGACCATGACTGCGGAAGAGAGGAATAAAGGTACCGAACTGGTTCCAACGGGTCTGCAACTCGCGCCATTCCTTCAGATTCTCGTTCTCTACCCCACTCTTATCGAACAACTGCTGGGCTGCCACATAGCGGTTTTCCACACAGAAACCGCCCTGGTCCATGCCCCAGAAGGGAACACCAGAGATAGAATAGTTCAAACCAGCCGTCATCTGAGCACGCATATCCTCCCAGCGGGTACCGATATCACCACTCCATGTAGCTGTAGAGAAGCGCTGCTCACCAGCAAATCCACTACGAGTCAACAGGAATACACGTGGCTCATCCTTCTTACCCTTCCAAACTGAACGCTGACCATTATAGATAGCATCAGCATTAACAGTAGAATAAGCATTGAAATACTCAGTAGATGTACCTAATGCTGTTGGGCCTGAGAGGGCCTTGCGATACCACATTGGTGTACAGTCGCGCACATTTGGCTCTGAAGCATCCATCCACCAGGCATCCACACCTGCGATACCATCGTGATTATACTTGGTATAAAGGTTTTCGTCCATCTGGCGCCAGAACATTTTGCGAGCACCAGCATCATAGGCATCATAGAAACCATTCTTATAACCAGGACCTACCCAGTCGTGAATATCATCGGTAGGACTCTGCACATACATCCAACCCTTGGTATCGAGCTCCTTGTAGTTATCAGTATTGCAATAGAACTTAGGCCATACAGAGATCATGAAGCGACCATGCATCTTGTGCACATTGTCGAGCATCTGCTGAGGATTTTGATAACGAGACTCCTCAAACTGATGGCTACCCCACTGATCCTCTGGCCAGTAGTTCCAGTCCTGTACGATGTTGTCGATAGGAATCTGGCGTTTGCGGAACTCAGCAAGGGTTCCCTCAATCTCATCCTGAGTCTTATAACGCTCGCGACTCTGCCAGAAGCCCAGCACCCACTTAGGATAGAGCGAAGCCTTACCTGTCAATGTACGATAGCCGGAAACCACCTGATCCAGATTCTCGCCAGCGATGAAGTAATAGTCCATATCTTTGGCCATCTCACTCCAGATGCTCAGCTGCTCGCGCTCCTGCTTGTTGCGAGGTTCCGATACACGCAATCCGCAGTAGGCCTCACCACCATCGGGACGCCATTCGATGCGCAACTGCACACGCTTGCCCTTCTGCAGCTCAGTAGAGAACTTATAGGTGTTGGGGTTCCAAGCTGTACGCCAACGCTCGGGTACAACCTCTTTTCCGTCGATATAAACTTTTACGTAACCAGAATAATAGAGCACGAACTGATAGAGTTGCTGCTTATTCTTGCATTTACCGCAGCATTCCGGCTCGATAAAGCCTTCGTAAGTTACATTAGCTCCCATCAGGTTGAAGCCTTTTGGGAAGTTCTTGATACCACCATTATCAGTCTTCAACGCAATCTCCGACTTCGCGGGCGTACCATATTCATAATAGATACTATCCTCATCGCGCACCAGCTTCTTGCCCTGAGCATCAATATAAGTACCTGTGAGATGACCCTCCTTACCGTTTCTATCGTAAAGCTTAAAGGCACGGTTCAGCTGCAGATAATCGTTGGGGTTACCAAAGCGACAATAACTGTACGAATCCCAAAGGATACCATAATTCTTGTTAGACAGAACAAATGGAATGCTGACCTTGGTGTTATATTGGAACAGATCCTCGTTCTTGCCCTTCATATTAAACTCCTCGCTCTGGTGCTGGCCTAAGCCATAGAAAGCCTCATCGGCAGGCGAGTCGAACTTCATCTGCCAGGAGAGTCCATGCTTATGTTCCTCAGGCACAGTATATCCGTTCCTCATACCCAGCTCACGCTCAGGCACCGTGAAATCCCAGAACAGCTTGCCATCCTTCGCTTCTTTCAGCAACTGCTGGCCTTTGGCATCGAAGAAAGTGATGTGGCCAGTATTTTCGTCAACCCGTGCTTCCACATTGGCGGCTTTCACACTGATCACGTCGTCGTCCTCACTGACGGTGAACTTCGGCTTGGCCGTCTGCTTCACAATCATGAGGCTTTGCTTCTCAGGCAACTGATCCTTCGATGTGGCCTGAACGCGGATAATGTTGTCGTTAACTACCTGCAGACGTACCACCTTGGCACCACCTGCCTTGGCATGTTCTACGGGGATGGTCACAAACTGCCCGTCCACTGTGTAATCGTCAGCCATGACGGCCAGCGTCATCAGGCTCATAGCCCCCGTTAGGAGTGTTCGTAGATTTCTCATTCGTTAATAGTTTTTAGATTTCTTCTGGTTGCAAAGTTAGTTAAAAAAATGCGTACGCGGTGTCTGAAATGTTATCATTCACCGCATACGATGTTATTCTACTTGATTTTTATACTCTGAGGGTATCATGCCATACATATCCTTGAAATACTTGGCGAAGTATCGGGGATTGTTGAATCCCACCCGATAAGCCACCTCGGCTACAGTGAGCTGACTTTTGCGGAGCAGCTGCTCAGCATGGCGCAGACGGATCTGGCGGATAAACTCAGAGGGCGTCAGGTCGGTGACGGCGGTCAGTTTCTTATACAGATGGACACGCGACATAGCCAGCGCGTCGGCCATCGTCTCGACGCTGATATCGGCATTGCCCAGGTTCTCTTCCACGTATTTGGTAGCGTCCTGCACCAGTTTCTCGTCCAGACTGGTAATCTCCAGTTCGTGAATCTGTGGTTTTAGCTTACGTCCGGCATTCTCTTCCTCCACCAGACGGTTCACCTGCTCCATCAGCTTCTCGATGTGGCCAAACACCTGCTGTTCCTGTTCGTAGCGCTGCTCGTCGGTCTCACGCTGCATGATGGTGTTCAGACTCTCGAAGGTATCGCGGAAGGGCTGGCGCAGCTCGTCGCTCACCGACTCGTAGAAGTGCTGGCGCATCTCGGCTATCTCATGTCGGCTCTCCTGTTCCAACTTCATGCGCTCCAGACGGAGCTTCACCTGAATGCGGCGGTAGGTCAGCCACACCAGCACCAGCGCTACCAGCAGATAGACCGTATACATCCACCAAGAACGATACCAGGGCGGCAGGATGCGAATAGGCAACTCGAAGACCTCTTCGCCCAGCGTACCGTCGTCTTGCATCAGGCGTAACTCGAAGGTATATCTGCCCGACGGCAGCCCCGTATAGGTGACATTGGGCTGCGGCTCGTCGGTCGTCAGCCATTGGTTGTTGAAGCCCTGCAGCCGGTAGGCAAAGCGCGTACGGTTGTGCACCTCACCATTGTCGGTGGCCAGATGCAGGGTCAGCACATTCTCGGTGTACTTCACCTCCAGCGGTTCCTCCGTACTCCTGACAGGCGCATCCATCACCCTCACCCCACTGACGACGGGTTTCTCCTGCACATGACCCAGTCCCAGGTCCTTCGGGTTTATCACATCGACACCCTCATGACCGCCTACAATGACAAAGCCGTTGGCTGCCAGTGTTGCAGAACGCTGATTGAAGGGGCCAACCTGCAGTCCGTCGCGACTGTTATAGCTGCGTACGGTGAACGTCCACGTGCCGTCCGACTGTAGCTGTGGTATCACGTTGGAAATGCCGTGCATGGTGACGACCCACACCGTGTGGCGCGCATCTTCCACCAGTCCGCCAGCCATCGAGTCGAAGAGTCCCTCGCTGCGGTCTAACAGCCAGGCGCGGTTGTTTTTCACATCACAGATGGTGACGCCGGTCATCGAGGCTTGCCAGATGAGTCCGCGACTGTCCTGCAGCACCTGATTGGTAGAAGGCGTCGGCGGCACACCATTACATTCATTCTCTATGCGGCAGTTCTTCACCGTCATCGTCTTGGGATCCACCCACGAGTAAAACTCGGTATGCCCTACCAGCAGTCGGCCGTCCTCCGTCTGCTGGACGGAAGCGATATAGTTGCTGGCCAGTTTCGAATTGTCCGTATTCAGCGGAGCGCTAAAGCGCCCGGTGCCCTGTTCGATGCGTTGCAGTCCGCCACCCAGCGTTCCCAGCCAGATGTT